>Ga0073934_10005156_pt1 | contig 20624 bp, 17 predicted proteins | sample LarsenN4metaG_FD_76834 | JGI IMG/M metagenome (GOLD analysis project Ga0073934, IMG submission 76834) | Hot spring sediment bacterial and archeal communities from British Columbia, Canada, to study Microbial Dark Matter (Phase II) - Larsen... ... | reverse complement strand
GTCCGAGGCTTGACCTATGTTACTGGAAAAGCTCGCGACGCAAAAACCGGGCTGCTCTCGAGCGCGCGTGCGCGACAGCGCGTCGCGTTATCATAGCGAGAGGGATGTCGGCGATGGGAATCATAACGCTCCCGACCTGGCTGTTTGTCGTGCCGCTCGCGCTGGCGCTGTGGGCGCTCGCCGAGCGGCTGCTGGTGCCGGGCCTGCGCTGGTATTTCCGGCGCAAGATGAACCGCGTGATCCAGGAACTCGGCACCCGGCTCGGGATCGAGCTGCCCCGGTTCAAGCTCACGCGCCGCCGCGTTCTGATCGACCGCCTGTTCCACGATCCCGGGGTACAGGCGGCGGTGGAGCGGGAAAGCCGGGAGAAGGACGTGCCCCGTGCCGTGGTGGCCGCCCGGGTGGACCGCTACGCGCGGGAGATCGTGCCCGCGTTCAACCCTTACCTCTATTTCCGCCTCGGTTACCGGCTCGCGAAGACTGTCGCGAAATCGCTCTACCGCGTGCGGCTCGGCTACGCCGACGCCGAGGCCCTGGCGGCGGTCAACCCCCGGTCGCGCATCGTGTTCGTGATGAATCACCGCGGCAACATGGATTACATCCTGAAGACGTTCGACCCCGGCGGCGAGCGCGATGTGGTGTTCATACCGGTGGGGATCAACTATGACCGGGTGCTCGAGGACCGCACGCTGCTCGCGAAGCTCGATCCGGCGGGGCCGCGCCGCGGCACGCTCTACGCGGTCGCGCGCACGGCGGCCTTTGTCGCCCGCAACCTGTGGCCGAGCGCGACCGGACGCCGGTACCGCTTCGGGTATGCCTGCGTCAACTTCGGCCGCCCGATCTCGATGCGCGGGTACGTGCGCGCCCGCGACATCGACTTCCGCCGGCTCCCGGAGGAAGAGCGCCACCGCGAAGTCGAGCGCGTTGCCGCGCAGTTGATGGCCGCGATCGCCGGCATCATTCCGGTGCTGCCGGTATCGCTCGTGGCGACCGTGTTCCTGCGCTGCCGGGAGACGCCTTTGTCCGAGCTCGACGCCGCGGAAACCGCGCTGCTCGCCTGCTACGCGAACGCCATCGAGCCGCTGGTGGCCGCGGCGGCAGCGCCCGGTGACGCCGCCATCAGACAGGCCGCGTGATCGGGCTGCTCCAGCGGGTCACGACGGCGCGCGTGGCGATCGGCGGCGCGGTCGTGGCGGCGATCGAGCACGGGTTGCTGGTGCTGATCGGGGTCGAGGCGGGCGACACCGAGGGTGAGGCCGACCGGCTGCTCGAGCGGCTGCTCGGCTACCGCGTCTTTCCCGACGCCGAGGGCCGGATGAACCTCTCGTTGCGCGATACCGGCGGCGGGCTGCTGCTGGTGCCGCAGTTCACGCTCGCCGCCGATACCCGGAAGGGCGCGCGCCCGAGCTTCTCCTCGGCCGCGCCGCCGGAGACCGGGCGCGCCCTGTTCGAATACCTCGCCGAGCGGGCGCGCGCGAGCCATCCGGCCGTCCAAAGCGGCCGCTTCGGCGCCGACATGAAGGTGACGCTCACAAACGACGGGCCGGTGACTTTCTGGCTGCGGGTGCCGCCCGACTGACCGGACCCGATCCTTGAACATAATGAAACACACGCTGCGCTGTCACGGTTTTGGCTGCGTCGGCAACAGCAGTGACGGCCAGGCTGGTGTCCGGGAAGCACCGGGAGTGAAGCCGCGGGCCAAAACCGCGCCAGCCCGGGAGGGGTTGCGGCCAGAATCGCCGACGCGCCGGAACGCGGAGCGGGGATTGGCGGAACGCGGAGCAGGGACCCGCTTGCGGGATGCGACCGGGCAGCCGATCGTGGGCGCGTCGTGGCGAGGCCGATCAGGAGCTGGTCGGGGCCAGCTCCGACAAACTCCCGGGATTTCGTTTACAATTCAGGCGCATGTGTCGGCGACCGGGCGATTGAACTCGGCTCGCCCGCCCCCATCTAACGAGCCAAACCACAACGAGAGGACACAGCGTCTATGAAGCGGATTTTCCTGTTCCTGGTCACCAATATCGCAGTGCTGCTCGTGCTGAGCGTTACGCTCCAGCTCCTGGGCGTCGACCAGATCCTCGATCAGCAGGGTGCCGGGCTCGACCTCCAGGCGTTGCTCGTCATGGCTGCCGTGATCGGCGTCGGCGGCTCGCTGATTTCGCTCGCCATGTCGAAATGGTCGGCGAAGATGATGGTCGGTGCGCAGGCGATCGAGGTGCCTTCCAACATGACCGAGCGCTGGCTGGTGGACACCGTCAAGCGCCATGCCGACAAGGCCGGCATCGGCATGCCCGAGGTCGCGATCTACGAGGCTCCGGAAATCAACGCGTTCGCCACCGGCTGGAACCGCAACAGCTCGCTCGTGGCGGTGAGCACGGGCCTGCTGCAGAACATGACGCAGGACGAGGCGGAAGCGGTGATCGGGCACGAGGTGAGCCACGTCGCCAATGGCGACATGGTGACGCTCGCGCTGATCCAGGGCGTGGTCAACACCTTCGTCATCTTCCTCTCGCGGGTGGTGGGCTACGTGGTGGACCGCGTGGTGTTCAAGGTCGAGCGCGGCCACGGTCCCGCGTTCTTCGTCACCGCGATCATCGCGCAGCTCGTGCTCGGCATCCTCGCGAGCATCATCGTCATGTGGTTCTCGCGCCAGCGCGAATTCCGCGCCGACGCGGGCGGCGCCACGCTCGCCGGGCGCAACAAGATGATCGCCGCGCTCGAGCGGCTCAAGTTGAACCACGAGGGCTCGCAGCTGCCCGACCGGATCGCCGCGTTCGGCATCTCGGGAGGTGTCGCGAGCGGCATCAAGTACCTGTTCATGTCGCACCCGCCGCTCGACGAGCGCATCGCCGCGCTGCGCGAGGCGGGCAGGGCTTGACCCGTGCGCCGCGCCTGAGCGCGAGTGAACGGTGACCCGCGCCCGGTAAGCAGTAATCGCAGAAGAAAGGCGGGGTCTGATCGACCCCGCCTTTTTTTCGGACTCCTCGCCCCGAGTTCTGCTCAGGGACGCAACACGGGCGACCTGAGATTGCCGCCCACGTTAAGGCTGCCGCGCGCGACGATCACGGTCTTCGAACCGACCTCGGCATTGACGCGCCCGGAGAGATCGCCGTTCGGCGCGACATCCACGCTGCCCGTCGCATTCATCGGCCCCGAGCTGAGCCGCAGCTGGCGGTAGGAGTACTGGCTGCCGGTGAGCTGCAGCGAGCCGGAGAGGTCGTGGAACACGGTCTTGCCGCCGCGGGTGCCGTCACGCGAAGGCGACTGCACGGCGCGCACGATGTCCACATTGTTCAGCGCGCCTTTCTCGACGTTGAAATTCGCCTCGACCCTGGGCGAGGCAAACAGGCTCTCCAGCGCGGTCCCGCGCAGCGTGTAGGTGGCGTTCACGTTGACCGATCCGCTCGCGGTGAAGTCGCGCGTGAATGCCGACATCAGCGACGCGAGCTCGCCGCTCGCGAGGCTGAAATCGCCTTCGACCTGGATGCCGCTCGCCCAGCTTGCCTTGGCGGCGCCTTTCACGACGCCACGCCCGATCCTGCCCTCGATGCCGCTCACGCTCACCTGCTGCTCCCCGAAGACGGCCGTGGCGGCGAGCTCGTCGAACACGACAGCGGGCCCCAGCGGCGGCTGCCAGCCGCGCGCCTGGATGTTGGCGCGCAGCGCCTTGTCCTTCGGCGCGAGATCGACCCGGAGCTTGCCGTCGGAGAGCACCGCGCGCTCGAGCGCGCCGTCGGAGCCGAGCACCAGGTCCACGTCGATGGAAGGGATATCGAGCGCCTTGATCGTGAGCCGCACCGATCTCAGCTTCAGGCGCCGGATGTTGAGCGTCTGCGCCGCCTTCTGCGGCTTCACCCAGCCCGGGACCGCGGCGAGCGCATCCTGATCGGCCGTCACGAAGTTGACCTCGATGTCATCCAGCTCCTTCGTGTCCGCGAGCAGCGCCATCGGCAACGCGTCGACCACGATGTTGCCGATCTTGATTTCCTGGAGCTTGCCGATCGCCACGCGCTCGAGCGTGAGCCGCGGCGAGGGAAGCAGCGCGTAGCGGATCTCGCTGATCGTGACCGGCATCCCGAGCCGCTGCGACATCGCCTGCTGCGCCCCGGGGATGTAACCGGACAGCGGCACGACGTGCAGCAGCCCGAGCCCGGCCGCAACCAGCACGACGAGGCCGATTGCCCCCGCCTTGAGCCAGTTGACCGGCTTCCTGAGCTCCCTGTAAGCGGGCGCTGCAGCACGCTCTTCCTCGATGCGCTTCTTGCGTTCCTCGGCCGCCACCTTCGCGCGTTGCGCAGCCTCCTGGCGGTAGCGCGCGTCAGCCTCCATGTCGGCCACCTCGCGCGCCTTGATCTCGGCCATGACGCGCGCCTTGATCTCCTCCTCGGCCTTGGCGCGCAGTTCGTGCTCGTGCATGACACGCGCCACCGCTTCGGCCTTGGCGCGGTCCTCCGCCTCGGCGCGCGCCCGGCGCTCGGCTTCGGCCCGGGCCTCCGCTTCCGCCTTGGCGTGCGCCGCCGCCTCCGCGATCGCGCGCGCCTGCACCATCGCCTGTTCGGCCTGGCGCGCGATCGCCTCGGCGTCCTGGCGCGCCTTGCGGCCGACCGTGCTGTCGTCTCGCGCCCGGGCCTTGCGCTCCGCCTCCTCGCGCGCCGTACGTGCGATTTCGGCCTGCTTCAGGGCTTCCTCGAGGGCGCGTTTCTCGGCCGCGGCCTGGGCCGCGATCTCCGCCTGCGCCTTGCGCTCCGCCTCCTCGCGCGCCTTGCGCTCCACCGCGACGCGGGCCTCCGCCTCCTCGCGCGCCCGGCGCTCGGCGTCGATCATGGCCTGGACTTCGGCCCGCGCCCGCGTTTCCGCCTCCTCTTTCGCCTTGGCGAGCGCTTCTTCGCGCGCCTTGCGCTCCGCGTCGGCCTTGGCTTCCGCTTCGGCCCGCGCGCGCCGCTCGGCCTCCATCCTGGCCTCGGCCTCGGCCCGCGCGCGCCGCTCGATCTCGGCCTTGGCTTCGGCTTCCTCCCGCGCGCGCCGGGCCTCCTCCTGCAGCTCCTTCAACTGGGCCTTGGCGCGGGCCTCGGCTTCCTCGCGTTCCTTGCGCTCGCGTTGCGCGCGGAGCTTGCTCTCGGCCTCCTCGCGCTCGCGCGCCTGGGCTTCGGCGTTCGCCCGGCGCTCGGCCGCGGCGCGCGCCTCGCCCTCGGCGCGCGCCTTGGCCTTGGCCTCGTCGAGCGCCTTCATGGCGGCCTCCATGCGCGCGAGGGCCTCCGCGTCTCCGCCCGCCGACTTCAGCGCGGCGAGCTTCTCGGCTTCGGCCCTGGCGCGCGCCGCCTCTTCGGCCATCGCGCGCGCCTGCGCGACGGCTTCCTCGGCCGCTCTCGCCCGCGCTTCCGCTTCTTCGCGCGCCTTGCGCTCCGCCTCCTCGCGCGCCTTGATCTCGGTTTCCATCCGGGCGCGCTCTGTGGCTTCCTGCTTGGCGCGCGCCTCGGCCTGCGCCAGCGCCTCCTGCAGCACCTTGAGCTGCGCCTCCACCGCCGCCTTGGCTTTCGTTTCGGCGTCGGCGTGGGCCCGCGCCTGCACCTCGGCGCGCGCGCGCGCCTCCGCCTCTTCCCGCGCCTTCGCTTCGGCGTCGGCCTTCGCTTCGGCCTCGGCTTTGGCCCGCGCCTCGGCGTCGGCCCGCGCCTTCGCTTCGGCGTCCGCCCGGGCCTTCGCCTCCATCGCGGCCCTGATCCGCGCTTCCGCCTCGGCCCTGGCCTTGGCGTCGGCCGCGGCGTGCGCTTCGGCCTCGGCCTTCGCGCGCGCCTCCGTTGCGGCCTGCGCGGCTTCCTCGGCCTTGGCTTTCGCTTCCGCTTCCGCCTTGGCCTTGGCTTCGGCTTGTGCCCGCGCGCGGGCTTCCGATTCCTGGCGCACCTTGGCTTCGGCGGCGGCGCGAGCGGCGGCCTGCGCTCTCGCCTTTGCCTCGGCCTCGGCCTTCGCCCGCCGCTCGGCTTCGGCGTTGAGCTTTGCCATGGCTGTCGGCGACGTGAAGTCGAGGTCGTCGCCCGTATCCTGCGCGGCGGCGGCGGACACGGCCCGGGCCGCAGGTGCGGCGGCCGGCGTGGAGAAGACCTTGATGTAACCGTCGGTGACGAGCTTCTCGAGCGCCTCGTGCAACTTGTCCTGCGGCATCCCGGACTTCTTCATGAGATCGGCCACGGTGGACTTGCCGTCAACCGACAGGAACACGAGCCCGAGATCACGCGACAGCTTGATGCTCTTGTTCGCGATCTCGAGGACGCCCTTGGACGTCTTGGTATAGACCGTCTGTGGATGCATAGGCCGGGATTTTTTCGGGTTTGCCGCTCGCGCGCAATGTCAGGAGACGCGCGCCCGCGAGAAGACCGCGGTTCCTGCGCGACGCACCGCGGTCCGCACGGCGGCGCGACGCTGAAAGTGTTTTGCTTTCCGTGAGTTATTTGCCATTGCAATCACGAACTCATTATAGTCTAATACGCCGCTAAACCTAAACCGCAGCCGCGCTCGATTGCCGCGCACGGGTGACGGGGATGACTGAACGCCGTAACGAATACGACGTCACGAACAAGGTCAGGACGACAGACCCTCAGGACGTGTCGAAGACCGTCTGCGGGATCTTCAAGGACCTCTATCAGCGCAACGCCCCCGGCAATCTCCACCAGGCGTTCACCGACCTGCAGCGCCTCTACCGGGGCGAGTTCCCCGGTTTCCACGAGTGCGAGACTGACTACCACGACCTCCAGCACGTGCTCGACGTGACGCTCGCCATGGCGCGGCTGATGGACGGGTGCGTGCGCGCGACCGGCGCCGCGACCATCGGCGAGCGGCTGTTCCTCTTCGGCATCATCGCGGCGCTCTATCACGACTGCGGCTACATCCGCCACCGCAAGGACACCAAGCACCAGAACGGCGCCGAGTACACGACCGTGCACGTGTCGCGCGGCGGGCGTTTCCTCGAGGAATACCTCCCGAAAATCGGCATGGGCGACCTCGCGCAGGCCGCCGCCCGCGTCATCCACTTCACCGGCTACGAGATCCCGGTGGACAGGATCAGGGTGCCGGGTCCCGAGTTCCGCCTGATCGGCAATCTGCTCGGCAGCGCCGACATCCTGGCGCAGATGGCCGACCGCTGCTATCTCGAGAAATGCTACGACCGGCTCTACCCCGAGTTCGTGCGCGCCGGCATCGCGCGCAAGCGCCATCGCGATGGCACCGAAGAAGTGCTGTTCGCCTCGGCCGCGGACCTCATCTTCAAGACGCCGCGCTTCTACCAGGGCGCAACCCGGCGGCTGAAGCAGGACCTCGCCGGCTCATACAACTACATCGAGGAGCACTTCTCGGGCCAGAACCTGTACTTCGACGAGCTCGAGAAGAACATCAACCACGCGCGCACGATCGCGATCGATGGCGACATCTCGCGGCTCCGCCGCCGGCCGCCGTCGCCCGCCGAAAAGCAGCAAGCCGAGGATCAGCGGCAACCGCGGCTGATCTGAATTCAATAAGCGGTCAGCGGTAAATCGGGCCGATCTCGCTTTGGAAGTTCCCTGCTCACCGCTTACCGCTCACAGCTCACCGACAGTAAGGACGATCTTGCCGGTGTGCTCGCTCGATTCCATCAGGGCGTGCGCCTTCGCCGCCTCGGCGAGCGGGAGTGTGGCGCGCACCACGGTCCTGATTTTGCCGGCCTCAATCAGCGGCCAAACCCTGGCCTCGAGCTCCTGCGCGATCCTTGCCTTGAAAGCGGCCGGGCGGGTGCGCAGGGTCGAGCCGGTATAGGTGAGGCGCTTCAGCATCACGGGCATCAGGTTCACCTCGACTTTCGAGCCCGCCGCGAAGGCGAGCTGGATGATGCGGCCGTCGTGCGCGGCGGCCTTGAAGTTGCGCTCGATGTTCGGGCCCCCGACGATGTCGAGAATGACGTTGGCGCCGCCTTCGTCCCGCACGATCTCCACGAAGTCCTCCCGCCGGTAATCGATCACGCGGTCGGCGCCGAGCTCGCGGCAGATGCGGCAACGCTCCTCGGGGCTGTCGGTCGCGATCACTCTTGCGCCAAAGGCCTTGCCGAGCTGGATGGCCGTCGTGCCGATGCCGCCCGCGCCGCCGTGGACGAGAAAGGTCTCTCCCGCACCGAGACCGGCGCCCATGAATACGTTGCTCCACACGGTGAAGAAGGTCTCGGGCAGGCTGGCCGCGTCGCGCAAGCCGACGCCTTTCGGGACCGGCAGGCAATGCTGCGCGTCCACGGCGCAATACTCGGCGTAGCCGCCGCCGTTGGTGAGCGCGGTCACGCGCTCGCGCACTTTCCAGCGCGCTGCGCTCTCGCCCAAGGCTACCACCTCACCGGCGACCTCGAGCCCGAGCAGGTCGGAGGCGCCCGGGGGCGGAGGATAGAGCCCCTTGCGCTGCCAGAGGTCGGGCCCGTTGACACCGACCGCGGCAACCTTGATCAGCACTTCGCCGGCCCGCGGCTCGGGCACGGGCCGGCTGGCGAGCTTGAGGACCTCCGGGCCGCCGGGGGCGCTCGCCTCAATGACTCTCATCGTCGCCGGCAGTGCGCTGCTCATGCGGACCCTCGACTCATTGGCTCGTCTCCCTGAATAACCGTATGCGTTCCTTCAGGCCCGGGACGCTCACCGAGCGCGCCAGCGCCGCCATGTCCTCATCGCGCGAGTCCGGTATCGTCTGCCGATTGAGCGCCGCCGCGGCAGCGGGCACCAGGTGCTCGCTTCTCGCTCTCGCTTCCGCGATCACGGCCGCCCACTCGCCCGGGGCCGCGATGCGGGCCACGAAGCGCAGCTTCAACGCTTCCTCCGCGCCGAAGGCGCGCGAGGCCGAGAGGATCTCGCGCGCGGCATCTTCACCCACGCGCCGCGCGAAGCGGCGCGTTCCGAGCACGACGCCGAAGCGCAGCCCCGGGAAGCGGAAGGTCGTGCCCGGCGCTGCGACGCGGAGGCTGCACGCGCACACCATGTCGGCTCCCGCGCCGAAATTCTGGCCGTGCGCGAATGCGAGCGTCTCGAACGGGGCGTGGTGCAGCTGCTGCAGCAGCGTCTCGATGCGGATGAAGCGCAGCGCGAGCTCGCCCTCGTTCGCCTCGTGGTAGCCGGTGAAGTCGAAGCCGGCGCAGAAGTGCGCGCCCGCGCCGTCCAGTATCAGCAGCCGCGTGCCGTCGGTGCAGGCGTACTCGACCGCGTTCAGCAGCGCCTCCACCAGCGACGCGGAAAGCGCGTTCGCTTTCTCGCGGCGGTTGAGCGTGAGGTGCGTGACGTGGCCCTCGTGGCGGCGGATCAGCTCGTCATTCACGCGCGGTCCTTCGCAGCCTTTCATACTAGCGCAAGGACGGGGTCAGGTCTTGCATTGACGCATAATGAGCTATTGCAAGACCTGACCCCTTCGTGTTCAAGACCTGACCCCTTCGTGTTCGGTTTTCTGAGCGCCGGTGCGCGGAAACCGTGGTCTGTCCCCTGTTGCGCGGAAACCGTGGTCTGTCCCCTGTTGTGCCCTGTTGTGGATTCCTACTTGATAGCGCCCTGCCGGCGCAGCTCGGCGATCCTCTCCGCGGACAGCGACAGCGCCTCAGTGAGAACCGCATCGGTGTGCTCGCCCAGCCGCGGCGCCGGCCTCGAAATGGTGCCGGTCATGCCCGACATCTTGATCGGATTGCCGGGCAGCCGCACCGTGCCTACCTCGGGGTGGTCGTACTCGACGATCATCTCGCGCTCGGCGACCGGCGGCTCGGCAAAGGCGCCCTTGAGATCGTTCACGGGCGCGGCCGGCACCTCGGCCGCGCGCAGCTTCTCGAGCCATTCGGCGACGGTGCGCGTGCGCACGATGTTCTCGATGATCGGTATCAGCACCGCGCGGTTCTCGAGCCGCTTCGGGTTGGTCGCAAAGCGCGGATCCTCGGCGAGCGCGGGCTCGCCCAGCACCGCGCACAGCTTGCGCCAGAAATTCTCCTGCCGGGTCGCGATCACGACATAACCGTCCCCGGCCTGGAACGCCTGCCACGGCACCGTGAATTCGTGCGCCGAGCCCTGGGGCGTCGGCACTTCGCCCGTGTTCAGGTAGTGCGTGCCCATGTAGCTCAGGAGATTCAACATGCCGTCGAACATGGAAGTCTCGATCCGGCATCCCTGGCCCGTGCGCTCGCGCTGGTAGAGGGCGGCCAGTATCGCCTTGCACGAGAAAATCCCGCCGCAGAGATCGCCGAGCGGGATGCCGACGCGCGCGGGCGGCCGGCCCGGCTCGCCGGTGATCGAGAGATGGCCGCTGATGGCTTGAATGACGAGATCGAGCGCCGGATAGTCCTTGTAGGCGCCGTCGGCTCCGAAGCCGGTGACCGAGCAGTGGATGATGCGCGGATTGATCGCCGAGAGCGTGGCGTAATCGACCTTCAGGCGCTCCAGCACCCCGGCCCGAAAGTTGTCGATTACCACGTCCGAGACCTTCACAAGATCGTGGAAGAGCTCGCGCCCCGACTCGGTCTTCAAGTTGATGACAACGCTTTTCTTGTTGCGGTTGAAGGTGAGAAAGAGCGTGCTCACGCCCTTGTACGGCGCAACCGAGGCGATGCGGCCGAGGTCCCCCTCGGGCGCCTCGATCTTGATCACCTCGGCGCCGAGATCGGAGAGCACCTGGGCGCCGTAAGTGCCGGCGATGATCTGGCCGAGCTCCAGGATGCGCACGCCCTGCAGGGGAAAGGACACGGGTGACAACCCTTAATCAACCACGGAAATCAAGGTTCCAGGTTCCGAGTTCCGAGTTCCAAGTTCCGAGCTCAATGTTCAAAGTGAGAACCGTTGAACTGCGACTCGCTCCAACCTTGAACCTTGAACGGCAAATCCCGCCCTCAAAGCCCCAGGCCGCGCGCGATGATGTTGCGCTGGATCTCGGAAGTGCCGGCGCCGATGACGGCGAGGCGCGAGTCGCGGAAGAAGCGCTGCATCGGGTATTCCATGCAGTAGCCATAGCCGCCCAGGATCTGCATCCCCAGGTCGGAGATCGCCTTGTAGGACTCGCCGGTATAGAGCTTCACCACCGCCGCGTCGTGCCGCGTCGCGCGTCCCTGCGCGAGCAGCCAGGCGAAGCGGTAGACGAGCATCCGCGAGATGTCGAGCATGACTTTCATGTCCGCCAGCTTGTGCGAGATGGCCTGGAACTTGCCGATCGGCCGCCCGAATTGCTCGCGGCTCTTGGCGTAGGCGAGCGCGTAGTCGAAAGCGGCGGAGGCCGCGCCGCTGCGCGCGGCCGACAGGCACAGCCGCTCGTACCACAGATACGCATCCACCGCCTCCCAGCCCTGGTCCACGCGGCCGAGCACGGCGGAAGCGGGCACCTTCACGTCCGTGTAGAACACCTGGGTCGTGCCGATCGCCCGCTGCCCCAGCGTCGCGATCTTGCGGACCTCGATGCCCGGCAGCTTCGTGTCCACCAGGAAGTTGGTGATGCCGTGCTGCTTCTTTTCTCCGGTGGCGGTGCGGGTCACCAGCAGGCAGTAATCGCTGATGTCCATGCCCGAGGTGAACACCTTCTGCCCGTTGATCACGTATCCGCCCTCGACGGGGCTCGCGCGCGTCGCCACGGCGGCGGCATCGGAGCCGGCCTGCGGTTCCGTGAGCCCGAAGCACAGCGAGAGTTCTCCGCGGGCGACCCTCGGGAGCAGGGCGGCCTTCTGCTCCGGCGTGCCGTGCAGCGTCACGGCGAAGCCGCCGTAGGTGAGCGTGCGGAACACCCACATCGCCAGCTCCTCGAAGTGCCGGCCCGTTTCCTCGAGCAGGATCGCGAGCTCGATGGCGGAGGCGCCGCTGCCGCCGTATTCGGCGGAAATGTTGAGACCCAGCCAGCCGTGCTTGCCGAGCGCCTCGTAGGCTTCGCGCGGCGGCCGCGCCTCGCGGTCGCAGCGCTCCGCGTACTCGGCGGGGCAGACCGCGTCGAGCAGCTCCCGCAGGTGCCCGCGCAGGCTCTCCTGTTCCGGTGTGAATGAGAAATCCATGCCCGGATGCTATTTCAATAACACGCCGAAACTGCTGATGAATCCCGTTCCAATGGCCCCCGGCGGATCCTGATGATTGATGCCTCCCGGCGCGCCTGGAGAACAAGCATTGGAACGGGATGAACGCCGATGAATGCCGATCGGATGCGTGAATGGTGAATAGTGAATGGTGAATGGAACAGCGAAGAACGTACCCCTGGAGGATCCGTTCTTGCCATGATTCACGGTTTGCGATTTACGACTCACGGATTTGAGCAGCGTTTATCTGCGGTTGATGCCTTCTACCTGCGGTCGAGCTCCGCCCACGCGAGGACGCGTCGCGCGCGCTGGTACATGGCGTAGTCCACGAGCTTGCCGTCCACGGTGATCGCGGCGGCCGCGCCGCTTTTCTCGACCGCCTCGAATTCGCGCACCACGCGCTGGTAGTAGGCGACCTCCGCCTCGGGCACCGCGTAGGCGCGCCGCACCGGCGCGATCTGCTTGGGATGGATCACCGTGCGGCCGATGTAGCCCAGGCGCGCGGAGAGCCTCGAGTCCTTGACGAGGCCGTCCTCGTCGGCGAGATCGCTGAAGACGCCGTCGAGCGGCAGGACGTTGCCGGCCGCGCGGGTGTCGAGCAGCACCTTGGAGCGGGCATAGAGGAGTTCCGTGCCCTCGATCGACCAGCCGCAGCCGAGGTCGGTCTGGAGATCGCCGTCGCGCGCGCTGCCGAAGCAGGTCGCGGCAACGCGCGGCGAGGACTGGATGAGATCGAGGCAGCGGTACACGCCCAATGCGCTCTCGAACATGATGACGATCTCCACGCTGCCCGCGGCCATCCCCGCGGCGGCCTCCCGCCGCTCCAGCATGGCTGCGGCGTCCCGCACCTCTTCCACGCGCTCGACCTTGGGCAGGAACACGGCGTCGAGACCCGGACGCACCACCGCAGCGAGATCGTCCGCGAGGAGCCCGGTGGCGGGACCGTTGGTCCGCACCGTCACGATCGGCCGGGAAGCGGCGGAAAAACCGGCGGCGCCGTCGATCGCCCGCGCGACCAGCGCGCGCGCCTCGGCCTTGGCCGCGACCGGCACCGAGTCCTCCAGGTCGAAGATCACGGCATCGGCACCGCTCTCCAGCGCCTTGGCCATCACCCGCTCCTTGCTGCCGGGCGCAAACAGCGCGGTTCGAACAGGCTTCACGCAACCACTCCCTTCAAATCGGCCACAGAGAGCACAGAGAACACAGAGGAGTCCAATTCAAAAGTACTCATCGGCCTTGCTCTTTCTTTCTTGATGTGAGGAATCTGTCGGGGCCAAGGCCCGACAGATTCCTAGGGCTTTGGTTGCGGGCGCGATCGAAAACCGTAAATCCCCATCCACTCGGTGAGGGTGCGGCGGTCGGGCCGCTGATAGAGCAGCCGCTGGCTCGCGCGCAGCCCGACGCTCTGGGCAAGTTCCGCCATCGCCTCCGTCAGCTTCAGCAATACCGCGTTGCAGTCCATGACGAGCGCGCCGTCCACTTCGTGGATCTTCTCCCGGCGGATGATCGCGTTCACCGTCGCGCAGGCGGCGAGGATCACCTCGGCGCCCTGGGCGGCCAGGCGGCGCGATTCGCTGATGAACGTCCCCGTCATCTTCTCGGGGCTCGTGAACGCGGTCTGCACCTGGTTGAAATCGATGCCCAGGTTGCCGAACGGGATGTGCCGCGAGGCGAGGCCGTATTCGAACGCCTTGCGGTCGTAGTACTGCGCCTGCTTGCTGTGGAAGGCGACGCCCGAAAATCGGTGTCCGAACATGCAGGCGGCGAGCATGGAAGCCTCCCCGAGGCCGAGCACCGGGATCGGCACCACCTCGCGCGCCTCCTGCATCGCCGGGTCGAGAAAACAGCCGATCGCCACCGCATCGTAGCCCTGGTCCGCCGCCTGGATGATCTTGTTGAGCACGCCTCCGGGCGCGTAGCTGTTGATCGCCACCACGGCGTTGTAATGCAGGTCCATCGAACCGTCGTCGACGCCGTTCACCTGGATTTCCGTCTCCGGCCGCTTCACGCTCATGAGGTGCTCGGTCAGCGCGGAGCGGTAATCGTGCAGACGGTGAATCGGGGTGCTGCTCTGCCACCAGATCTTCATCTTGAGCTCCTCCGGCTTGCCGCCCCGCAACCTTGAGGACGGCGCGCACGGGTGTTTAAGCGATTGATGCTGCAGGCGGTCTCGTGGATATCCTTGATTCGCGTCAAAAGCCTGCAAACGCTGCGGGAATCATATCACTCAGGAATTTGCCATGCTCTCGCCCGCCAGATTGCTAAAGTCCAAGATATGGCACTGGCGAGGGGTGCTTCGCACAGAAAAACAGCCCGCAACCCCTGGTCGTCATGTTGCTGGATGATTGAGGCGTTCTGCATTAAGGAGTTTGGCGGGCTATGGCCCGCCAAACTCCTTCCGGTTAAACTCGGCGCTCTCGGGAAGGGAATCACCATGCACGCCGAAGTGAAGGACCGCGCGGCCGCGACGTGGAGCGGCGAATACTGGGCGAAGAAGGGCGAGGTGAAGCTCCACGTGTACCGCAAGCGGGCAGCCGCGCCGCAACCCCGCGAGAAGCCGCTGCCGGTGCTCATCCTGGTGCACGGCTCCTCCATGTCGGGGCGATCGGGCTTCGACCTGCAGGTGCCGGGGCGCAGCGATTACTCCGTGATGGATCACTTCGCGGGGCTCGGCTATGACGTGTGGACCCTGGATCACGAAGGCTACGGCCGTTCGGACAGGACGGCATCGAATTCCGACATCGCCTCGGGCGCTGACGATCTTGCCGCCGCGATGCCGTTGCTCGAACGCGAGACCGGTGAATCGCGCTATTCGTTCTACGGCGGCTCGTCGGGGGCGCTGCGCGCGGCGCTCTTCGCGCAGCGCCACCCGGAGCGCGTGGCGCGGCTGATGCTCTCCGCGCTGGTCTACACGGGCGAAGGCTCGCCGACACTCGCCAAGCGGCGCGAGAAGCTCGAGGAATACCGCGCGGCGACCCGGCGCAAGGTGGACCGGGCGTTCTTCCACAGCATGTTCACGCGCGACAGGCCCGGCACGTCGGAGCCGATCGTGGCCGATGCGCTCGCCGACGCCGAGCTCGCGTCCTCGGACTCGATGCCGACGGGCACCTATCTCGACATGTGCGCGAACCTGCCGGTCGTGGACCCGGAGAAGATCCGGTGCCCCGTGCTCATCATCCGCGGCGAGTACGACGGCATCGCTTCCGAGCAGGACCTGATGAAATTCTTCGCGGCGCTGCCGGGCAAGGACAAGCAGTTCGTCTTCATCTCGGGCCTCGCGCACAATTCCACGCTCGGCATCAACCGGCACAAGGTGTGGCACGCGATGCGGGCGTTTCTCACCATGCCGGAGAGCCGCGCGCTCGCGGCCTGAGCCGCGCTTCGAAACTGCAGCATGAATCAGCCACAGAGATCCACGTTCAAAGTTCAAAGTGAGAACCGTCGAGCTGCGGCTCGCTCCAACCTTGAACCTTGAACTCTGTGTCCTCCGTGGCTAATCGTCTTGAGGGTGATGTTGCATGGGCGTGATCGAAGGCAAGCTGGCGAAGATGGGGCTCGCCCTGCCGCCGGTGCATCCCTTCCCCAGCCCCAACCGCATCCCGTGCGTGCAGGTGGGCAACGTGCTGTTCCTGGCCGGCCACAGCACGGCGCGCCATCCACTCGCGCTCGGCGCGAAGAACGCCGGCAAGGTGGGCTCCGAGGTGACGGAGCAGGAGGCGTATCTCGCGGCGCGCGCGGTCGCGCTGCAGATGCTCGCCACGGTAAAGTTGCACACGGGCGATCTCGATCGCGTGAAGCGCGTGATCCGCCTGCTGGGCATGGTGAACTCGGCACCCGGCTTCGAGCGCCAGTTCGCGGTGATCGACGGCGCCTCCGATCTTTTCTACGAGCTCTGGGGTCCGGAGCGCGGTGCCCATGCGCGCGCCGCGGTCGGCGTCGCGGAACTGCCGCGCCGCTCCGTGCTGGAGATCATCGGCGAATTCGAGCTGCATGAGCGGGAGCTGGCCGGCAAGGCGCGCGGGGTGCCGCGAAAAAAACGAGCTGCAGGAAAACCGGCGCGCGGCGCACGACCGAGGAAGCGATGACGCGAAGACTCGCGGTGAGCCTGATCCTCCTCGGGCTGGCCGCGCCGGCCGTGGCCGGCGCGGCGGAGACGTATCCCGGCCGCCCGATCAGAATGATCGTCGCCGTGCCGCCGGGGGGTCCTGCCGACATCCTCGCGCGGCTGGTCGGTCCGCGGCTTGGCGAAGCGCTCGGGCAGACCGTCGTGATCGACAACCGGCCGGGCGCGAACGGCAACATCGCCTACGAGATGGCGGCGCGCGCCACCCCGGACGGTTACACCTTCGTGCTGGTGGCGGCCGGAATCACGATCAATCCCGGCCTCTACCGGGAGGTGCGCTATGACCCGATCAAGGATTTTGCGCCGGTGACGCTCGGCGTCGCGGTGCCGAACATTCTCGTCGTGCACCCGGCCGTGCCCGCGGCTTCGCTGCGCGAGCTGGTAGCGCTCGCCCAGTCGAGGCCGGGCAAGATCGCGTTCGCGTCCGCCGGCATCGGGACGTCCGGCCATCTCGCGCTGGAGCTGTTCAGGCAGCAGGCGCGGATCGACGTGGTGCACGTGCCGTACAAGGGCGGCGGACCGGCCCTCGCGGAGCTGATCGGGGGGCAGGTGCAGGCGCTGTTCAGCATCGCGCTCGCCGCCACGCCGCACGTCAAGGCCGGGCGGGTGAGGCCGCTCGCGATCACGAGCGCCAGGCGCTCGCCGGTAGCGCCCGGTCTTCCCACGGTCGCCGAGCTCGGCTTCCCGGGCTTCGAGGTGACAGGGTGGTTCGGCTGGCTCGCGCCGGCGAAGACCCCGCGCGCGATCGTCACGCGGCTCAATGCCGAGATCGTCGGGGTGCTCAATGCGCCGGACGTCCGCGAGCGCCTGCTCTCGCAGAGCACGGAGCCGGTCGGTAACAGCGCGCAGGAGTTCGCGGCGTTCATCAGGAGCGAGCACGACAAGTGGGCGCGCCTGATCCGCGAAACCGGCATCCGCGCCGAGTGATCGAAGACGAGACATGGCGAAGGCGAGGGGCGTCAAGGCGGTCGCTTACGTGGACGTCAAGCAGGGCGGTGCGCCCGACCGCGCGCCTCCGGTCCGGGCGAGAGGCATGCAGCCGACGCCATATCACGACTCACGCATTTGAGGAGCAACATGGCTTCCGGAGTATTCGACGACGCGCTGCTCAGGCACATCTGGGGGACGGACGAGCTGTGCGCGATCTTCAACGACGCGAACCGCGTGCAGAAGTGGTACGACTTCGAGGCGGCGCTCGCGCTCGAGCAGGCGGAGATGGGCATCATTCCGCGCGCCGCGGGCGAGGAGATTGCGGCCAAGGCGCGCGTGGAGAACGTGGACGTCGAGGCGATCGGCGCGGAGATCCGCCGCATCAAGCATCCCCTCGTGCCGGCGCTGCGCGCGCTGCAGGCCGCGTGCAAGGGCGATCTCGGCGAGTGCGTGCACTTCGGCCCCACCACCCAGGACACGCTCGATACCGGCACGGTGCTCCAGTTGAGGGACGCCCACGCGATCTTCCTGCGCGACCTCAAGGCGATCGGGCGGGCGCTCTATCGCCTCGCGGAGACGCACCGCGCGACGCCGATGACGGGGCGCACGCACGCGGTGCAGGCGCTGCCGATCACCTTCGGACACAAGTGCGCGATCTGGCTCTCCGAGATGGGGCGCCACCACCAGCGGCTGCGGGAGCTCGAGCCGCGCGTGTTCGTGGGAAGTCTCGCAGGCGCGGTCGGCACCCAGGCCTCGTATGGCCCGCAGGCGATGGAGCTCGACCGGCGCGTGATGAAGCGCCTGGGGCTGGGCATCGCCGACATCTCCTGGCACACGGCGCGCGACCGCTTCGCGGAATACGCCTGCGTGCTCGGCATGCTCGGGGCGAGCCTCGGCAAGATCGCGAACGAGATTCTCACGCTGCAGCACAACGAGATCGACGAGCTCGCCGAGCCCTTCAGCGCGGGCAAGGTGGGCTCCTCCACCATGCCGCACAAGAGAAACCCCTCCACGGTGGAGGCGGCCGTGGCCGTCGCGCGCGCCCTGCGCTACAACGTGGCGCTCATGCTGGAGTCGATGGTGATGGAGCACGAGCGCGACGCCGCCTCGTGGCGGGCCGAATGGCGGGCGCTGCCCGAAGCGTGCCTGATGGCCGGGGCGCTGCTTGCCAACATGCGCTGCGTGATCGAGGGGCTGGAAGTGAACGTCAAGGCGATGCGGCGCAATCTCGATCTGCTGGGCGGCTTTCTCCTTTCCGAGCGCGTCATGTTTGCGCTCTCCGGCAAGCTCGGCAAGCAGACCGCGCACGAGCTCGTGTACGAGGTTTCCATGCGCGGCCTCGAGCGCGGAATCCGTTTCGAGGAGGCGCTGAAGGAGGACGAGCGCGTCGGCGACGCCCTCTCGCGCGAGGAGCTGCGCGAGCTGCTCGATCCCACGACCTACATCGGCCTCGCGCCGCAGATCGTGGACCACGTGCTCGCGCAGACCCGCGCCAGCGGCTGGCTCGACTAAGGCGGTGATTGGCAAGGGCGTAGTCTATCGCCGCGGTCGCGTCGCGTTTCTCACTAGTTCCCATTTCCCGTTTCCTGTTTCCCGTTCACTCACAGCATGAAAATCACGATACTCGACGACTACCAGAACGCGGTGCGCGGCCTGGCGTGCTTTTCCCGGCTCGCGGGGCACGATGTGACGATCTGGAACGACCATACCAAGGACGTGGACGTGCTCGGCGAGCGGCTCAAGGACACCGAAGCGCTGGTGCTGATCCGCGAGCGCACGCCGATCCGGGCGCCGCTGATCGAGCGCCTGCCCCGGTTGAAGCTCATATCGCAGACGAGCGTGTACCCGCACATCGACATCGAGGCGTGCACGCGGCGCGGCATCGTGGTGTCGTCCGATCTCCATCCCGGGTCGCCCTCGTATGCCACCGCCGAGCTGACCTGGGGGCTCGTTCTCGTTGCGATGCGCCGCATCCTCACCGAGATGCAGTCGCTCAAGGCGGGCCGCTGGCAGTCCTCGATCGGCAATGTGCTGCGCGGCCGCACGCTCGGCATCTTCGGCTACGGCCGCATCGGCGCGGTGGTCGCCCGCTACGGGAAGGCCTTCGACATGAAGGTGCTGGCATGGGGGCGCGAGGGCTCCGCGGCCCGCGCGCGCGCCGACGGCGTCGAAGTCGTGGCGCGCGAGGCGATCTTGGAGCGCTCCGACGTGTTGAGCGTGCACGTGCGGCTCATTCCCGCCACGCGTGGCATCGTGACCGCCGCTGATCTCGCGCGCATGAAGCCGACGGCGCTCTTCGTCAACACCAGCCGCGCGGAACTGGTCGAGCCGGGGGCGTTGGTTGCGGCCCTCAAGGCCGGCCGCCCGGGCATGGCCGCCGTGGACGTCTTCGAGAACGAGCCGGTGCTCGATCCGGGTCACCCGCTGCTCACGATGGACAACGCGATCGCGACGCCCCACATCGGCTACGTCGCGCGCGAGAACTTCGAGCGCATGTTCGGCACGATCTTCGACCAGATCCTGGCCTTCGCCGCGGGCAAGCCGGTGAATGTCGTGAATCCGCAGGTTCTGGAAAGGCGATAGACTTGAACCGACGACGAGGAGGATGACAATGACAGTCGCGAAACACGCCGGCGCCAGCCATTACTGACACGGTCAGCGGACAGATCCATCTCATGTACACGACGACCGTGAGCGGGGAGGCGCAGATCAAGGCCGGCCGCGTCAAGGTGCTGGGGATCGCCGACTCCAAGCGCACGCCGGTCCTGCCGGAGGTGCCGACGCTCGCCGAGCAAGGCGTCAAGAACGCCGAGGCGATCGTGTGGTTCGGCATGTCGGGCCCGGCGAAGCTGCCGCGCGCGATCGTCGAGAAGCTCAACCGCGAGGTCAACGTGGCGCTCGGCATGGCGGACGTCAAGCAGCGCCTCGACCAGCTCGGGCTCGTTGTCACCGGCGGCACCCCCGAAAAATTCGACGCCTTCATCAAGTCCGAGGCGCTCCGCCTCGCCGGGCTCATCAAAGCCGGCGCAGTGCAGGTCGAGTGACGGGGAGTCTGTCGGAGTTGCGTCCGACAAACTTCGAGAAACCCCATGCCCGGCGGGACCTTGACGCCTGTGGGCGTAATCCCGCCTGCTCAGTGAGAAAGCAGCCGTCCAACCCAGCGCTGGGCCAAAAAGAAAAGCTCAATTAATCATGCTGCTGCCGGAGGGCCTGCTTGGACCCCTTGCCGTACGGTTCTTGAGTCAGTGCCTCCTGCTATTGGGTCGCATCCGGAGGGGGCCGCGAAAAGGGGAAACTTTTTGTTCCAAAGGCGATTTTCTGTGACTTAAGGCGGAACCCGCTCGCGTCGAACGCCGCGTTGCTGACAGCGCTCCTGTTGGCAGCTCCCGGCGCCGCGCTCGCCGACAAGGGTGGGAAAGGCCCGGGAAATTCCTGGAGCTCCAACGCAAACCTCGGGTTAGGGGCAGTGCCCAAAGTTGGCGTCGGTTTGCCTGTGGCCGGCCGCGCAACCATTCCGCGAGGCACCGGCTACCCGGTTGCCTCGATGCCCTCCGCATC
>Ga0073934_10005155_pt1 | contig 20626 bp, 18 predicted proteins | sample LarsenN4metaG_FD_76834 | JGI IMG/M metagenome (GOLD analysis project Ga0073934, IMG submission 76834) | Hot spring sediment bacterial and archeal communities from British Columbia, Canada, to study Microbial Dark Matter (Phase II) - Larsen... ... | reverse complement strand
TTTCGTGCGCGGCGATGCTTTCGATCAGGGCGCGCACCTCGCGCATGGCCTTGCTCTTGCCGACCGGCGTCTCGACCACGTCCGCATGCCGGCGCAGTTCGAGATTCTCCTGGCGCAGGCGCGCGGTGTCGAGGGCGCGCTCGACCGTGACCAGGAGCTTGGCGGTCGACAGCGGTTTTTCGAGGAAGTCGTAGGCGCCGAGACGGATTGCCTCGACCGCGGTCTCGACCGTGCCGTGCCCGGACATCATCACCACCGGAATCTGCAGGCCGTGATCCAGCGACCATTCCTTGAGCAGGCTGATGCCGTCGCTGTCCGGCATCCAGATGTCGAGCAGCACCAGGTCGGGACGGCGCGTGCCGAATGCAACACGCGCGCTGGCAGCACCGTCCGCGGTCGTCACCTCGTAGCCTTCGTCGGCCAGGATCTCCCGGACGATGTCGCGGATATCCGGTTCGTCGTCGACCACCAGAATCTGGCCGTGGCTCATGCGTTCCGCCCCCGCGCCGCGGGCGGCGCGGCCACCGCCGCTTCGACGATCGGCAGGCGGATCGTGAGCGTCGCGCCGCCGTCCTTGAGGTTGCCGGCCCAGACCAGGCCGTTGTGCTCTTCGACGATCTTCTTGACGATCGCGAGCCCCAGGCCGGTGCCCCTGTCCTTGGTGGTGACGTACGGCTCGAACAAGTGATCGACCACGCTCGGCGCGAAGCCCGGCCCGTTGTCGCGCACCGTGAGCTCGACGAACGCGCCGTGTGGCTCGTCGACCCGGCGCGTGCCGATCTGCATCTGCGGGTCGGTGGTCGCGGCCAGCGCGTCGGCGGCGTTGGCCAGCAGGTTGTGCAGCACCTGGCGCAGCCGCCCGGCGTCGGCCGGCAGCGCCGGCAGCGCCGGCTCCAGCTCGAGCGCGTAGCGCACCGGATTGACCCGGCCTTTGTAGAGCTCGACGACGTCCAGCACCAATTGGTTGAGGTTCACCGGCTGGATGTGCAACGGTTGCGGGCGCGCGTACTCGGAGAAGGCATTAACCATCGACTTCATGGCCTCGACCTGCTGGGCGATGGTATGGGTGGCGCGGTCGAGGGTGGCGCGCGCCTCGTCCGGCAGCACGTCCATGCACTTGTGGCGGATGCGTTCGGCCGAAAGCTGGATCGGCGTGAGCGGGTTCTTGATCTCGTGTGCCAGCCGCCGCGCCACCTCCGCCCAGGCGGCGTCGCGCTGCGCCTGGATCAGCGCGGTGATGTCGTCGAACACCACCACCCGTCCGCCGTGCCGGCCGCGCAGCCCGGGCAGCGCAGTGCTGCGCACGATCAGCACGCGCCGCCCGCCCTCACCGCTGAGCGCGATCTCGCCCTGCCATTCGGCCTTGGCCTGAGCCATCGCGTCGCGCAACGCGTGCACGAAGGCGGCGAGGCGCGGTTCGGCGTCGAGCAGCCAGTCGAGCGGCCGGCCCATGCCGGCCGCGAGATCGACGCCGAGGATCTGGCCGGCGGCGGCGTTGTGGGTGCGCAGGTTGCCGCGCGCGTCGAAGGTCAGCACGCCGGACGACAGGTGGGTGAGTACCGTTTCGAGGTAGGCGCGCTGGATCTCGGCGGCGCGCTGGCCGCGCTGGATCTCGGCCTGGGCGCGGCGCACGCGGCGCGTCATGTCGTTGAACGACTGCACCAGGATGCCGAACTCGTCCGAGGTCTGGACCGGCAGCTGCTTGCTGTAGTCGCCCTGCGCCATCGCCTGCGTGCCCTCGGCCAGGTCGCGCACCGGGCTCACCAGCCGGCGCGCGGCGTAGATCGAGGCCCAGACCGCGAACAACAGCGTCGCCAGCGCCACCAGGCTCAAGGTGAGCAGAAAGCCGAACTTGAGCGGGCCGCGCAGGTAAAAGAGCTTCTGGTATTCGGCGAACGCCGCCTGCACGTCGCGCCCCAGGCGCGCGTAACGCTCCGGCAACGGTTCGAGGACTTGCAGCAGGCGCGGCGCTTCGCCGACCTTGCGCGAGACGACCGGCACCACCACCCGCAGCTGCAAACCGGATTCGCCGAGCGGCTCGATCCCGGAATAGATCTGCCCCTGGCGCAGCTGCGCCAGGACCGCCTCGCCGGGCCGGTCCGGAACCAGCTTGCGGCCGTGCACCGCCTCCTGGGTGCTCGAGGCCAGCACCTTGCCGTCGGCGGCGAACAGGGTGAGCTCGAACACGCCGTAGTGCTCGCGCAGGCCGTTGAGCGCCGGCAGCAGGCTGCGCCCGGAGGCCGAGTCCAGCTCGGCGGCGATGTCGCGCGCCTTTTTGGCGAGGTCCTCTTTGGTGGTGTCGAGTGCCGTGCGCCCGAGGGCGAGTGCGCTGTCGATCGCCTGCTCGATGCGCACGTCGAACCAGTTGTCGATGCCGCGGTTGAAGGCCTGCACCGAGAACGCGTACACGAACAGCACCGGGATCACGGACAGCAGCACGAACATGCCGAACAGCCGCCAGGTCAACCGCGAGCCCACCACCCGCGCCCGGTGCTGGCGCACCAGCCGGCGCACGCCCAGCAGGATCAGCGCGCTGAGCACGGTCACCCCGAGGACGTTGACGATCAGCAGCAGCGAGTAGACGTTGCCGTAGCGCGCCGAGTTCTGGATGGCGGCGGCCATCATGCCGAGCGACACGGCCAGCAGGCCCGCCAGCACCGCGAGCGGCGAGACCCGCCGCAGCATCGGCCTCAGGGTTGAACGGGCCATTGGTGCCAACCGGTGCTGAGGCGCCAGGACGGCGTCACGTAGGCGAGCGGCCGCATCAACGCCGGCAGCGCCTCGATGTCGAGGCGCGCGCGCAGCGTGACCAGGTAGCGGGTGTCCGGATAAAACTGTTTGCGGGACGTCAGCTGCAGCTTCACGTCGTCCAGCCGGCCGAGCTGGATCAACGCCTGGTCGAGCGAGCCGAAACTCTGCGGCGCGGCGGACGGGTAGACGCTGGTCACCACGTATTGCCGCGACAGGGCATGGAACAGCAGGCGGCGGCGCACGTCCCAGTCGCTGACCACCTTGTTGGTCCACCACCAGCGGTGTTGGACGACGTTGACCTCGGCCACGATCTCCAGCGGGATGCCCTTGTGCAGGGCCTCTTCGGCCCGCGGGCTGAGCTTGAGATCGAGCACGGTGTTGAGGTGCAGGATGCGTTCGTGCAGAAGCGGCGTCGCTTGTTGCAGGCGGAATTCAGCCGCGCCCGCGGGCGGCGCCAGCGCCACGCCCATACTGAGAATCAATATTCCGGCGAGCCTGCGCATCTCACGCCTCGTCCCGGGCGCGCACGAACCCGGCGTAGTAAAACCCGTCCATGTCGCCCGCGCCCGGCAGGATCTGGTGGCCGAAGCCGTCGAAGCGGGCGTGGCGCGCGAGCACCGGATGCGCGAGCGGTGCGCGGCGCGCCTGCGGCTGACGCGCGGTGAAGGCCTCCGCTTGGCGGCCGTTCTCTTCGGGAAGAATCGAGCAGGTCACGTATAGAAGCTTACCGCCCGGCTTGAGCAACGGCCACAAGCCGTCCAGCAGCCCAACCTGGAGCCGGACCAGGCGATCGATATCGGCGGCTCTCCGGTGCAGGCGGATGTCGGGATGCCGGCGGATCACGCCGCTGCCGGAGCAGGGGGCGTCGAGCAGGATGCGGTCGAAGGGTTCGCCGTCCCACCAACCGGCCGGATCGGCGGCGTCGCCGGCGATGATTTCGCCCGCGAGGCCCAGGCGCGTGAAATTTTCGCGCACCCGGTTCAAGCGCTCGGCGTCGCTGTCCAGCGCCACCAGCCGGCTCGTGGGCGTGCGCTCAAGAATGTGGGCGGCCTTGCCGCCGGGTGCCGCGCAGGCATCGAGGACCCGCATGCCCGGCCCGGCGTCGAGCAGTACGGCCGCGAGCTGCGCGGCGGCGTCCTGGACCGATGCCTCGCCACTGTCAAAATCCGGCAGCTCCGATACCGGTACCGGTGTAGCGAGCGTGAGTGCGCTGTCGTTGTCCGGTACGGCATTGGCCGCCAGCCCGGCCCGCGTCAGCTTATCGGCATACGCGGTCCGGGTGAGGCGGGCGAGGTTGACGCGCAGCGTGAGCGGCGCGCGCTCATTGTTGGCGGCGGCGATCGCTTCCCAATCGCCGGGATAAGCAGCCTGAAGGCGGGCACGCAGCCATTTCGGATGGCTGCGCGCATGATCGATCGGCGGCGCCTCTTCCCGTAACGCGCGGCGCAACACCGCGTTCACGAAGTTCCGCGCCCAGTCCTTGCCGAGCACGGCCACGGCCGCGACGGTTTCATTGACCGCCGCGTGCGCCGCGACCCGCATGTGGCGCAGCTGATAGAGGCCGACCAGGAGCAGCGCCTCGAGGTCGTTGTCCTGCTTGCGCAGCGGTTTGTGCACCAGGGTCTTGAGCTCGTGCGTGAGCAGCAGGAGCCAGCGCACCCCCCCGTAACTGAGCTCCTGGATGAGCGCGCGTTCACGCACCAGGGCCGGCGACAGCGCGCCGAGAGTTTCAGCGAGGGCGTCGTCGAGCGTGCGCCCGGCCCGCACTGCCTGCAGCGTGCGTGCCGCGGCGGCGCGCGCCTGCGCGGCCGGCGAGCTCATGTGCCGAGCCGGGTGCCCGGCGCGAGCGCGCGGCCGTTCAGGAATTCGCGCGCCGCGAGCGGCCGCCCACCCTCGGCCTGCAACTGCGTGACACGCAGTACGCCGTGGCCGCAACTGACGCGGATCCCGCCGCTGTCCGCCGACAGGATCGTGCCGGGTGTGGCGTCGCCATCGCCGGGTTCGTTCGCCGCCATCCAGATGCGCAAGGTCTGGCCGTCGAGCGTGGTGTGGGCGACCGGCCAGGGGTTGAAGGCGCGCACCCGGCGCGCAAGCGCCGCGGCGTCCTGATTCCAGTCGAGACGCGCCTCGTCCTTGCGCAGCTTGGCGGCATAGCTGGCGAGGCTGTTGTCCTGCGGCGTGGTGTGGATGGCATCGTGCTCCACGCGCGCCAGTGTTTCGACCAGCAGCACCGCGCCGAGCCGGCTCAGCCGGTCGTGCAGGCTCGCGGCGGTGTCGCTGGTCGTGATTTTAGTCTGGGCGTGGGCCAGCATCGGCCCGGTGTCGAGGCCTTCCTCCATCTGCATGACCGTGACCCCGGTCACCGGGTCGCCGGCCTCGATGGCGCGCTGGATCGGCGCGGCGCCGCGCCAGCGCGGCAGCAGCGAGGCGTGCACGTTGAGGCAGCCGTGTTTCGGAATCGCGAGGATCGGTTTCGGCAGCAGCAGGCCATAGGCGATCACGATCATCGCGTCCGGCGCCAGGGCCCGCAGCTCGTCCGCCTCAGCCTCGGTCTTGAGCGTGGCCGGCTGCCGCACCGTGAGACCGCGGGCGAGGGCGAACTCCTTGACCGGGCTCATCGAGAGCTTGCGCCCGCGCCCGGCCGGCCGATCGGGCTGGGTGTAGACCGCCAGCACCCGGTGGCCGGCATCGAGCAACGCCTGGAGCGAAGGGACGGCGAATTCCGGGGTCCCGGCAAACACCAGGTTCATGGTCGGATGGAGAGGTTTGTTGGATAACGACGCCGCCACAGCTAAACACAGATGTACAGGAATCGGAAAGGCCGGCTTACGGAACCCGCCTCTGGATCTGCATTAATCTGCGTTCATCTGCGGCTGTATTTTGTCTTTCGGTTGCGCTTACATCGCCAGACGCTCGTGTTTTTCGAGTTTCTTGCGGATGCGTGACTGCTTGAGGCGCGACAGGTAGTCGACGAACACCTTGCCGTCGAGGTGGTCGATCTCGTGCTGGATGCAGGTAGCGAGCAGGCCATCGGCCTCGAGCTCGAACGGCTGCCCGTCGCGGTCCAGGGCGCGCACCCGGATGTGCCGGGCGCGCTCCACTTCGTCGAAGATACCCGGCACAGACAGGCAGCCTTCCTCGAACACCTGTTTGCCGTCGGCCTCGAGGATCATCGGATTGATGAAGACCTGGAGCTGGTTGCGGGTTTCGGAGACGTCGATCACCACCACCCGCCAGGGGGCATTGACCTGGATGGCGGCCAGTCCGATCCCCGGGGCCGCGTACATGGTTTCGGCCATGTCGTCCACCAGCCGCCGGACGGCGTCGTCCACTGCCGGGACCGGTTTGGCGACCTGACGGAGCCGTGGGTCGGGATAGTGAAGAATGGTACGCAGGGCCATGGCAGTGAGTTTAAATGTTTAGATTGGGACGGCGTGGAGCCGTTTCCATTCCTCGGAAAGTGGATTATTATCGATTCAAATCATCCTGAATAACAAGACAAAACCACCGCCGCCAACCTGGCGAGCCGACCGGGCTTCGACTAGACTCGGACCAACACCAGAGGGGAAATCATGCCCATGTCTGTGAAAAACAAGCTGATCATCGGGTTTTTCCTGGCCGGCCTGAACCTGGTTGCGGCGGTTCGTGTCGATGTGGTTGAGCTCAAGGCTGACCGCCCCGAACGTTATGTCGTGCAGAAGGGCGACACCCTGTGGGATATCTCCAGCCGTTTTCTCAAGGATCCATGGCGCTGGGCCAGCGTCTGGAAGATCAACGAACAGATCAAGAATCCGCACCTCATTTATCCCGGCGACGTCATCATGTTGACGTACGTCGACGGCAAGCCGCAGCTCACGGCGGTGCGCGAGGAAAAAATGCCAGCCCCGGCGCCGACGGAAACCGCCGCACCCGCCCCGGCCGCACCCGCGCCGCCGGCCGAGGTCACCGCCACCGAGGCCCCGGGCCCGATCGAGGAGCCAGCCGGAGAAACCCCGAGCGGGATGAAGGTCGTCAGGCTCAAGCCGCGCGCCTACGCCTCGCCGATCAAGGAGGCGATCCCCACCATCAGTCCGGACGTGATCCTGCCGTTCCTCACCGAAACTCACATCGTCGAGCGCGGGGAGCTGGAGCGGGCGGCCTATGTCATGATCGGACGCGGTGACCGTGTCGCCATGGGCAGCGGGCAGGAATTTTATGCGCGCGGGTTCAAGAAGCGCGCCCAACTGTCCGAGTATTACCAGATCTTCCGCCAGGGATCGGCGCTCCGCGATCCCGTGACCAACGAACTGCTCGGCTATCAGACCAGCTACCTCGGTGACGCCCGCCTGGTCGAACCCGGCGACCCGGCCAAGTTCATCCTCACGCGCAGCAAGCTCGAGGTGCTGGCGACCGACCGCTTGCTGGAGGTCCCTCCCCAGACCGCACTTCCATACTATTACCCGCGCGCCCCGGAGAAGAAGGTGCACGGCTACATCCTGGCGGTCCTGAACGGCGTGCGCGAACTCGGCCAGGGGGCGATCGTCGTGCTCAACCTTGGTAAGCGCGAAGGCATCGAAGAAGGTCATGTGCTGCGCATCTTGCGCCACGCCGGCAAGCGCAAGGATCCAGTAACCCGGCATGAAATCAAGATGCCGGACGAGGAAACCGGTCTGCTCATGGTGTTCCGGGTGTTCAACAAGGTGAGCTATGCGCTGATCATGGATTCCAGCGAGTCGGTGCACCTGTTGGACGCGGTGCAAACCCCCTGATTCTCCTTCCCGTGCATGGACGCCGGGTTGATTCCCATGACGGAAGTGCGCGGCGCCGAGGCCCTGCCGTGGCTGCAGCTGCTGCGCGTGACGGGCGGCGGTGCGCGCCTGCGGCGCCTGCTCGAGGAATTCGCCGACCCGGCCGGCATCCGCGCCGCCCCGCGCGCCGAGCTCCTGCCGCACTTCGACGGTGACCAGAGCCCGGTCGACGCGATCAAGACCGGTCCACGAGCCGCGGATTTTGAAACCGAGCTCGCCTGGCTGGAGGAGACCGACAACCGGCTGCTGACGTTCACGGACCGTTTTTACCCACCGCTATTGCGCGAAATTTCCGGCCCCCCGCCGCTCCTGTTCGTGCGCGGGGATCCGGCGGTGCTTGCCTTCCCACAAATCGCCGTCGTGGGCTCGCGCAACCCGACCCGCGGCGGTGCCGACAATGCGCGCGCCTTCAGTGACTCCCTGGCGCGTTCCGGTTTGACGATCACGAGCGGCCTGGCGCTCGGCATCGACGCCTGCGCGCACGAAGCCGCGCTCGCGGCCGGTGGCACCACGATCGCCGTGGCCGCCACCGGTCTCGATCGTGTTTATCCGGCCGCGCACCGTGAACTCGCGCACGCCATTGCGGCACACGGGGCGCTGGTCTCGGAATTTCCGCTCGGCACCCCGCCGAAGCGCGAACACTTTCCGCGCCGTAACCGGCTGATCTCGGGTCTGGCGCTCGGCGTACTGGTGGTGGAGGCGGCGGTGAAGAGCGGTTCGCTCATCACCGCCCGCTATGCCGGCGATCAGGGGCGCGAGGTGTTCGCGATCCCGGGCTCGATCCATTCACCCCTGGCGCGCGGCTGTCATGCCCTCATCCGCCAAGGCGCCAAGCTCGTGGAAACCGCGCAGGATATTCTCGAGGAGCTCGGGGCGCTGGCGCAGTTTTCCAGCGCTCCGGCCGTCGATAACGCATCGCCCGCGGCACCCGACGATCCGGCGCTGGCACGGCTCCTGGAACTCATGGGCCACGATCCGGTCGATATGGATACGCTGATCGCGCACAGCGGATTGACGGCCGGAGCGGTTTCCTCCATGCTGTTGCTCATGGAGTTGCGCGGGCTCGTGGAGGCCCGGCCGGGCGGGAAGTATCAGCGAACATCCTGACGCTCCCGTTGAACCTGCGGCGGGGCGAAGAGAGAGTGATGAAAGAGAATGTGCTCGATGTCTTGATGTACCTGTTCGAGAACTACATGGACAACGGCCCGGAATTCAGCCCCGATCAGGAATCCCTCACCGACGAACTCACCCAGGCCGGTTTTCCGCGGTCCGAAGTCAACAAGGCGTTCACATGGCTCGAGGGCCTGGCGCAGTTGCGCGACACCGGGGCCATGCCGCAAGGCGGCCGTTCGCAGTCGCTGCGCGTATTCTCGCCGCAGGAACAGCAGAAGATCAGTCTTGAGGCGCGGGGGTTCATCCTGTTCCTGGAGCGCAGCGGCGTGCTCGATTCGCACACCCGCGAGCTGGTGATTGACCGGGTCATGGCGCTCGACACCGACGAGATCGACGGCGAACAGCTCAAGTGGGTGATCCTGATGGTGCTGTTCAACCTGCCCGGCCAGGGACAGGCATACGCCTGGATGGAAGACTTGGTGTTCGACGGCGTGCAGGAACACCTGCACTGATTCCGCGGCGAATTTCCTCTTGGCTTGACAAGCCACACCACCTGTCGTCCACAATCACGCCCCACGGGCGCAGTCCCTGCCTGTTAATTAATATTGTTGAGTCGCGTGCGCGCGACCGGGTGTGATCGATCACGATGTCGAAGAACCTGATCATTGTCGAATCGCCGGCCAAGGCGAAGACCATGTCCAAGTATCTGGGCAAGGAGTTCATGGCGCTCGCCTCCTACGGTCACGTGCGTGACCTGCTGCCAAAGAAGGGCGCGGTCGATCCGGAGCAGGACTTTGCCATGAAGTACGTGCTCATCGAAAAGAACAAGAAGCACGTCGACGCCATCGTCAAGGCGATGAAGAGGGCCGATGCCCTGTTTCTCGCGACCGACCCGGACCGCGAGGGTGAGGCGATCTCCTGGCACCTGTACGAGATCCTGAGAGAAGAAGGCGTGCTCGATGCCAAGCCCGTACACCGCGTCGAGTTCCATGAAATCACCAAAGCCGCCATCCAGCGGGCGGTCGAAAAGCCACGCGAACTGTCGTCCAATCTGGTTAACGCCCAGCAGGCGCGGCGTGCGCTCGACTACCTGGTCGGCTTCAACCTGTCGCCGCTGCTGTGGAAGAAGGTCCGGCGCGGGTTGAGCGCCGGGCGGGTGCAGAGCCCGGCGCTGCGCCTGATCGTCGAACGCGAGGAGGAGATCGAGTGCTTCAAGGCGCGCGAATACTGGACCATCGAGTCCGATCTCGCCGCCCAGGATCAGGGCTTCATGGCCCGGCTCACCCACTTCGGCGGCGAGAAGCTCGAGCAGTTCACGATTGACAACGAGACGCGCGCCAAAGAGATGGTCGATGCGCTGGCGCGCGCCGCCCAGGGCAAGTACCTGGTGAAGAGCGTCGAGAAGAAGCAGCGCCGCCGCAACCCGTCGCCGCCGTTCACCACCTCGACCCTGCAGCAGGAGGCCTCGCGCAAGCTCGGTTTCACCGCGCAACGCACCATGCGCACCGCCCAGCAGTTGTACGAAGGCGTCGACATCGGCGGCGAGACTGTCGGTCTCATCACCTACATGCGTACCGACTCGGTGAACCTGGCCAAGGAGGCGATCGAGGATATCCGGGCGCTGATCGCCAAGCGTTACGGCGCCGACAACCTGCCGGAGCAGCCGCTGGCCTACAAGACCAAGTCGAAGAACGCCCAGGAGGCGCACGAAGCCATCCGTCCGACCTCGGCCGAGCGCCTGCCCGAGGCGATCAAGGAACGACTGACCCCCGAGCAATACAAGCTCTACGATCTCATCTGGAAGCGCACCGTCGCCTGCCAGATGATCCCGGCGTTGCTCGATACCATGTCGATCGATCTGGTGCCGGCCGGCGATGCCGCCGCCGCGCACACCTCGCGCGCCACCGGCTCGGTGGTCGTGATGCCCGGTTTCATGGCGGTGTACCAGGAAGGCACCGACGAAAAGGCCGCCGAGGACGAGGGCGAGGGCGCGATGCTGCCGCCGCTCCAGGAAGGCGAGCGCGTGACGCTCATGGGTATCCGCCCCGAGCAGCACTTCACCGAGCCGCCGCCGCGTTACACCGAGGCGTCGCTGGTCAAGGCGCTCGAGGCGTTCGGCATCGGCCGGCCGTCGACCTATGCGACCATCATCGACACGCTCGAAAAGCGCGAGTACGTGATGCTCGACAAACGTCGCTTCCAGCCGACCGATGTCGGTCGGGTGGTGATCAAGTTCCTGTCCGAGCACTTCCACCACTACGTGGATTACGAGTTCACGGCGCGCATGGAGGATGACCTCGACGCGATCTCGCGCGGCGAGAAGGAATGGCGGCCGCTGCTCAGGGAGTTCTGGGGTGATTTCCAGACCCAGGTGAAGGAAAAGGAATCGGTCGAGCGCCCCGGTACCGAGATCCTCGAAGAGAACTGCCCGAAATGCGGCAAGAAACTTTCCAAGCGCCTCGGGCGCAACGGCTACTTCATCGGCTGTACCGGTTATCCGGAGTGCGACTACACGCGCAATGTCGATGAGGACGCGGCCACCGCCGCCGCGCCGCAGATCGTCGAAGGCCGGGTCTGCCCCAAGTGCGGTTCGAACCTGATCATCAAGCGCGGCCGCTACGGCAAGTTCATCGGCTGCTCGGGCTACCCCAACTGCAAGCACATGGAGCCGCTCGAAAAGCCGGCCGACACCGGCGTCGAGTGCCCGGAGTGCAAGCAGGCGACCATGCTCAAGCGCAAGTCGCGCTACGGCAAGATCTTCTACTCGTGCGCGCGCTATCCGGACTGCAAGTACGCGGTCTGGAACCTGCCGCTCAAGGAGCCGTGCCCGAAGTGCGGCTGGCCGATCCTGACCATCAAGACCACCAAGCGCCGCGGCACCGAGAAGGTCTGCCCGGTGAAGGAGTGCGGCTACGCCGAGCCGTACGAGGGCGAGGCGCCGGGCGTCAAGCCCAAGGTCGCCGAGGCGTGATTTAAGGGTACCTCTAAAAATTGCCTTCCTGGCAATCTTTTTAAGACGCAAAGCAAAAGGCGTGACTTTTGCTTTGCTCCATTTTTCAAACACTCGCGTGTTTGAAAAATGCGCGACACGTCCCTGTGCCGCACGGGAACCTCTATTTCTAGAGGTTCCCTATAAGTTAAGATTTTGAGCCGCAGATGAACACAGATATGAATTAGGACGACTCGGGTCAAGAAGCGCGGCGGCCTTGACATCTTACCATCTGTGTTTATCTGCGGCTGAATTAAATAATTAGTCGTGGTGATGCTCGCCCGGGCCGTGCACGTGGCCGTGTTCCATTTCTTCCGGCGTGGCGTCGCGCACCTCGACCACCGTGACGGCGAAAGTGAGCGGCACGCCGGCGAGCGGGTGGTTGGCGTCGACCGTGACGGTGTCGTCGGTGGTGTGGGTGACCGTGACCACCGTGACGTTGCCTTCCGGATCGGCCGAGTGGAACTGCATGCCGACCTGAATCTCGCTGCTGTCCTCGAACATTTCGCGCGGTACCATTTGCACCAGCCGGTCGTCGCGTTCGCCGTAGGCCTCGGCCGGTTCGATGCGCACGTTCAGCGACTCGCCGGCCTTCCGGCCCTCGAGCGCCGCTTCGAGCCCGGGGATGATGTTGCGCGCGCCGTGCAGATAGGCGAGCGGCTCGCCGCCCGACGAGCTGTCAATGACCTCGTTGGCGTCGGTGGTCAGGGTGTAATCGATGCGGACCACCTTGTTGCGGCTGATGAGCATGGGGAACGGACCTCAAGAGGGCTGGAAAAGGTCCGCCACTTTACGCCCACGCCGCCGGCGCGCCAAGCGGCACGGTCATCGGCCGACGGTTGGTGGTGGCGGGGCGGGGGTCCGTGCGGCGACAATGCCGGTCGCTTTCCGGTTCTTGTGTCCTGATGCAATGAAATTTCGTCTCCTCGTCCCGGCGATCGCGTTCGCCACCACCACGCTGCTTGCCGGCTGTGCCAGCTGGTTCGCGCCGTCGCCCGGCATCGGCGAGGAGATTGCCTTCAAGCGGCTCCCCGGCTGGAATCAGGACCGGCACGCGGACGCCTGGCCGGCGCTGCTCAGGAGTTGTGACAAGCTCGCGGTCCGCGACGCGGCGTGGCAGAACATCTGCCGCGCGGCCCGCGAACTGGGGAGCCTGGACGACGCCGGGGCGCGCCGCTTTTTTGAAAACCATTTTCGCGCCCACCAGGTCAACGGCGACGGTTCGCGCGACGGGCTGATCACCGGCTATTACGAACCGGTGCTCCAGGGCAGCTTCGAGCGCAGCGAGCGTTACCGGTTCCCGCTCTATCGCCGTCCCGACAATCTGTTGATCGTCGACCTGGCGAACCTCTATCCGGAGCTCAAGGGCCGGCCGGTGCGCGGCCGGCTCGAGGGCAATCGCGTGGTGCCGTACCACAGCCGCGCCGAGATCGGCGGCGATCGCAACCCGCTCGCCGGCAGCGAGCTCCTGTGGGTGGACGACGCGGTGCAGGCCTTCATTCTTCAGGTGCAGGGCTCGGGTCGGGTGGTGTTGCCGGACGGCAGCCAGGTGGCGGTCGGTTATGCCGACCAGAACGGCCATCCGTACCGGTCGCTGGGCGCGCAGCTCATCGAGCGCGGAATGCTGAAGCGCGAGGAGGTCACGTTACCGCGCATCCTCGACTGGCTCGCCGCCAACCCGGACGAAACCGAGCGGCTGCTCAACAGCAACCCGAGCTATGTGTTTTTCAGGTTGCGCGACGTACAGCGAAGCACCAGTGCCGCGGGAGGCAGGACGCCGAGAGCGGCCGAGGCCGGCACCGAGGGCCCGATCGGTTCGCTCGGCGTGCCGCTCACGCCCGGGCGTTCGGCGGCGGTCGATCCGGCATTCATCGCCCTCGGTTTGCCGCTGTGGCTCGACACGACGCTGCCCGACGGCAGCCGTTTCCGCCGCCTGCTGATGACGCAGGACACCGGCGGTGCCATCAAGGGTGCGGTACGCGCCGATGTGTTCTTCGGCCAGGGGATGGAGGCCGGTCGCATCGCCGGCGAGATGAAGAACCCGGGGCGGATGTACGTGTTGTTGCCGAAACCCGTGTCACCGATGACGCAACTGTCGCGCCGATAAGTTGTGAATTCCGGTTTAGCGACTCTCGTCGCGAGAGCGCCCCTTGCGGGAATGGCCTGACTGGATATTCCTCAAGCGGTGCGCGACAGCAGCGGAACCAGGGCCGGAATCAGCAGATCGGCGCGCCAACCGTGCCAAAGTTCGGCGGGATCGGCGCCGCGCACCAGGCGCTCGATATCGCGCCGCGTCGCGAGCACCGCCGGGGCCAGCGCCTGCCGGCCCGCGAGCGCGCGCACTTCAGCCATGAGTTGCTTGACCTGAGCCGCCTGCGCGCCGGTGAGCGGCGCCGCCCGGTTCCAGATCGCCAGCGGTTCGGCGCGCCGGCCCTCGGCGATGGCGGTGAGCAGGCCGTCGGCGTGCCGTCGCTGCGCGCGTTCGTCGAGTCCCGGCACGCTCGCCAGGGCCAGCGCGCCGTCGGGTGTGCGCCGCGCCAGCTCGTAAAGGACCTCATCGCGCAGCACCCAGGAGCGCGGCAGGTCGCGGGCCAGCGCCGCGCGCTCGCGCCAGGCCGCGAGCGCGCGCAGTACCTGCTGGCTCACGGGCGGCAGGTCGGCCCCGCCCTTGAGCCGGCGCCACGCCTCGTCGGGATCGATGCGGTACAGCGCCGGATCGCCGAGCGCCGCACATTCGTTCTCCACCCAGGCGAGCCGCCCGCGGGCCGCCAGTTGCTCATGCAGGGATTCATACACCGGTCGCAGATACCGCACGTCGTCGGCGGCGTATTCGAGCTGCGCCGCGGTGAGCGGGCGCTTCGACCAGTCGGTGCGGGTCTCGGTCTTGGCGAGCGTGACGCCGGTGACGGCGGTTACCAGTGCGCCGTAGCCGATCTGGTCGTCGTGCCCGAGAAACGCGGCGGCGATCTGGGTGTCGAACACCGGTGCCGGCAGGTGTTCGAGGCCGGAGAACACCTCGAGGTCCTGGCGCGCCGCATGCAGCACCTTGATGATCCCGGCGGCGTGCAGCAACGCGTACAGCGGCCCGAGGTCGGAAATCGCCAGCGGGTCGATGCAGGCGACGATCTCGCGATTGGCGACCTGAATGAGGCACAGTCGGGCGCGGTAGGTGCGCTCGCGCAGAAACTCGGTGTCGAGCGCCAGCCATTCGGACACGGCCAGGGCGCGGCACAGGTCGGCCAGGGCGCGGGCTTCGGTGATGAGCTCGACGGACATGCGCAGCAGTTTAATGAACGCCTGAACAACCCGTCCATGGATTGTTCAGACTCGCGAGGCGAAAAACGTGGTTTTCGCTACGCTCCGTTCGGCGAATACGCACGCGTGTTTGCCGAACGTTGGCACATCCCTGTGCCGCAGGAACCTCTGTGTAAACCAGAGGTCCTGAACAGGAAAAACGGGCGGTTGCTGGCCACCGGTGGCGGGCGGCGTGTATCATGCGCGCATGACGGCGGGCGGCGGGCGCGGAATCGGGCGGGCAGGGCAGCTACTCGCCGCTTGGTTGTGTCTCACCCTGATCGGCGGCTGTCCGCTGCGCCCGAGCGAGCCGGAGAGCCGCGCGGCGTATTTCATCGAGAAACTGATCCGTGAGCCGCAGGCGGTCGAAGACCTGCAGGCGGTGGCGGTTTTCCCGGCGGAGCGCGGCCCGGAAGCATTCCTGGACGATCTGCCGGTGCGTACCGCGCTCATGTACCTGCGCGCGCGCGCCCGGCTCGGCGCCGAGCTCGGCATCCACACCGGCGGCGCCAGCACACCGGCCCCGGATCGCCGGCGCGTGGCGGTGAGCGTGAGCGAAGGCCTGGTGATCGGCGCGACCGAGGCGGTACGCTTCCAGGTGGAGCTCAGCCGCCGCGACGATCAGTGGATGGTGACCCGCCTTTCGGCCGACTGATCAACCCCAATCCCACTTCTTCCATGCATACCCTGCTACTCCTGTTCGACATCTGCCTGCTGCGCGGCAAGGCTCAGGACCTGCCGACATCCAGCACCTTGGTGGCGCTGACGGCGCTCGCCGGGATCCTGGTCGACTACCTGAGCCTGCCGGATCACGGCTTCAATGTCGCGCGGCTGCTGTTCGTGGCCTCGCAGACGGTGTTGTTCGGCGCCGGGCTGTGGCTGGTGCTGAAGCTGCGCGGTTTCCCGGCGCGCTGGACCCAGACGGTCACCGCCCTGTACGCGGCCAACGCCGCGTTCAGCCTGCTGCTGTTGCCGTTCCTGCCGGCGCTCGCCGAGACTTTGAAGCAGGCGCAGGACATCGCGCTCGGCTGGCAGATGGTTGTGGTGCTGGCGGTGTCCGGCTGGTTCATCGCGGTCATGGTGCGGGTGTTGCGCGAGGCCATGGAGTCGTCGCTGCTCGGCGGCTTCGTCGTGGCCCTGGCGCTGATTTTCGCGGTGCGTGTCGTGGGTCTTACGCTCGCGCCGCTGTTCGGCCTGCACGTCGCCACCGAATGAATATTCACATCCTTGGCATCGGCGGGACGTTCATGGGCGGCGTGGCGGTGCTGGCCCGCGCCCTCGGCCATGCCGTCACCGGTTCGGACCAGAAGGTCTATCCGCCGATGAGCACCCAGCTCGAGGCCGAGGGCATCGCGCTCGGCGAAGGCTACGATCCGAAATCTCTCGATCCGGCGCCCGATCTGGTGATCATCGGCAACGCCCTGTCGCGCGGCAATCCGGCGGTCGAATACGTACTCGATCGCGGCATTCCTTATACTTCCGGCGCGCAATGGGTGGCGGAAAACATCCTGCATCATCGCTGGGTGCTGGCGGTGGCCGGCACCCACGGCAAGACCACCACCAGCGGTATGCTCGCTTGGATCCTCGAGTACGCCCGGCTCAAGCCGGGATTCCTGGTCGGCGGCGTGCCGGAGAACTTCGGCGTGTCGGCGCGCCTCGGCGACGAGCCGTTCTTCGTGATCGAGGCCGACGAATACGACACCGCGTTCTTCGACAAGCGCTCCAAGTTCGTGCATTACCGCCCCAGAACCGCGATCCTCAACAACCTGGAATTCGACCACGCCGACATCTTCCCGGACGTGGCCGCGATCCAGCGCCAGTTCCATCACCTGGTGCGCACCGTGCCGAAGTCCGGCCTCTTGGTCGTGAACGGCGCCGATCCGCGGCTCGCCGAGACGCTCAGGATGGGATGCTGGACGCCGCAGGAAACCTTCGGCGATGTGAGCGGCGACGTACAGGGGCGTACTAGTGTCGCGGAAGGCAGGATGCCGGAAGCGACCTGGCAGGCCGAGCCGTTGAGCGCCGACGGCAGCCGCTTCCGCGTGCGCTTTCAGGGCCGCGAGCAGGGTGTGGTCGAATGGAACCTGATCGGCGCGCACAACGTGCGCAATGCCCTGGCGGCGATCGCCGCTGCGCGCCACGCCGGCGTGCCGGTGGCCACCAGTTGCGCGGCGTTGAAGGACTACCGCAACGTCAAGCGAAGGCTCGAGGTGCGCGGCACAGTGCGCGGCGTCACCGTGTACGACGATTTCGCCCACCATCCGACTGCGATCCGCATGACGCTCGACGCACTGCGCGCACGGGTCGGGTCGAAACGCATCGTCGCGGTGCTCGAGGCGCGCTCCAACACCATGCGCATGGGCGTGCACCGGGAAGAGCTGGCCCCGGCGCTCGCCGCCGCCGACGCCGTGCTGTTTCTGCAGCCGACCGACCTCAAATGGGATTTTGGCATCGTCACCCGTGCGCTTAATGGCCGCGGCCGAGCGTTCCGCACGGTCGATGAGATCGTGACGACGCTGGTGCGGGAGCTGAAACCCGACGATCAGGTGCTGATCATGAGCAACGGCGGCTTCGAAGGCATTCACGGCAAGCTGCTCAAGGGCCTTGCGGGATGAGCAACCCGGCGATCGCGCTCGCCATGACCGGCGCCTCGGGTGCCGCCTACGGCCTGCGGCTGCTCGAGTGCCTGATCGGGAAACAGCAGACGGTTTATCTCATGCTGTCGCCAGCCGCGCAGATCGTGCTGGCGCAGGAGACCGAGATCAAGGTTCCCGGCACACCGGCCGAACAGGAGAAATTCTTCAGCGCGCGTTACCGCGCCCGCGACGGCCAGCTCCGGGTCTTCGGCCCGCAGGCCTGGTTCTCGCCGCCGGCCAGCGGTTCGAACGCGCCGCGCGCGATGGTGGTCTGTCCGTGCACCAGCGGCACGCTCGCCGCCATCGCCGCCGGCAGCGCCGACAACCTTATCGAACGCGCCGCCGACGTGGCGATCAAGGAAGACCGCAAGCTAATCCTGGTGCCGCGCGAGACGCCGTACTCGGCCATTCATCTGGAAAATATGCTCAAGCTGGCGCGGCTCGGCGTGGTGATCCTGCCGCCCAACCCGGGCTTCTATCACCACCCGCGGACGATCGAGGACCTGGTCGATTTCGTGGTGGCGCGCCTCCTCGACCATCTGGGCATCGAACACGCGCTCGTGCCGCGCTGGGCCGGGGACGCCTGAGGCCCACGCGGTTGCATGGTTACGCCGCTTTGCTTACGCTCAACCGAGTTGGTACGGAGAATCCGCAATGAAGAAATGGTTTGTTCTCGTGCTGTTCGTGCTGTTCGGCCCGCCCGCGCACGCGCAATTTCTGGAGGAGGTCGAGTACAAGCGCATCCCGCCGCAGCCGGTCGAGACCGGCGCCAGGATCGAGGTGCGCGAATTCTTCTGGTACGGCTGCCCGCATTGCTACACGCTCGAGCCGTTCCTGGAGAAATGGCAGAAGACCCTGCCGAAAAACGCGCAGTTCGTGCGCACCCCGGCGGTGTTCAACGAACGCTGGGCGGTGCACGCCCGCGCCTATTACGCCTTCGAGGTCCTCGGCATCACCGGCAAGCTGCACAATGCCCTGTTCCGCGCGCTGCACGTCGACAAGCAGCCGTTGTACGATCCGCAAAGCCTCGCCGACTTCGTCGGCAAACACGGCGGCAACGCCAAGACGTTCCTCGATGCCTACAATTCGTTCGGCGTACAGGCCAGCGTCAATCGCGCCGTCCAGGTCGGGCAGGGCGCGGACATCCGTTCGGTGCCGACCCTGGTCGTGGACGGCAGGTACGTGACCGATGCCAACATCGCCGGCGGCTACGATCGGGTCCCGCTGGTGCTGGATTTTCTGATCAAGAAGGCCGCGGCCGAACGCGCCGGCAAGAAGTGATACCGTGAATGTCCTGTTCATCGCCAAGATCCTGGTGTCGGCGCTGGTGATCGCGGTCGCCACCGAGGTCGCCAAGCGCGACTCGTTCTGGGGCGCGCTGCTCGTCGCATTGCCGCTGACCTCGATCCTGGCGGTGGGCTGGCTCTATGTCGAGACCCGCGACAACCTGTTGGTGACACGGTTCGCGCGCGATGTTCTGCTGCTGGTGCCGGTGTCGCTGGTATTCTTCCTGCCGTTCCTGCTGGAAGACAAGACGCGGTTCGGTTTCGTGCCGAATCTGATCGCCGGTCTGGCACTGCTGGCGCTGGCGGTGTGGGCGACGCGCCGCTTCCTCCACTGATTCACTGGCCGCTGGCGCGGCGGCGGTGTTTCTGCTCTAGGAGCGCGGCGAATTCGTCGGGCGGCAGCGGCCGGCTGAAGTAGTAGCCCTGCATGACGTCGCACTGGTGGCGACGCAGGAACGCCAGCTGCTCGGCGGTCTCGACGCCCTCGGCCACCACCCGGATGCCGAGGCTGTGGGCCATGGCGATGATCGCCTGCACGATCGCGGCGTCGTTCGGGTCGGCGATGATGTCGCGCACGAATGACTGGTCGATCTTGAGCACGTCGATCGGCAGGCGCTTCAGATAGGACAGCGACGAGTAGCCGGTGCCGAAATCGTCCATCGACACACTGATGCCGAGTTCGGCGAGTTTCGCAAGCGTGCTCGCCGTCTGCTCGAGGTCCTGCATCAGCAGGCTTTCGGTGATCTCCACCTCGAGCCGCACCCGGTCGTGACCGTTTTCGGCCAGCACCCGCTCGGCGATCGCCGGCAGACCGCCATGGGACAGCTGGCGGCCGGACAGGTTGACTGCGACGTGCAGGCCATGGTGGCCGGCGTCGTGCCAGGCGCGCGCCTGCCGGCAGGCCTCGGCCAGCACCCATGCGCCGATCGGCAGGATCAGGCCGGTCTCTTCGGCGAGCGGGATGAACTCGGCCGGCGACACCAGCCCCCATTCCGGGTGGCGCCAGCGGATCAGCGCCTCGGCGCCGGTGATGACCCCGGTCTGCACGTCGACCTGCGGCTGGTAATGCAGCACCAGTTCGTTGCGCTCGAGCGCGTAGCGCAGGCTGGTTTCGAGCGCCAGGCGCCGCTGGGCGCGGGCGTTGAGCTCGGCGGTGTAGAACTGGTAGCAGTTGCCGCCCAGTTCCTTGGCCTGGAACATGGCAGTGTCGGCGTTGCGCATGAGCTCGTCGCCGCGCCGGTCGTCGAACGGATAGAGCGTGACGCCGATGCTCGGCGTCACGAACAGCTCGCGGCCGCCGATGGTGATGGCGGGAGACAGCTGGCCGAGTATCTTGGTCACCACCCGCGTGACGTCGTCGATGTGCGCGACCTGCGCGAGCACCAGGACGAACTCGTCGCCGCCGTAGCGTGCCACGGTGTCCCCGGGGCGCACCGCCGCCTCCAGCCGCCGCGCCACGACCTTGAGCAGCTCGTCGCCGGTGTCGTGCCCGAGGGTGTCGTTGATCACCTTGAACCGGTCGAGGTCGATGAACAGCACCGCCACCAGCCGCTCGCTGCGCTCCGCCTCCTCGATCGCGCGCTGTAGGCGCTGGCCGAGCAGCGTGCGGTTCGGCAGGTCGGTGAGCGTGTCGTAGTTGGCGAGGTACACGAGCCGGTCCTCGGCGTGCTTGCGGGCGGTGATGTCCTGGGTGATGGCCACGAACACCGGCGGCTTTTCGGTGTGCGACAGCTGCAGGCGGACCTCCACCGAGTAGAGCGAGCCGTCCTT
>Ga0073934_10005154_pt1 | contig 20632 bp, 15 predicted proteins | sample LarsenN4metaG_FD_76834 | JGI IMG/M metagenome (GOLD analysis project Ga0073934, IMG submission 76834) | Hot spring sediment bacterial and archeal communities from British Columbia, Canada, to study Microbial Dark Matter (Phase II) - Larsen... ... | reverse complement strand
TTTCTCCAGCGTCTCGATCGGCACGGGAGCAACCGACGCCTTCAGTCGCGACATCTGGGGTATCGATGACGTTCAGTTCGGCGCAGCCGCAGTCCCAGAGCCGTCCACCTTCGTGTTGTTGGGCGCCGCACTAGCCGCGGTAGCCGCTGCCCGCCGTTTCCGCAAGTAACAACAAGCAGTAGCATCCGGAAAGCCCCTCACGGGGCTTTCCGTTTTTGGGCGTTAGAGCTAGTGCTTAACAGGCGCCTCAGGTACAGCACCGCCGGTTCTGGGAACGGCGTGGTGAATACACGCGACGCGCCGCCGCTTACGTTCTTCCCCTGAATGGCGCGATCTTCGTTAACTTTGAACCACTCCACCGTAGACGACCAGCCACACTTGCCTGGGTCTGATCATTTCATGCCTCCGCCCTGCCGTCAGTGTAGTGATTTCTAATCGGAACCCTACACGCTTCCATCGCGTCTCGCGAGCAACCACAGGGTGACCGGGAATGTGCCTTCTTCAGCCAGTCTGAACCCGGCTTCCTGCATTCTCGACTTCCACCAATCCGGGCCTCTGGTAGCACCGTGCGAAAGCAGCGGGCCGAAGGCGAACTTGGCCCAGCCGTCGTTTTGGATCAGCATCAGCAGGATCTCGCCTCCCGGCTTTAGCACGCGCGCGGATTCGGCAAGCGTCTGCTTGACGCCGTCACGGTTCAGGTGATCGATGGCGTAGGAGCTCACGATTGCGTCGAAGGTTGCCGCTTCAAAGGGGAGTTTGCGCATGTCCGCAGCCTGGATGGCGGCGCGCTGGTCGACTTCCGCCACTTTCAGGTTCGCCATCAGCCGGTCCTGGGGCGATACTCCGGGGCCAAAGTGCTGATCGAAAGACTGTGAGAACAGGTCCAGGGCAACCAGCGTCGCCTGTGGGCGGGCTTTAAGAACCATGATGGCGGAGCGGCCAGTACCAGCGCCGAGGTCCAGGACCCGTCCCGAACCCGATTTCAGAAAGCTTTGGGTGGGAAGCTCAGGCGGACTGTTGAAATCCAGAATGGAGCGCATGCTCAGGAACACAGCGCCCGCCCAAAGGGTCAGCACGCAGAACAGAATGAGCAGCCAGCGCGACCATTTCAACCGGAAGCCGAGCGCGAGAATCACCACGGAAATCGCGGCGACGCTCAGATGGCCGTAGTTCAGCCACCACGGATAGCCAAAATCGAACTGCGGATTGTGCATGCCAAGCATTGTGCGGGAGCCAGCCTGTACTGTAGCTGAATGGACCGTTCATCCGCCGTTCATCGCACTAGGTTATAAGTAACTCATTGCGAATTCTAGTTGTCGAAGACGAACCGAGCCTGTGCCGCCAGTTGTCGGATGCCCTTGTGCATGCCGGCTACGCGGCGGACCGCGCCGCGGACGGCGAACAGGCCGATCTCCTGATTCATACCGAGCAGTATGACGCGGTGATTCTGGATCTCGGCCTGCCCAAGATCGACGGCCTTACGCTGCTTAAACGCTGGCGCGAGTCGGGTGTGCCTACGCCGGTGCTGATTCTTACAGCGCGCGATACCTGGCACGAGAAAGTGCAGGGAATCGACAGCGGCGCCGACGATTATGTGGCGAAGCCATTTCGCATGGAAGAGGTGCTAGCCCGCGTGCGCGCGTTGATTCGACGCGCCCACGGACTGGCCAGCGCTGAATTGCGCTGCGGGAACCTGCTGCTCGATCCGCGCAGCAGCCGCGTCTCCATCGCTGGAGTTCCGGTGAAGCTGACCAGCCATGAGTACCGGGTGCTTTCCTATCTGATGCACCGGCGTGGGCAGATCGTGTCGCGCAGCGAGCTGATTGACCATATCTACGCGCAGGATTTCGATCGCGATTCCAACACCGTGGAAGTATTCGTCGCGCGGCTGCGCCGCAAACTTGGCGCCGAGTTCATCGAGACGGTGCGCGGGTTGGGCTACCGCGTAAGCGAACCACAGGCGGAGAATTGATCGACATGCGTTCGCTTCGTTCCCGCTTGATTCTCGCTTCCGTGCTGTGGACGGCGGGGTTGCTTTTCTTCATGCACATGTTCTCGATGCTGCTGGTGCGCATGGTGCCAATGCCGCGAGGGGTGCATTCCTTGCTGTATAGCATTGTGGCGCTGACGACGATGGGGGCAGGATTATGGACCGCCGCACGGGCTCTGGATCCATTCCGGCTTCTGCGAGAGCGTCTGCTGGCCTTGCAGAGGGGGCAGGGTACGCGAGTGGATGGAGAGTATCCGAGCGAGATTCAGCCGCTCGTGAGCGACCTGAATTCACTGCTTGAGGACCGCGAGAGAGCGGTTCAGAGGGCGTTTGCCACAGCGGGCGACCTGGCGCACGGATTGAAAACGCCGTTAGCGCTGCTGGCGCAGGAAGCCGAGCGCGCCGGCGCCAGCGGCTGCGACGGACTCGCCGAGAGCATTGCGCAGCAGGTGGACAGGATGTCAAGGCAAGTCAGCTATCATCTGGCGCGTGCCCGGGCGGCTGCGTCCGGCACGTCGGGGGCAGCGCCCATAGCCTTAGGGCCAAGTGTGGACTCAATCGTGCGCACAATGGGCAAGCTGTATACCGAGCGCGAACTATTTATGACCGTCATCCTTGCCGCGGATCTCTACGTCCGCGTGCAACGCGAGGACCTGGAGGAAGTGCTGGGCAACATTTTCGACAACGCCTGCAAGTGGGCGCACTCGCGGCTGGAGTTTCGGGCAGAGCGTAACGGCGCTTTCGTATCGCTGATTCTGGAGGACGACGGGCCGGGCTTGCCTGCCGCTCAACGAACGACAGTTTTCGAACGGGGAGTGCGGCTGGATGAGGCGGCGCCCGGATCCGGGTTGGGACTGGCGATCGTACGCGATCTGTGCGAAATCTACGGTGGATCGATCCGGCTGGATGACTCGCCTGAGGGTGGCTTGTCCGTCCGCGTGGAGTTGCCCGGCGGGTTCCCGCCTGTGCCGGCGGCGTGAGCCATATTCGGCGGCGGTTGCGCGTGGTTGGTTGAGGAAGCCATGCAAGCGATTCACTCGGAAGACGGCCAGATCGTGTCTTATCGAAAGCAAGGCAGCGGACCACCGTTAGTTCTGGTGCACGGTTCGTTCAGCGATCACGAAACGAACTGGGCGTTCGTGCAACCGCATTTGGCCGCAAAGTTCACCGTCTACGCGGTGGCGCGGCGCGGGCGCGGTGAAACGGCAGCGACTGCCGGCCACTCGCTGGAAGACGAGGCCCGCGATATCGTAGCGGTGATCCGGGGAATCGGGGAACCGGTGTTTCTAATCGGCCATTCCTACGGGGCGCATGTCGCAATGTCCGCGGCTGCAATGAACCCGGGGCAGGTGCGCAAGCTGGTTCTTTATGAGCCGCCCCGGCCCGAGTTGCTAAGCCGGGAGATGCTGGCTTTGCTGCTGGCGGATGCTTATGCGGGCGACTGGGATGAATTCTCCATGCGGTTCTTCCGCGATGTTCTGTGCGTGCCAGTCGAAGAACTGGAGGCTGTGCGAACGTCGCACCTGTGGCCGCCGATCTTGCAAGACGCTCCGGCGACGCTGCATGATTTGCTGGCGGTGAGCCGTCACGCTTTCCAGCCCGGGCGCTTCGTGGGTCTCAGCATGCCTGTCTTGTTGCAGACCGGGTCGGAAAGTCCACGCCACCTCTACGTGACGGACAAGCTGGCAGAGGTGTTGCCGCATGCGCGGATACAGGTTTTGACCGGCCAGGCGCACGAGGGCATGACGACCGCGCCCGGCCTTTACGTCGCCGAAACACTCGACTTTCTGGAAGAGAGGGCGGCTGCAGCCTGAGCCCTGGTTCAGCGCAGCGATTCCTTCAAGGAGGAAGCGGCGGCGTCGATTTCCGCGGTGTTGTTGTAGACATGCGGGGAGAAGCGGATACCTCGAACGTCGCCGGCGGGCGTTACCGCAACAGCGAGTTTGTGGCGGCTCCATAATGTCCGGTCCATTGCCGCAAGGTCTTTGCCTTCGAAATTGACTTTAATCACCGGGCCGCTCAGGTTGGCCTCGCCCGACCCATAAAGTATGGCTCCCGGCACCCTGGCGATCGCCGTGCGAAGCTTAAGGGCCGTATCACGCGTGCGTTGCTCGATAGCAGGTGCGCTAAGCGACTCCAGAAAGTCAAACGTCGCCTCCATGGCCTTCAACCTGGGATCGTCACGCTGCCCAAGCAGCTCGAATTTGCGGATCCCCTTACCGTCATCTGTCCAGTAGCCATGACTCAGAATGGACGGAGACACGCGATCGATGCGGTCTCGCCTGACGTAGAGGACGCCGCTCTCCAGTGGCCCCATCGGCCACTTATGCATGCTGCCGGCAAATGAGTCCATGCCCAGCGCATGCAGATCCAGGTTTAGCCAGCCGAGCGTTTGCGCGCCATCCACGTGAAACCAGATACCGCGCTGCCGCGCGAGTTCGGCAAGTTGCCTGACGGGATACATCAGGCCGGTCACGTTGGTGAAATGCGAGACGGCAATCACGCGGGTTTTGGCCGTCACCCGGCTGGCAACGGAATCGAAGACCTCGTCAGGGCGGCGCGCGCTCACCGGCGCCGGGGCCGTAATTACGACCGCTCCTGCCTGCGCCGCCCGAAGTTTCCAACTGTCGTTGTTTGAAGGATGGTTGTGGGCAGTGATCAGCACCTCGTCTCCAGGCTTGAGTTGGATCCCTTGGGCGATCAGGTTGTTCCCTTCGCTGGTATTCCGCAGGATTGCGATCTCCCCGGCATCGGCTTTGACGTAACGCGCGATCCGGCCACGCACGGCCTCGGCAAGCGTCTTGTACTGCTCGCGGTTCTGGAAAGCTGGGTTGGCCTGAAAGTCGGCCAGTTGCTTGTGATACTCGCGCCACACTGAGTTGGGAGCGGGCGCGATATTCGCCGCGTTGAAGTACAGCAGGCCTTGTTTCAGCGGAAACCCGGCCCGGATCGAGTCCCAATTCGGGGCAGCGGCGCGGAGCTGTGCGGCGATCGCGGACCCTGCCAGCAAACTTCGACGAGTCACACCCATGGGGAGCCTCCGGCGGAAGAGAGTCTAACCAGCGTAGAGGAGCCGGGCCGGTCTTGTCACGGCGGCTGGAACCTGCGATCTCCTATACTCACGGGTAATGTCCGCAACCCACGTACAAAAGGCCGGCTTCGGCGCTCTCACTTTGGGCGCCCTCGGCGTTGTATTCGGCGACATCGGCACCAGCCCGCTGTACACGCTGAAAGAATGCCTGCATGCAGCCGGCGGGCACGACGCTACCCAGGCCGACCTGTATGGCATTCTTTCGCTGATTTTTTGGGCACTGACGCTGGTGGTTACGCTGAAATATCTTCTGTTCATCATGCGCGCCGATAACAAGGGCGAGGGCGGCATTTTCGCATTGCTTGCGCTGGTGCCGGAGCCGTTGCGGACAGCGCGTCCCGGGCAAGTCACCGCGGTGGCATTGTTCGCGGTGATGGGCGCCGCTCTCCTGTTCGGCGACGGTGTCATTACGCCGGCGATCTCGGTTCTCAGCGCAGTGGAAGGTCTGGCGGTGGCGGACCCGGGTTTGTCGCGCTTCGTGATTCCGCTGGCCTGCGCGATTCTGCTGGGTCTTTTTGCGATCCAGCGTCACGGCACCGGCGCGGTCGGCAACCTGTTCGGCCCGATTATGGCGGTCTGGTTCCTTACCATCGGCGGCCTGGGGCTGTACCACCTGACTTTCAATCCGGAGATTCTGGCGGCGGTCTCCCCACATTACGCCGTCCAGTATTTCTCGCACCACGGGTGGCACGGGGCGCACATTCTCTCGTCAATCATCCTGGCGGTAACCGGCGGCGAGGCGTTGTACGCGGATATGGGGCACTTCGGGATCAAACCGATTCGCGCCGCATGGTTGATGCTGGTCTTCCCTTGCCTGGCTCTGGCGTATTTCGGACAAGGCGCGCATGCGCTGCGCGCGCCGGAATCGATGGCGAATCCGTTTTTCTCGATGGTGCCGCCGGGACCGGCGACCATCGCCCTGGTGATTTTGTCGAGCATGGCTGCCGTAATCGCTTCGCAAGCCCTGATCTCGGGGGCTTTCTCGCTGACCCAGCAAGCGATGCAGCTTGGCTTTTTCCCAAGAGTCCGGGTACTGCATACCGCGCATGAGATGAAAGGCCAGATTTACGTACCGGCGATCAACTTCCTCACCGGGGCCGGCGCTATCCTGCTGGTCTTGGCGTTTCAGGCGTCGTCGCGATTGGCTGGCGCTTACGGCATTGCGGTGGCGGGAACCATGGTTCTGACATCGGTGCTTTTCTTCCTGGTGGTGCGGCGGACATGGTCCTGGTCTCTAGGGAAGGCGGCCGCTGTACTCCTGTTGTTTCTCTCGTTCGATATACCTTTTCTGCTGGCAAACCTGGGAAAGTTCGCGGATGGCGGGTATGTGCCCGTCCTGATTGGCGGTAGCGTGCTGGCGGCGATGGTGATTTGGAATAGGGGCAGAACGCTGCTGGCTTTACGGTCGCGGATGCGCTTTCCCACCTGGGAATCGGGAATGCGGCGGGTGCAGGAGAAACTGGCGGCACGTGTTCCGGGAACGGCTGTCTTCCTGAGTTCCGATATGTCTCTGCTTCCAAATCCGCTGGTACGGCATGTCGAACGCAGCCGGTCGTTGCACGAAACAGTGGTGCTGCTCACCATCCGGACCGCGGGGACCCCGACAGTGAGCGATAGCGAACGTTACAGGGTAGAGCGGCTGGGCGATGGCTTTCATCGCGTCATTGTCGATTTTGGATTCATGGAAGAACCGAGGGTCATCCCCGTGCTGGAACGGGCAGTGCGGGACGCGGGCATTCCTTTCACGGCAGGAGAAGTCACCTATTATCTGGGCCGCGAGAACTTCCTGGCATCCGCGAAGGGTCACATGGGAAGGCTGACCGAGTCTCTGTTTGCATTCCTGCACCGGAACTCGCTGGCTGCGGACCGGCATTTCGGTCTGCCGCCGCGGCAGGTGGTTGAGATCGGCACTCAGCTTGATTTGTAGAGCCGCAGTTGGGCCGTTTACCATGAACTTCGTGATAGCGAGGGCGAATTGCTAAAAGTTGAGGGTCTGGAGAAACGCTACGAGACCGCCGCGGGACCACTGCCGGTGCTGAATGGCGTATCGCTTAGCATCGAAAAGGGCGAATCGGCTTCCATCATGGGGCCTTCGGGGTGCGGCAAGACGACGCTGCTGCAAATTCTGGGAGTGCTGGATACCCCTTCCGCCGGCCGCGTCTCTCTGGATGGCGTGGATCCGTTCACGCTATCCGAATCTGAGCAGGCGCGCTTCCGCAACACGCATGTCGGCTTCGTATTCCAGGATCATGCGCTGCTGCCGCAACTGACGCTGCTTGAGAATGTGTTGACGCCTTTGCTGGTCGGTCCGCCCGACAAAGACGCTCCGGCCAGAGCGAAGCGTTTGTTGGATGCGGTGGGACTGGGTTCGCGCCTGGATCACCGTCCGGGCCAGCTTTCCGGCGGCGAAAAGCAACGCACGGCGATTGCGCGCGCTCTGATCCGGAAGCCTTCCTTGCTGTTGTGCGACGAACCGACCGGGAACCTGGATCAGCGTTCGGCTCAGGCGGTCGCCGAGTTGCTCGATTCCTTACAGGCGGAGGAACCGCGCGTGATGATCGTCGTGACTCACAGTCCGGACCTCGCGGCGCGATTCCCGCGGCGGTTTCGCCTGAACGAAGGACGGCTGGTGTAGCGTGCTGACCTTAACGGGGCTGGCGCTGCGCAATGTGCGCTGGTTTTGGCGCACGAACCTGTCGATCATCCTCGGCGTCGCCGTAGCGACCGCTGTTATAACCGGGGCACTCGTGGTTGGGGACTCGGTGCGCGGCACGCTCCGTGCGCTGGTGGGTGAGCGGCTCGGCAAGACTGAATCGGTGCTTGGATCGTCAGGCTTCTTCCGGGAGGAACTGGCTGCGGAACTTGGCGTCGCGAACGCCCCAATGCTCGCCCTGGAGGCCACTGTGTCGCGCGAACCGGGCGGGGAACGCAGTGGAGGCGTATTCCTGTACGGAATCGACGATCGCTTCTACCAGTTCCATGGTGCGAACGCCAAAGCTCCTGCCGGCCGCGAGATCCTGTTGAGTCCGGCTTTGCGCCGGGAGTTGAATGCATCTCCCGGCGACAACATCCTGGTGCGACTGGAGCAGCCGAGCCTGATTCCGCGCGAGTTCCTGCAGGGACGCAGAGAGAATCCGGGCCGTCTGCTGCGATTTACCCTGCGCGAGCGGACTTCTCCCGAAGCTTTGGGCAGTTTCGCTTTGCGTCCGCAGCAGGGGGATGTCCGCGCCGTGTTCCTTCCGCTGTCACGCTTGCAGCGGGACTTGGGCCTGGCCGGGAAGGTGAACACGTTATTGATCGCGGCGGGAGCCGCGGCTGCGCGGGCGCTTCAGGAAAAGATACAGCTTGCTGACATGGGGCTGTCGCTAAAACCGCTTGCGGACGGACGTGGCAGCGCCTTGGAACACGCAAGCACATTGCTTGAGGACCGTTTCGCCGCGGCGTCTGCAAAGACCGCCGGGCAGTTGGGTATTGGCTCGACGCGGCTGCTGACTTATGTGGCCAACGATATGAGGGCCGGCGCAAGCGCCACTCCGTACTCGCTGATCACAGCGGTGGATAGCGCCTACCTGGAAAAACTGAACGGCGGCAAACCGCTCCCAACTGCGCAAGCTGCGCCCATGTTGATCACGGATTGGCTGGCGCGCGATTTGAATGTGAAGACCGGCGGGAAGATCGAAGTCGAGTATTTCGTCTGGACCAGCGAGAATACGCTGCGCACGCGGAAAGCGGAGTTCGTGGTTGCCGGAGTGATTCCCTTGCAAGGACTGGCCGTGGACCGCGACGTTTCGCCCGAGTATCCCGGCATCACCGACAGTGAAACGATGTCGGATTGGGACCCGCCGTTTCCGGTCGATTTGAAGAAGGTGCGGCAAAAGGACGAGGACTACTGGAAGCAGTACCGCACCACGCCCAAAGCGTGGATCCCCCTCGAAGTTGGCCAGAAGCTTTGGGGCACCCGCTACGGCAACCTGACCTCAATTCGTTTCGATCCCGCTCCGCCTCAACTGGCACAGACGCTGCGTGCCAATTTGGACCCGCTCTCAGGCCCGCTCACACTGCTGGCAACCCGCCAGCAAGGCATGGATGCTGCGCAGGGCGCCACCGATTTCGGCGAGTACTTTCTGTACTTCAGCTTCTTCATCATGGTCTCGGCGCTGCTGCTGACCGCCTTGTTCTTCCGGCTCGCGATCGAGCAGCGCTATGGCGAGATCGGTCTGCTGCGGGCAACCGGGTTCCGCGATGCCGACATTCGCAAGCTTTTTCTCACCGAGGGCATGATTCTGGCGCTGGCAGGAGTGATTGCCGGACTGGCGCTCGCCGCGCTCTACGGGTGGTTGTTATTGACCGGCCTGAAAACGTGGTGGGTAGATGCCGTGGGCACGCGGCTGCTGCGCTTGACTCTTTCCCCTCTTACCCTGGCCACGGGTGCTGGTGCGGGGCTGATGGCCGCTCTGATCTCGATTCTCCTCACCCTGCGCGGCCTGCGTAATCTCTCTGCCAAAGGTTTGCTGAGCGGGACTGCCGCGATGAAGCCGGCGCGTTGGGCGCGCTGGCTTGCTCCGATTGCGGTCGTGGGAGCCCTTGCGTTGTTGGTGGCGGCAGCCAGCGGGGCCATTGCCGCGGCGGGTGGTTACTTTGGAGCGGGGAGTTTGTTGCTGGTGGCCGCTCTGGCGCTGGCCTCGATCCAATTGCGCCGCGGGGTCGTCTTCGTAGCTGAACCGGGACAGGCTGCCTTGGCGCGGCTCGGTTATCGCAACGCAGGATGGCGGCCCGGGCGCAGCTTGTTATGTATTCTGCTGATCGCTTCGGCCACGTTCCTGCTGGTCTCGCTTGAGTCGTTCCGGCGGGGCGGGCACGAAATGCAAGGCTATCCGCTGATGGCTGAGTCGCAAGCGCCGCTGATCTTCAATCCAAACACCGCTGAAGGCCGGGAATCGCTGAACCTGCAGCAGGCTCCGGCGGGGAAATGGGAACTGTTTCGCCTGCGCCCCGGCGACGACGTGAGTTGCCTGAACCTTTACCAGCCGCGCAATCCGCGCATTCTGGCCGCGCAGCGTTCTTTCCTCGACCAGAACCGTTTCACGTTTGCCGGGAAACTTGGCGAAACCGCGAATCCATGGATGTTGCTGGAAGCGCCGGTGGGCGCGGATGGGGCCGTGCCGGCTATCGTCGACCAAAACTCGATGCTGTATGTGTTGCACAAGAAGTTGGGCGACATGGTTGAGATTCCGCGCGAAGGGGCTGAACCGCTCAAACTGAAACTGGTCGCGTCTCTGGCGGACAGCGTTTTCCAGAGCGAGTTGATCATCGCAGAGTCACATTTCCTGCGGCTGTTTCCCGAAATCCAGGGCTACCGCGTTTTTTTGATTGACGCTCCCGCATCCAGCGCGGGGCAGTTCGAGGAGGCGCTGTCCGACTATGGATTCGACGCCACACCTACGGCGGAGCGCTTGGCTGCGTATCATCGCGTCGAGAACACGTACTTGTCGACGTTTCAGGCGTTGGGCGGGTTCGGCGTTTTGCTCGGCACGGTGGGACTTGCCGCGGTTCTGCTCCGGAACGCCTTGGAGCGTCGCAGGGAGCTAGCGTTGCTGCGGGCGCTTGGCTATACGCAGGGCAATCTGGAGTGGCTGCTGCTGGCAGAGAACCTGTTTCTGCTGGTGGGTGGTCTGGCAGCCGGTTTTCTGTGCGCTTTGTTGGCGAGTGCGCCGGCGCTGGCCAGTCGAGGCACAGCGGTCCCGCCCCTTGGTCTGGTGCTGATGCTGCTGATTGTGGCGCTGGCCGGATGGGGCGCGTCGTACATTTCAGCCAGAGCGGCCCTGCGCGGACCGCTGCTGGCTGCGCTGCGGGCTGAGTAGTTTAGAACAGGTGGCTGAGCTGGAGCGGTTCGTCGGCGCCCTTCCAGGCCGCATCGAGCTGCATCTTCACCAGCGCCGCTTCCTCGTGGCGGCCCTGCGCTTTCAAGGCTTCCATCAGGCCGAACAACGAACGGCCGTTGCGCCGGTTGCGGCGCAGGTCTTCGCGGAACACTGCTTCGGCTTCCTGGAACTTGCCGGCGCTGATCAAGCCTGCGCCAAGAGCTTCGCGGGAAGGCGGGTAGTACCAATCGGCGGGCTCGTTGTATTGCAGACTGTCCTCGAGTCTGACAGCTTCGTTCAACGCGGCCAGCATCACTTCCTTGTTGCCCGCGACCTGAGCGATTTTCGCCTCCAGAATCTTGGCGGCGATGTTCATCACCAAGCGCTCAGGATTCTGGCCGTACACGCGGTCGTCCGGGACCTTGTTAATGGAAGCGCGAAACGCCGTCAGTTCCTCCTGTGCCTGCTTCGGCTTGCCATTCGAGGCAAACGCCATGCCGCGCCCGAAGCGCCACAAGTTGTTCGAAGTGATCAGGCGCTCCGGCGGCTGCGGCATCGCCATGATCTTGTCCCATTTGCGGAACCGTACGTTCACCAGGATCGGGAATGCCAGAAACGGCTCAAAGATCGGCACCTGCGCGGTGAGCGGCTCAATGATACGGGCGGCATCCTCAACACCGGAGATGGCTTCGGCGTAGCGGCCTTGCATGCTGCGCGCCGCCGAGAGGAAGTGCAGATTGTGAGCGTAGTACGAACCGTAGATTCCCCCCGCGCCGCTCTTTTGGAAGTACAGCCGGTCAGCTTCGGAGGCTTCGCGATTCGAAACTGCCGCGCGTTCGTAATCGCCGGTTCGCATGTAGATGTGCGCGGGCATATGCACCAGGTGTCCGGCGGCAGGCGCCAGTTTGCCGAGGCGGTCGGCGGCAGGCAGCGCCTTCCACGGCTCAGTGGACGCCTCGACGGCGTGGATGTAGTAGTGACATGCCCCCATGTGGTCAGGGTTGCGGTCGAGCACGTACTCAAGCAAGCGCACGATTTCAAGCGTGTCCGGCGCAGGCTTGCCGTCCGCCGTCCACAGCCGCCAAGGGTGCAGCATCATCAGGCTTTCGGCGTAAAGTGTTTGCGCATCCAGATCATCCGGGTATTGCGCGGCAAGCGACTTCATCTTCGCGGCGAACGCTTTGTCCAACGCCGAGCGGTCGGCGCCCGGCTCACGCACGTAGCGGGCCTGCAAAGCTTCAATGTAGGCTTTCTCACGTGGTGAAGCAGTGGATGCAAGTTCGGCTGCCTTACGCGAAGCTTCGAAAGCGGGAATGACATTTTGCGGGAAATGAGGCTCGTTGATATTGGGCCCTAGCGCCATAGCCAAGCCCCACCAGCCCATCGCGTAGCCCGGGTCGAGCCGCACTGCTTCCCGGAAGCTGTGCGCCGCTTCGGGATAGTTGAAGCCGTAGAGCAGCGTCAGTCCCTGGTTGAAGAATTTCTGAGCCTGAGGGTTGCGGGTGGAAGTCGGATGGTGAAGATCGCCCATTCCCTCCCAAAGAACCGCTTTGCGATTGGCGTGATCGTGAACACCCGGTGGATGATGTTGCGCGGCAAGAGTGACACACAACAAAAACAATGAGATTCGTAGCATCATCGGCACAGGATTTTCCTCCACGAAGAACCGGAGTTTGGATTCCAGACAGGTTCGCGCGTTACAGAGCGCAGGTCAAGCGTCAGGGCAGTGGCTTTCACGCCCATCAGTATGCGCGCAAAGAGCGTGCGAATTGGCTCAATTCCCGGACGGAGGAGGCGGCTCCGATTCAGTCGAGCCAGCTTTACGGCGTTTGAAGAACATCTCAGTGGAACGCGCGCTGGTTGCAATCAGCAACGCGAACAGGCTGCCCAGCGTGACCAGCGTGGCGATCGATCCTACCACCAGGTAGTCGATCTCCGAGTGCGGCTGCGGCAGAACACGCAGGCCGATCAACACCAGCGCGGCGAAAATCAGGATCAAGGCCAATGCCAGCCCTGCGATCCGGAGAGGACGGTTGCTCATGTACGCTTCAGACTAATCGTACTTCTCGAAGACGATCTGCTGCTTTTCGAATCCTTTTTGGGTCAGGATCTCCCGGACTTCGTCTACCATCGCCTTCAAACCGCAAATGTACACATCCACGTCGTTGCGTCCGGCCAGCGCCTCATCCAAATGGCTCTGCACCCAACCGGTTCGCCCGGTCCAGGTTGGCTCGGGACGGGTGATGGTGGGGATAAAGCGGAAGTTTGGAAAGCGCTGCCCGAGTTGGATGAATTCCTCGCGGTAGACGAGTCCTTCTTCGTAACGCGCGCCGAACAGCAAGGTCAACTGTTTTCCCGAGCCGAGCACCTCGGGCGACCGCAACATCGAACGGAACGGAGCGATTCCGGTGCCCGTGGCGATGAATAGGGCATCGTGCAACGGCGCCTTGGGCACAAACAGGCCCACCGGGCCGCGCACGTTGATTTCTCCCCCGGGCTGCAACTCGAAGAGCCACGGTGAGAACTTACCCTCCTTCACCCGGTTCAGGCACAACTCAAACTTATTGTCGCCGCGCGGCTCGGAGGCGATCGAATAGGCGCGCGTGATCTTCTTGCCCATGATGGTTTCAGAGAGGCTCAAGAACTGGCCTGGTTTGAAATCGAGACGCGCCACGTCGGGGATCTCGAAGAGGAAGTGCCGGACCTCGGGTCCGATATCGGTGTAGGAGATGAGGCGAGCTCGCATAGATTAAGGCGTGATCAGCCGGGATTCAGTGGCTTCCGCGGCAGCCTGGACAGGCGGCAGATCGCGCAGCAGGCGGGACAAGAACGCACGGCCTTTGCGCCGGCCGTTCATGGCGCTCCAACACACGCGCCGCCAGAATACGATCACTCCCAAGACGTCGACATCGCGAACCGAGTGCGTACCCGAGCGGCGGGCGACTTCTTCGCGGAAGGCTGCGATCTGCGCTTGAACGGTGGCTTGCACGGCGGCTGCGATCGGGTTGGCCGGCCGGGATTCATAGATCAGGCCTGACTGCGCAGTGCGGTACGTCTGGACCAGGGCCGCCATGGCCTCAGCCACGTCGCTATCGACAACGCCCGGTGTCTGCATGGCTGCCGAGAAGATCGCTTGCCCGATGACGACAACCAGAGCGGCGTGCTCATTCAGAAAATAGTCGGTGACGCGCACGTCCGGGTCCGGCATGGCGGCCTCATCCAGTTGCGGCCGTTTCTCGTTCTCCCGGGCGGCGATCAGGTACTCACAATCGAGCGGGCAGTCGATGGTCTGTTCCCGTTCAGTCCCACAACAAACGCTGCAAATGTCGTTGCGAACACCCGGGCAAGCGCGGCGGACGGGTCTTGTTTCACAAAGGGGACAAACTACGCGTCCCACTGATCCGCCTTGCGGTAGGCTTCAAAGCACTTCTTCATGCCCTCTTCGCCAGGCACGGACAAGCCGTGCTCCATCCCGAGTATGCCTTTGTAGCCTTTATCGTGAATCGCCTTGAAGACATTCTGCCAGTTGACTTCACCGGTGTAAGGTTCACGCCGGCCGGGAACATCGCCAACCTGGAAGTAGCCGATCCAATCCCAATACTTGCGGATGTGGTTGATGATATTTCCTTCGGAAATCTGCTGGTGGTAGATGTCGAACAGAATGCGCACGTTAGGATGGTTCACGCCGCTGATGATTTCGGCAGCATGGTCGGAATAGACGACAAAATAGCCGGCGTGGTCGACCCGGATGTTCAGCGGCTCGAGCACCAGCACCATTTTCGTCTTGCCCACGATGTCGCCGGCGCGCTTCAGAACTTCGATGCAGCTTTTGGTCTGCGCGGTGAAACTCTCGTTTGGTTCCGACAGCCCGGAGCAGACGGTGGCGCACTCGTTGCCGATGATGTTGTGAATCGCTACTGCCTTTTGTACGTCCTGAAGGAACTTCTCGTGATGGCGCTTGTGGCACATCGCCGGTCCGGACCAGCCGCCCGAATTGACGACGAAGACGCCCATACTCATCTTCAGGTCGTCCATCTTCTTGCGGAACGTTTCCAGCTCGGCGTTGGAATGGCGTGGCAAGCCGTTGTATTCGAACGCGCGGAAGCCCCACTCGGCGTAAATCTCAAGCTGCCGGGGGATTTCCGTCTTCGGCGGAAATCCGATGCGCGGGGCGTAGCGCAACTTGTACGTATAAGGGGTTGGGGCGGCGCTTGCCACGGAACGAACCGCGGCGCCCGCACCGGCCGCGGCAGCCGCTGCCGCAAAGAAGTTTCGTCGCTGCATCATTCGGGTTTCTCCGGAAAACCTATCGTAGCATCCATGAAAAAGGGGCGAAGCTTTCGCCCCGCCCCTGTTTATGTCCAACTGCTTCAGCCCTAGAACTCGTAGCGCAGCGCAAACTGCATCTGCCGCGGCGAGTTAGCCTGCCCGGTGTACTTGCCGAAGTTGCCGATGTTGCCAAGGTCCAGGTTCGGCGAGCCGAAGCGGACGATGTTGCCGACATTAAACGTCTCCCAGCGGAACTGGATGGAATGCTGTTCGGAGAACGGCATCACGAAGCGCTTGGCGATAGCCAGGTCAACGTTGCTGCGACCATCCACGCGAACAGTGTTGCGGCTTCCGGTCTGCCCGGGAAGCGTGTAATCCCACTCACGAGTGATCGGGTTGGGATCCGCCCAGATGTTCGGACCGCCGCGCCCCGAAACCGCGGGTGCGTTCCTCGTTTTGGTTGACGGCGTGGTCGGGCCGGTCGGAGTCGCCCAACCGGTGATGTTCCAATTGGTGGGCCAGTTGCGGCCGTTGCCGACGCTCACGGGCAATTCCGTGGACTGAGTCCAGATGCCGCTGATTTGCCACCCGCCGGCGATCAGGTCAAGAGCGTAGGGCATGCTCCCGCCCCACTTCTTGCCTTTTCCAAGCGGCAGTTCGTACACCCACAAAGTGCTGTAGATGTGGCGCTGGTCGTAATCGGATACCGCGCGGCGCTGTGAAGGATTCCACGAGTTCACCAGGAAACCGGAGAACGATCCGCTGTTCTCTTCTACCGACGCCAAGTCAGTGGACTTGGAGAAGGTGTAGTTGAAGTCGAGCAGCAGTCCGTTGGAGTAGCGCTTGCGCAGAGTCCACTGCATGGAGTGGTAGTTTCCGCCGGCGATCGAACTCCAGGCTGAGAGTGCGGAGAACTGTGAGTTCATAAGCAGGTTGCAACCGAGCCGGCTGCAACCGGCCAAGGCTCGCCCGCCCCGTTCAAAGTAATTGAACTGATCCAAGTCCGCGAGAACCGACATGAAGTCGTTACGGTAGTTCAGACGGTAGTAGTCGTAGATGGCCTGCGTTGCAGTCAGCCCGTCACCGGCGAGATTTCCGAAGAAATTTTCCCAGAACGGCTGGCGAGGGACGTTTGCGGTCGGAACGCGCTGCTTGTCCAGAGCAGCCAAGGCCGACGCTGCTTCGTAGTAGGTCTGACCGCTGCTAGGATCGGTTAAATTAGACGGCATCGCCAGGTCGCGATTGATCAGAGACTTTCGCGACAGACGGCTAACGTAAGCGCCCTGGATATACCATCCGTCTCCAAACTCCCGGCCGATGGAGAAGTTCATGTTCATCGTGTAGGGCATCTGGAGAGCGTCGTCGATCGAATTGGTGATGGCGAAACTCCCTGTGCCCGAAGCCGGGAACTGTACCGGGAAGCCCCCTGGAGGAGCGGGACGAATCAGCGCCGACGGCAGGTTGAAGACTCCTGTAAAGCGAGGAGCGGTGGCCGAGGTCACCTGACCGGATGGGTTGACTAGGTTGGTGGCAAACCCGAACGCGGTCGAGTCGAACGTGCGTGCCAGAGGTTGTCCGATGATGTCATAGAACAGGCCCCAACCCGCACGGATCGAAGTTCTTCCCGGACCTCCGAAGAGGAGCTTCTTCAGCCCGCTATCTCCCTCCGGAGACCACGCCACTGCGACGCGGGGCGCGAAGTTGTCTTTATGGAACGGATAAATCGGGCGGCCTTTCGGATCGTCGTGCCTAACGAATGTGATCAAGCCGGCCTCCTTCTGAGACCTGCCCGCATCCATCAAGCCGCCACGCGTGTTGAACCACTGCGCCAGCGGAATGTCCGTGGACACCTGAACCCCGTTGGCCTCATAAATCGGCGGCATCAAGGACCAGCGCAGGCCATAGGTCAGCGTCAGGTTCCGCTTTACGCGCCAGGTGTCATTGACATAGAGCTCGTATTCCTGGTTATTGAAAGTCCGCGCGATCGGAGCCCCCACCGGCAGGGTTTTCCCGTCAATCGTGTAGTTCCAACGTGCGGTGCCCTGCGTCACAATGCCCAGCAAGGCAACCATAGCGTCGCCGTACGCGATGCGGTCACCCGCGCTCAAATCGGGTGGCTGCAGATCCGAACCGGTACCGCGGAGCCAGGAGAGATTCGTGACGGCCGAGTGGAACGACCGGCCGAAATTGTTGCTTCGGTTCGAGATCCAACGGGCGACGCCACCGAGGCGCAGATCGTGAGAGCCCTTCTGCCAGGCAAAGTCGTCCGAAATCTGGTGCACGGGAATGATGCGGGAGATTCCAGTGGTCAAGCCGTACCGGTCGCTCAGGTTGCGGAAGGAAACAGCCGAAGCGCTCTGAATTCCGGTGGTTTCGTTGGCCCGGCGCGTCAGGCCATAACGGAAGGTGCTGACAAAGCTCGGCGAAACGACCCAGTTCCAGGCCGCGGCAATGCCTTTCGCATTGGTCAGGTTCACGTTGTTCGGCGGCTCACCCGGGAACTGGGGAACGCCGTTGGACCTGTCGTTCTGAAGCTGGCCGCGGAAAGAAAGGTTATTCTTCGAGTTCAAAACGTAATCGAACTTGGCGATATAGGTGTTGAACCGCAACGCGATCGGCGCGGTGAAGCGATAGCCGACGAAGTTCAGGCCGTCACCGAGTGAAAAGTCATTCGCGACCGGGTACGTCTTGAACAGGTCGAGCACTGCCTGGTTTACGCCAATCCCGGCGGGGTCGATTCGCGCGCGGATCTCAGCCGGGCCCAACTGTGTCAACTGGCCGGCGGTATTGCGGTATTGCACAATCCCCTGCCGGAGCAGGTCCGATGGAACCGTGCGTGAGACGTTAGCCGCCGAGCGGTCGTTGCGCTGCTCCCAATTCGTGAAAAAGAAGAAGCGGTTCCGAATGATGGGTCCGCCTACAGCCGCGCCCGGGATGTTGATCAATAGCGCCGGGCGCTTCACGCCGGACACGTTGTTGAAAAAGCTATTGGCAGCGTGAATCGTGTTGCGGTGGTACCAGTATGCCGCGCCGTGGAACTGGTTGGTGCCACTGCGGGTCACCAGCGCGACCTGTGCACCCGAACTACGCCCCTGTTCTGCGTTCGCATTGGTGGTTGTGGTGCGGAATTCCTGCACCGAGTCCAGCGTCACACGTAGCACGCTCGTGAACGCCGAGCGTTCCATCTGATCGTTCACGTCGACGCCGTCCAGTGTGACGTTTGCCTGGTCGGTCTTGCCGCCGTTCACGTTGCCGAACGTATTCACACCCGGTTGCAACGCCAGCAACCCGGCGACGTTGCGTGCGAAAGAGGGCAACTGCACGATCGCTGTCGTGCCGATTGTGTTGCCCAGAGTCGCGTCAGAGGTGTTAACCTGGGTCGCTTCCGCAGCGACTGATACGACCTCAGAGACAGTTCCGATCTTCTCAAAGGTGATGTTCACCGTCGTCGGCGTTGCAATCTGCAACACGACGTTGTTTACGATCACCTCGTTGAAGCCTGAGGCCTTAGCTACGATCTTGTACGTGTCAGGTTGAACTTGCGGGAAGATGTAGCGGCCTTCTGAGTCGGTTGTCGTCTCCCGAGAAACGCCGCGAGTGATGCTCTCCAACCGTACCCCCGCGTTTGGTATAACCGCACCGGATGGATCGGAGACCACTCCGGATACCTGGCTCAACTGTTGACCGGACATCGCAACAGCAAACACGAAGAATGCTGCTACTGAAAACAGTAGAAGTTTTCTCATTGTCAGAATCCCCTTACCCCTGAGAGAGCGTTGCCGCTCTCGGACGTAGGACAAATTTGTAACAGGGGTGGAACGCTTCTGTCAATGAAAAACAGCTAATTTGATATCATAACTTTTTATATGTAAAATATGGCGCTAAACTATTGATAATGCTAGTACATGCGCCATGGGGGTCGGGGGCTCGGGTGACCTCACGACCCACTACCAGGTAGTTCGCACCCGCCTTTAGAGCCTCCAGGGGGGTGGCGACCCGTTTCTGATCTTGGAATCCTGCCCCAGCCGATCGCACGCCAGGCGTCACAATAGTGCATCCCGGACCGGCGATTTCACGCACCCGGGAGGCTTCCAAAGGCGAGCAGACAATCCCTTCCACTCCGGCATCCATCGCTTTCCTGACGCGCAGATCTACCAGATCGGCGATTTGGCAGGAGTATCCAAGGTCAGCCAAGTCAACCTGATCGAAGCTCGTAAGCACCGTCACGGCAAGCAGTTGCAGATGACTGTTCGCCTTCCCTTCGACAGCCGCTCGCATCACCGCACCGCTGCCGTGCACTGTTAGAAAACGAACCCCGGCGTGAGCGACCTGGGCCACCGCGCGCTTCACTGTCTCGCCGATGTCGTAGAACTTCATGTCCAGAAAAACCTGCTTCTTCGCGGCGACCAGTTCGCGCACGAACTCCATCCCGGCGGCAGCGTAGAGTTCCATTCCGACTTTGTAGAAAGAAGCGGCATCGCCGACACGATCGACGATCGAGCGGGCTTCAGCAGCGCTCGGAACGTCGAGCGCGATGATCAAGGGATTGGTCATAGGACAACGATTGGTTTTTGTAAACGAGGTGTGACGCGCCCAATGCGGATGCCGGCGGGGGGCGCGGACGTGCCGGGCACGGAGAGCAACAGCCCGCCAGACGTCTGTGGGTCATACAGGAGTAAGTGCAGTTCCTCGGGAACGGCTGCGCTGAACTCGACGCAGGATTCCGCGAAGTCACGGTTGTTGCGGAGTCCACCCGGGACCGCGCCAGCCTGAACACACTCCACCGCGCCGGGAAGCAGAGGCACCGCAGCCGAATCGATCTCCAGGGTGACCCCGCTGGCAAGCGCCATCTCGCGAGCATGTCCCAGCAGCCCGAATCCCGTGATGTCGGTACAGCCGTGAGCGGACGAGGTGTCCACGCGGTTCAAAGCCAGCATCGAGGCGACGGCAGTTTCCACCCACTCGTCCCGGGTAAGCCCCCGCTTCAAAGCCGTGGCAATCACACCGGTGCCGATGGCCTTTGTCAGGTAAAGATGGTCGCCGGCGCGAGCGCCCGAGTTCGCCAGCACCTTGTCTGGGTGAACGGTGCCTGTAACCGCGTAGCCGAACTTGATCTCATCGTCGCCGATACTGTGGCCGCCCAAAATGATGCATTCTGCCTCAGCCATCTTGTCCGCTCCACCCTTGAGAATCTGTTCCAGGTCGTCCAGATCTCCCTTGGAAGGGTAAGCCAGGATCGAAAGTGAAGTCAGGGGCCGCCCGCCCATGGCGTAAACATCGCTCAGCGCATTGGCCGCCGCGATGGCGCCGAAGGTGTAAGGATCGTCTACGATTGGCGTGAAGAAATCAACCGTCTGGACGAGGGCACACTCCGGGTTCAGGCGGTAGACGCCGGCATCGTCGGAGGTTTCAAACCCGACG
>Ga0073934_10005153_pt1 | contig 20633 bp, 20 predicted proteins | sample LarsenN4metaG_FD_76834 | JGI IMG/M metagenome (GOLD analysis project Ga0073934, IMG submission 76834) | Hot spring sediment bacterial and archeal communities from British Columbia, Canada, to study Microbial Dark Matter (Phase II) - Larsen... ... | reverse complement strand
TCACTACACATCGGGTGTGAAGTCAAGTTCCACACGAAATGGCATAGAGCCGCCAAAAGCGCCACTCGCGCAGCACGTCGGCGACGGGCTGCGACGGCCGCGGCGCCACGTGGCCGATCGGGCGCCGCAATGGCAGCGCAAGCAGCAGCGCGAGCAGGCTCGCGGCGGCCGTGGCGAGCAGCGCGGCGGCCCAGCCGAAGGCGTCGATGCCCCATTGCGTGAGCGGCCCCAGCAGCAGCTGGCCGATCGACGCGCCGGCGCCCACCAGCCCCACCGCCAGGCCGGCGCGCGCCGCCGGCACGGCGCGCGCCACCTCGCCCAGCAGCAAGCCGTTGCTGCCGACGGCGCTCGACGCGATCGCGCTGGCCACCAGGGACAGCGACACGACGGCGGGCCAGGTCCACAACGCGGGCAGCGCCGTGGTCAGCGCCAGCCACGCGGCGCCGAACACGATCACGCGCGCCGCGCCCCAGCGGTCGGCCATTGCGCCGAGCACGGGCTGCACGAGGCCGAAGCCGAGCTGGCCGAGCGCCAGCGCGAGGCTGATGGCCGCGAGCCCCATGCCCGAGGCGCTGTTGAGCGGCGAGACGAAGAGTCCGAAGGCGGCGCGCCCGCCGGCGACCAGCGCCATGAGCGCAGCCGCCGCGAGGGTGATGCGCCAGGCGGCGGCGTTCATGGCGAGTCCGCGGCAGCGGCCGTCGCTCACGCCGCCATCGGCAGCGCGACGTCGGGCTGCGCCGGCACCGCGTAGAGCAGCGGCGCGAGCGCCGCCTCGATGCGCGCGCGCTGCGCGTCGTCGACCAGCGCGAACAGCGTCTTCTGGAAGCGCGGCTCCATGACGCCCGAGACGATGTACTGCCAGCGATAGGCCTTGAGCACGCCCGCGTGGATCTGCTCGAGCTGCGCGTCCGTGAACGCGGTGCCGGCGATCGCGGTGAAGTAGCGCGCGTCGGCCTGCGCCTGCGCCTGCAGGATGCCGTCGACGGCGCCGACCAGGGCGATGAGGTCGTCGACCGCCGCGTCGCGCTCGGCCGGCCGGAGCTTCGCGTCTTCCTTGACGAGCTCGATCTCGTCCAGGATCGCGTGCTGCGACTCCTCCTTCCAGTGAAAGAGGAACACGTCCTTCCACAGGTCGGACAGATTGGCCTGGGGTTCGATGCTGGCGCGATAGTGCGCCTGCGTGAACAGCTCGATGTCCAGCGTCAGCGCCAGCACGGCCCAGGTGCTCTTGCCCAGCACCGCTTGCGCCACGGCGTTGGGCTCGGCCGTCTGCACGTAGCCGGCCGGCATGTCGGCGGCCATCATCGCCTCGAGGCGACGGAACAGCTCCTGGTGCTTCAGCTCCTCGTCGGTCATGCGCACCAGCGCCTCCAGCGCGACCTGGTCGCCCAGCCAGTGCTCGCGGCTGACCTCGAGCACCTTGGCGCCGATGAAGCGCTCCACCAGCCCGAAGATGTAGGCGTAGGTGCGCCCCTGCACCTGGCTCAGCAGCCGCTTGTCGGCGGCGCTCAGGAACGGCAGCTCGTTCACGAGCGACAGGCCCGACGGCAGGAAGGTGCGCGTGTAGTCGAGACGGCGGCCGCGGATCAGGTCGCGCTCGATCTCCCATCGCACGCGACGGGAAACCTCGATGACCTTGGCATAGCGGGGATCGGTGGGAGTCAGGGTCGACATGACGGTGTCCTCGGAACGGTGGTGGCGCCGCGCGACACCCCGCCGCACGGCATGGCGAGAACTCTCGACCCCTGCGGTAACGCCCGTGCGGCCGCCGGCCGCGTGTGTGTTGCCGGCGTGTGACCTCGAAGGCGCGTGTGTTGCCGGTTTGTATTCGCGCCTTCCGGCCCGCACACCGCGACGGCAGAATCCGCCCCATGAGCCCGCGCGCCAACCTGCTCGTCGTCGACGACGACCCGTCGGTGCGGGCCATGCTCGTCGAATATCTCGGCAGCCACGGCTTCGCGGCGCGGGCCGCGCCCGACGGCGCGGCGATGCGCGCCGAGATCGAGCGCGAGCTGCCCGATCTGATCCTGCTCGACCTGCGCCTGCCCGGCGAAGACGGCCTCGCGCTCGCGCGCTTCCTGCGCGAACGCTACGACGTCGGCATCGTGATGGTCACCGCCTCGAGCGATACCGTCGATCGCGTGGTGGGCCTGGAGGTCGGCGCCGACGACTACATCGGCAAGCCCTTCGATCCGCGCGAGCTGCTCGCGCGCGTGAAGAGCGTGCTGCGGCGCATGCAGGCGCGGCCGCAGGACGACGCGGCCTCGTCGCCGGCCCCGGCGGCGGCAGCGGGCGCGACGCCGCCGCCGTCACCCGGCCGCCGCCGTTTCGGCCGCTGCGAGATCGAACTCGAGTCGCGCCGCCTGTTCGACCTCGCCGACGGCGGCGTCGAGGTGCCGATGACTGCGATGGAGTACGACCTGATCCGCGTGTCCCTCGCCAACCCGAACCGCGTGCTGTCGCGCGACCAGCTGCTCATGCACACACGCAACCGCGAGTGGGAGCCGTTCGATCGCTCGATCGACATCCGCATCGGGCGGCTGCGGCGCAAGGTCGAGCCCGACCCCGGCGGCGAGCCGCGCTGCATCCGCACCGTGCGCAACGCGGGCTACATGTACGTGCCCGACGCCTGAGCGCGCGGACGGGTTCGCGCGACGGCGCAGGGCGCCGCGATCGGGCACGCGACTCAGGTGCGCGACACCAGGGTCCAGGTCTGCAGTCCGTCGGCCACGTCCGCACGTGCGAATACCGTGAAGCCGCGACGGCGGTAGAAGTCGAGGTTGGCCGCGTCTTCGGTGGTGAGGTCCACGCCTTCGGCGCCCGCATCGGCCGCGGCCAGCTCGCACACCGCGCGCAGCAGTCGCTCGCCGATGCCGCGCCCCGCGTGCGACGGCCGCACGCCGAGCATGTTGAGATGCCACCACGCGCCTCGCGTCGACGTGCGGTCCCAGGCGCGGCGCAGCTCGTCGTAGCGCTGGCGCGAGTCCGCCCCGAGCACGCCCCACGTGGACTCGACCAGCGCCGCGAGCTCGGCCGGAGGCGGCGGCAGATCACCCGGAGGCGTGAGCGCGGCCACGCCGAGCAGGCGGCCGGCCACGTCGCGCGCACCGAGGATCGGGTGCCCGCGCAGCCAGCGGCCGGAGGCGAACAGGTGGATCAAGGTGCGCAGCCGCCGCGGCTCGGGCCGTGGCTCGCCGAGCGTGTGACGCATGACCGGGTAGGCCGCGAAGGCCTCGCACAGCACGTCGAGCACGGCGTCGGCCTCGCGCCGGGCGATCGGCTGGATGCGCAGCGGTGCCGCGTCTGCCGCGTCGGGCATCGTGACCGGCGTCGCATCCGGTATCGCGGTCGGTGTCGACATCACCCGTGGACTCCTCGCACCGGCACGCTGCCGGTGGCGCGGGATTGTCGGCAGGCGACCGCGCGCGGGCCATGGCTCCGTCGGGCCAGCGGCGTCTCGCGACGCTGCCGCCGCGAAGCCGTCGTTCAGCCGGCGAGCACGCGCATCACCGCCGCCGTGCGCGTCTCGACGCCAAGCTTGGCGTACACGTTCTGCAGGTGCTTGTGCACCGTGCGATGGCTGATGCCCAGCACTTCGGCGACGTCGCGGTCGGTCTTGCCCGCGGCCACCCACCGCAGCACCTCGCGCTCGCGCGCGGTGAGCGCCGGCGCGTCACGCAGCGGCGGCCAGCGCGGCGGCGCCGGCAGCGGTGCGTCGCCGCGGTCGCCCTTGCGGGCCAGCAGCCGCACGCAGCCGTACAGCGCGGCCAGCGGCGCGCGCACCTGCTCCAGCAGCGCCGCCTCGCGGTCGCCGAAGTCGCGCCCGCGCCGGTTGAGCACGAAGCTCACGAGCCAGCCGTCGTCCACGTACAAGGGCAGCGCGACCGCGTGGTCGATGCCGATGCGTCGGTAGTAATCGGCATACAGCTCGCCGGTGCGAAAGCGTTCGAACGGCACCGAGTCGCTGATGCGACGCACGTGCGGCCCTCGCCGCACCGTGTGGTACTGCACCAGCGGATGGCCGCGGAAGTGGCGGTCGAAGCACTCGAGCTCGGCGCGGCCGAACGAGGCCTTCGGCTGCACGCCGGCCACGTGTCGATGACCGCCGGCCAGGTCGCACACCACCAGCGACGTGATCTCCGCCGGCACCAGCCGCGACAGCCGCTCGATGCCGCAGCGGCCGAAGCCTCCGGGCTCGGTCAGCGCGTCGGCCACGTCTCCGACGAGCGCCAGCGCGGCCCGGTAGTCGCGCGAGCGCAGCAACTCGAGGTGCGGCGTCGCCATGAGAGGCACTGTAGGAGTCTGCGCCGCCCTTGGCAACGCGGCGCTGACGCGGCCGCTCCAGCGCTGGCTCCCGCGTCGGCTGCCTGGCCTGCGCTGCGCAGGCATGTCGGTTGTGCCACCGACCCCGAAGGAGACCGTGCGGACGCCTTCCACCACGAGCCGCCCACGTGATGGCGTGACCGTGAAAGCGAAGCACGCATCGACGCGCCCTTGCCGCCGCCGGCACGCACCTGCTGAGGCCGCCCGGTCGCACGCCTACGCAATCCTGCGCATCGCCACGTGCGTGGCGCGCGACTAGAACTCCGTTCGCGCCTCTCGTCAGGAGACTGCCATGCTGCAACCCCGATCCGCCGCGCGCCGCGCGGCGCTCGCCTCCGCCCTCGCCCTCGCCTTCGCCGCCCCGGCACCCGGCTGGAGCCAGGCCGCCGGCCTCGACGGTCGCCGCTTCGAGGGCGTGTTCCTCGAGCGCGGCAAGACCTCGGGCGACGCCGACACGATCATCTTCAGCAACGGGCGCTTCCGCTCGACCGCCTGCGACCGCTACGGCTACTCCGACGCGCCCTACACCGTCACGCAGTTGGCCGACGGCCTGGCCTTCGAGGCCGAGACGCACAGCCCGCGCTACGGCCGTCTGGTCTGGAAGGGCATCGTGCGCGGCGACAAGCTCGACGCCACCGCGACGATGGTGCGGGAAGGCAAGCCGCCGGTCGAGAACTGGGTCGTGGCGGGAGCGAAGAAGTGAGCGCGCTCGCGGCGTCGCAGGTCACGTGCATGCTGCCGGTCAAGGACCTGGAGCGCGCGCGCGGCTTCTACGAGCGCGGCCTCGGGCTGACCGCCGGTGAGCTCAAGCCCGACGGCAAGCTCGTCTACCGCGTCGGCGGCACGGAGATCGCGCTGTTTCCCAAGCCCGAGGGCACGAAGGCGGAGCACACCGCGCTCAGCCTGCGCGTGGCCGACATCGACGCCGCCGTCGGCGAGCTGAAGCGGCGCGGCGTCGTCTTCGCCGACTACGACCTGCCGGGCCTGAAGACGGTGGACCACGTCTGCGTGCTCGGCGCGGAGAAGGCGGCATGGTTCGAGGACACCGAAGGCAACATCCTCTGCCTGCACGAGGACCTGGCCTGACGCGGGCGAGGCCGCGCCGGCCTCCCCCGCCGGCCGCAGGGCCGCGCCTCGTACACCAGGTGGAACGGCGTCTCGATCGCATGACGTGACCTGCAGCTCGCCGTCCGGCTCGCCGGGTTGCGCGAGGACCACCGGCGCGAGTTCGAGCGCTGCGTGTGGCTCGCCATCGTGGAGTTCGAGCGCGGTGCGCTCGATGCGGTGCAGGCGCACTGCGCCGCGGTGTCGGCGGTCGCGCGCCGCATGGGCGATCCGCAGGCACCGTTCGCCGGCGGGCTGTGCGCTCACGCAGTGGCGCGGCGAGGCGAACGACGCCGCGCGCGGCGCCGACGAGTCGGCGCTGCAGGCGCTGCGCCGCGGCATGGCGCTGGCCCCAAGAGGTGCTCGCGGCAGCGCTCGCGGTGCGACGCGCCGCCGAGGTGGCCGTCGCGCGCGCGGCCATCGCCGCGCTCGGCACGCCTGCTTCGAAAGGAGCAGCCCGATGATCCGCATCGTCGTCGAACGCGGCTTCGACAGCCCGCAGTCGGACGCCGACATGCAGCGCGTGGCCGATCGCGAGCGACCGTGCCCGGGCGAGCAGGGCGTGCGCTGGCGGCGCAGCCTGGTCTCGACCGACCGCATGCGCATGGTGTGCGAGTACGAGGCCGCCGACCTCGAGACCGTGCGTCGCATCCGGCAAGAGGCGGCGGCGCGCTTCGACCGCATCCGGGCGGGCGAGGTGATCGAGTCGGGATCGCGCGACGACGCCGCTCGCGCCGGATCGTCACGCCGGCCTGCGCGCGGCCCGCTCCGAAAACGCAACGGGCCGGCTCCTCGTGAGAGCCGGCCCGTCGATGTCGTTGTTGGTCGGGGTGGCGGGATTCGAACTCGCGACCCCTTGCACCCCATGCAAGTGCGCTACCAGGCTGCGCTACACCCCGACGAAGGTCGCGATTATACGAGCCGGATGTCGCGCGCCTTGCATCGGCAGCGGCGCCTTGTTCAGCCGTTGCCGAGCAGGCTGCGGATCGACAGCAGCTCGCGGCGCAGATGGCCGAGCGTGATCTCCTCGACCTCGGGCACCGGCAGCGGCTCCGGCGACGGCGCCGACGGGGCCGCGGCCGCCGCGGCGGGATCGACGGAGCCGTTGACCTTCGCGTGGCCCGCCGGCTTCGGCGCCTTCGCGGCGGCCGGTTCCTGCGCCATCTCCGACAGTCGGTTGCGCGCGCCGCTGATGGTGAAGCCCTGCTCGTACAGCAGGTCGCGAATGCGCCGGATGAGCAGCACCTCGTGGTGCTGGTAGTAGCGGCGGTTGCCGCGCCGCTTCATCGGCTTGAGCTGCGTGAACTCCTGTTCCCAGTAGCGCAGCACGTAGGGCTTCACGCCGCACAGCTCGCTCACCTCACCGATGGTGAAGTAGCGTTTGGCCGGGATGGCGGGAAGCGCTTTCTCCATTGAAATCAATGTGTTTCAGCGGGAAAGCTCAGACTCTACTCGAACTCCTCCGGCGCGGGGATGTCGCCCTGCACGATGGCCTTCAACTTGTGACTGGCGTGAAATGTGACCACATTGCGCGCCTTGATCGGGATGGCCTCGCCGGTGCGCGGGTTGCGCCCGGGGCGCGGCGCCTTGCGGCGGATGTTGAAGTTGCCGAAGCCCGAGAGCTTGACGTCGCCGCCGGCCACCAGCTCGGCGTGGATCAGCTCGAAGAAGGCCTCGACCATGTCCTTCGACTCGCGCTTGTTCAGGCCGAGCCGCTCGAACAGCAGCTCGGCCAGCTCGGCCTTGGTGAGCGTGGGGGTCTCGATCGAAGGCAGCAGCACGGACTCGCGCGGTCGGATGTCGTCGTCGGTGTCCATCGCGTTCCTCACGCCCGCAGGCGGGCTCCCAGTTGCAGGCGCAGCGCCTCGACGACCGCAGCGACCTCGGCGTCGATGCGTTCGTCGGTCAGGGTCGTGTCGGGATCGAGCAGCTCCAGCCGCACGGCGAGGCTGCGCTCGTGCGCGCCGATCTCGGCGGTCGGCTGCTTCGGCCGGTACACGTCGAACAGCGTCGCCGAGCGCACCAGTCCGCTGCCGGCGCCGCGCGCGGCGGCGATCAGCGCGTCGTGCGTGACGCGCTCGTGCACGATCAGCGCCAGGTCGCGCGTCACCGCCTGCAGGCGCGACAGCGGCTGGTACTGCGGCACCTCGCGCTGCATCGCGGCGTCGGCCTCCACCTCGAACAGCATCGGCGCGTGCGGCAGGTCGTACGCCTGGCGCCAGCGCGGATGCAGCTCGCCCAGGTACCCGATCACGCGGCCGTCGAGCTCGACGCGCGCGCTGCGCCCCGGGTGCAGTGCCGGGTGCGCGGCGGCGACGAAGCTCAGCTCGCGCGGCGCGAACAAGGCCTCGAGGTCGCCCTTGAGATCGAAGAAGTCGACCATGCGCTCGGGCGCGCCCCACTGCAGCGCGTCGGCCGGTCCGAAGGCCAGGGCCGCCACGCGCAGCGGCTGCACGAGCCCGGCGACGCTCGTTTCGCCGTCGCGCGCCGCGGGATCGCGCCGGTACGTGCGGCCGATCTCGAACACGCGCACGCGGCCCACCTTGCGCGCGAGGTTCGTGCGCAGCACGTGCACCAGACTCCCGATCAAGCTCGAGCGCATGACCGCCAGCGGCGCGGCGATCGGGTTGAGCACGCGGATCGGATCGGCGTTGCCCGCGAGTTCGCGTTCCCAGCGCTCCTCGACGAAGCTGAAGTTGATCGTCTCCTGATAGCCCAGCGACGCCAGCGCGTGGCGGATCGCGTTCGGCCCGCGCCGCCCCTCGGGCACGGCGCGCGTCGTGACCGGCGCGAGCGGCGGCGCGACCGGCAGCTTGTCGTAGCCGATCACGCGCACGACTTCCTCGATCAGGTCTTCCTCGATCGTGAGGTCGAAGCGCCAGCTCGGCGGCGTGACGGTCAGAGTGCCCTCGCCTTCGGTGAACGGCAGCCCGAGACGGCGGAACACGCCGGCGCAGTCGGCCTGCGAGACCGGCATGCCGATCACCTTGGCGGCTCGCGCCACGCGCAGGGTGACGGGCCGGCGCTGCGGCAGGTTGACGCGATGGTCGTCCATCGGGCCGGCCTCGCCGCCGCAGATGTCGACGATCAGCCGCGTGATGTGCTCGATGTGCTCGACCGTCAGCGCCGGGTCGACGCCGCGCTCGAAGCGGTGGCCCGCATCGGTCGAGAAGCCGAAGCGTCGCGAGCGCCCGGCCACCGCGTCGGGCCACCAGTACGCGGCCTCGACGTAGATGTTGCGCGTGTCGTCCGACACCGCCGTCTCGTCGCCGCCCATGATGCCCGCGAGCGACTCCACCGCCCGCGCGTCGGCGATCACGCCGACGTCGCCGTCGACCTCGATCGTGCTGCCGTTGAGCAGCTTCAGGGTCTCGCCGCGGCGGCCCCAGCGCACGACCAGCTTCTCGTGGATCTTGTCGAGGTCGAAGATGTGCGACGGGCGGCCGTACTCGAACATCACGTAGTTCGAGATGTCGACCAGCGCGTTGACCGGTCGCTGCCCGCAGCGCGCCAGGCGGTCGATCATCCATTGCGGCGTGCGCGCCTTCGGGTTCACGCCGCGCACGATGCGGCCCGAGAAGCGCCCGCACAGCTCGGGGGCCTCGATCGTCACCGGCAGCTTCGTGTCGTGGCGCACCGGCACGCGCGCGAACCCGGGCGTCTTCAGCGGCGCTCCCGTGAGCGCGGCGACTTCGCGCGCGATGCCGTAGACGCTCAGGCAATGGCCGAGGTTGGGCGTGAGCTTGAGCGTGAAGATGGCGTCGTCGAGCTTCAGCCAGTCGCGCAGGTCGGCGCCCACCGGCGCATCGGCGGCGAGCTCCAGCAGCCCGGCATGGTCGTCGGACAGCTTCAGCTCGCGCGCCGAGCACAGCATGCCGCGGCTCTCGACGCCGCGCAGCGTGCCGACCTCGATCTCGAACGGCTCGCCGTCGTCGCCGGCCGGCAGCCGGGCGCCCACCAGTGCCAGCGGCACGCGGATGCCGGCGCGCGCGTTCGGCGCACCGCACACGATCTGCAGCAGGCCGTCGGCCGAATGCTCGCCGGCGGCGACGCGGCACACGCGCAGCCGGTCGGCGTTGGGGTGCGGCTCGCACTCGACGATCTGCGCGACGACCACGCGCTCGAACGGCGGCGCGGCCGGCCGCAGCTCCTCGACCTCCATGCCGGACAGGGTCAGCAGCTCGGCGAGCTGCCGGGTGTCGATCGGTGGGTTGCAGAACTCGCGCAACCACGACTCGGGAAATTGCATCGCGGCCGGTCCTACTGGAATTGACTCAGGAAACGCAGGTCGCCTTCGAAGAACAGGCGCAGGTCGTTGACGCCGTAGCGCAGCATCGCCAGCCGGTCCGGCCCCATGCCGAAGGCGAAGCCGATGTAGCGCTCGGGGTCGAGGCCGAAGTTGCGCACCACGTTCGGATGCACCTGGCCGGAACCGCAGACCTCGAGCCAGCGTCCCTTCAGCGGCCCGCTGCCGAAGGCGATGTCGATCTCGGCCGACGGTTCGGTGAACGGGAAGTACGACGGGCGGAAACGCACGTCGAGATCGTCGGTCTCGAAGAAGCGGCGCAGGAAGTCGCTGAACACGACCTTGAGGTCCTTGAAGCTCACGTTCTCGCCGATCCACAGGCCTTCGCACTGATGGAACATCGGCGAGTGCGTCGCGTCGCTGTCGACGCGGTAGGTGCGCCCCGGCGCGATGACGCGGATCTCGGGGATCGGCCGTCCTTCGGCCAGCGCCTGCGCGTGACGCGCGGCGTGCGCGCGCGCGTAGCGCACCTGCATCGGGCTGGTGTGCGGGCGCAGGTTGAGCCAGCGCCCCTCGGCGTCCTTCAGGTCGACGTAGAACGTGTCCTGCATCGAGCGCGCGGGATGGTTCTCGGGGTTGTTGAGCGCCGTGAAGCTCATCCAGTCGGTCTCGATCTCGGGGCCGTCGGCAACGTCGAATCCCATCGACGCGAAGATCGCCTCGATGCGCTCGATCGTGCGCGACACCGGATGCAGCCCGCCCGCGCCGCGCCGTCGTCCGGGCAGGGTGACGTCGAGCGATTCGGCCTTCAGCTGCGCGTCGAGTTCGGCGTCCGCCAGCGCCTGACGGCGCGCCGCGAGGGCCGCTTCGATGGCCTGCTTGGCGACGTTGATGGCGGCGCCGCGCGTCTTCTTCTCGTCGGGCGACGCGCTCGCCAGGCCCTTGAGCAGTTCGGTCACGCGGCCGGCCTTGCCGAGGAACCGCGCCTTGGCGTTCTCGAGGTCGGCGGGCGCGGCAGCGGCCGCGAACGCCTGCTCGGCGTCGCGGACCAGCGCATCCAGATCGTGTGTGTTCATGCAGGCATTCGCGCAGGGACGAAAAAGGCCGTCACGCGGTGACGGCCTTCTCGGGTGACGCCGCGGCCGGCACACGGGTGCCGGCGCGATAGCGGGTCAGCTCAGCTGGGCCTTCACCTTGGCGACGATGCTGCCGAACGCGGCCGGGTCGTTGACGGCCATGTCGGCGAGCACCTTGCGGTCGATCTCGATCGACGCCTTCTTGAGGCCGGCCATGAACTTGCTGTACGTCAGGCCGAGCTCGCGCGAGGCCGCGTTGATGCGGGCGATCCAGAGCTGGCGGAACACGCGCTTGCGGGTGCGGCGGTCGCGATAGGCGTACTGGCCGGCCTTCATCACCGCCTGCTTGGCGATGCGGAAGACGTTCTTGCGGCGGCCGCGGAAGCCCTTGGCGAGGGCGAGGATCTTCTTGTGGCGTGCGCGGGCGGTGACACCACGTTTGACGCGAGGCATGGCTTCTCTCCTTCAGCGTGGGCGGCGGATCACAGACCGGCGAAGGGCAGCATCTGAGCCACGTGCCCCATGTTGGTCTCGTGCACGTTGACCGCGCCGCGCAGGTGGCGCTTGTTCTTCGTGGTCTTCTTCGTGAGGATGTGGCGCTTGTACGCCTGACCGCGCTTGACGGTGCCACCCGGACGCACGCGGAACCGCTTGGCCGCGCTCTTCTTGGTCTTCATCTTGGGCATGACTGCTCCTTCTTCGATTGCCCGGGCGCGGCGAGTGCGGGACCGCACTGCTTGCCGGCCGCGCCGGGCTTCTGGTCCGCCGCCGCGGCGACCGACCGCGGCAACGGAAAACTCATCCGGTCACTGCTTCTTCTTCGGGGCCAGCACCATGATCATCTGCCGGCCCTCCAGCTTGGGCATGTGCTCCACCACCGCCACGTCGGCCAGTTCGTCGCGGATGCGCTCCAGCAGCCGCATGCCGATCTCCTGGTGCGTGATCTCGCGGCCGCGGAAGCGCAGGGTCACCTTGCCCTTATCGCCGTCTTCCGCGATGAAGCGGCGCAGGTTGCGCATCTTGATCGCGTAGTCGCCCTCGTCGGTGCCGGGGCGGAACTTGACTTCCTTGACCTCGATGACCTTCTGCTTCGACTTGGCCTCGGCCGCCTTCTTCTGCTCCTGGTACTTGAACTTGCCGTAGTCCATCAGCCGGCACACCGGCGGATTGGCGGTCGGCGCGATCTCGACCAGATCGACGTCGTACTCCCCGGACAGCCTCAGCGCCTCTTGCAGGCTGACGATCCCGAGCGGCTCGTTGTCGGGTCCGTTGAGCCGCACCTCGGGGGCGGTGATCTCACGGTTCAGCCGGTGCTTGCGCTCCGCGTTGGGAATGCGACGGTCGATGAAAGTAGCGATGGTGTGTGCCTCTCGAGAGGCCCCAGGCAAGAGAGGGCCCCGATCACAAAAACACGAATGCGCGACCGGTGCTCAGATCTTCCGGGCGATGTCGTCGGCGAGTCTGCTGGAGAACGCTTCGAGCGACATGACCCCGAGATCCTGGTTGCCCCGGGCGCGCACCGCAACGGCTCCGCTTGCCTTCTCCTTGTCGCCCACGACCAGGAGGTACGGAACCTTCTGCAAGGAATGCTCGCGGATTTTATAGGTAATTTTCTCGTTCCGCAAATCGGCCTGCGCCCTAACTCCTTGTTTTTGCAGCGATTTCAGGACTTCACCGGCGTAGTCGGCCTGCCCGTCCGTGATCGGCAGCACCACCGCCTGCAGCGGCGCCAGCCAGGCGGGCAGCGCACCGGCGTGCTGCTCGATCAGGATGCCGATGAAGCGCTCGAGGCTGCCGACGATGGCCCGGTGCAGCATCACCGGGTGGGCGCGCGCAGACGACTCCGTGACGTACTCGCCGCCCAGCCGCTCGGCCGTGTTGAAGTCGACCTGCATCGTGCCGCACTGCCACTCGCGGCCGATGGCGTCCTTCAGCGTGTACTCGATCTTCGGGCCGTAGAACGCGCCGTCGCCGGGCGACACCGTGAACTCGCAGCCCGACCGGCGCAGCGCCTCCATCAGCGCCTGCTCGGCCTTGTCCCACAGCGCGTCGGAGCCGACGCGCTTGTCGGGGCGCGTCGCGACCTTGTAGACGATGTCCGTGAAGCCGAAGTCGCGGTAGACCTTCTGCAGCAGCGCCGTGTAGGCCACGCACTCCTCGAGGATCTGGTCCTCCGTGCAGAAGATGTGCCCGTCGTCCTGCGTGAAGCCGCGCACGCGCATGATCCCGTGCAGCGCGCCGCTGGGCTCGTTGCGGTGGCACTGGCCGAACTCGCCGTAGCGCAGGGGCAGGTCGCGGTAGCTGCGCAGCGCCGACTTGAAGATCAGCACGTGGCCGGGGCAGTTCATCGGCTTGAGCGCGTAGTCGCGCTTCTCCGACTCCGTCGTGAACATGTTCTCCCGGTAGTTCTGCCAGTGGCCCGTCTTCTCCCACAGGCTCTTGTCGAGGATCTGCGGGCCCTTGACCTCCTGGTAGCCGTTGTCGCGGTAGACCGCGCGCATGTACTGCTCGACCTGCTGCCAGACCGCCCAGCCCTTGGGATGCCAGAACACCAGGCCCGGCGCCGTCTCCTCCATGTGGAACAGGTCGAGCTCGCGGCCGAGCTTGCGGTGGTCGCGCTTCTCGGCCTCCTCGAGGCGGTGCAGGTACTGCTGCAGCTCGTCCTTCGTGGCCCAGGCCGTGCCGTAGACGCGCTGCAGCTGCTCGTTGCGCTGGTCGCCGCGCCAGTACGCGCCGGCCACCTTCATCAGCTTGAAGTGCCGCAGCCGGCCCGTGCTCGGCACGTGGGGGCCGCGGCACAGGTCCGTGAAGCCGCCCTCGCGGTAGAGCGACACCTCCTCGCCGGCCGGGATGCTCGCGATGATCTCGGCCTTGTAGTGCTCGCCGAGCGACTTGAAGTACGCCACCGCCTCGTCGCGCGGCAGCACGTAGCGCTCCACGCGCTCGTCCTTCTTCGCCAGCTCGGCCATCTTCTGCTCGATCGCCTGCAGGTCCTCGGGCGTGAAGGGGCGCTTGTACGCGAAGTCGTAGTAGAAGCCGTCGTCGATCACCGGCCCGATCGTCACCTGCGCCTCGGGGAACAGCTCCTTCACCGCGTAGGCCAGCAGGTGCGCCGTCGAGTGGCGCACGATCTCCAGGCCGTCCTTGTCCTTGTCCGTCACGATGGCCAGCGTCGTGTCGGACTCGATGCGATGGCTCGTGTCGACGAGCCGGGCGGCGGCGCCCTCGCCCACGTGGCCGGCGATGGCCGCCTTGGCGAGGCCCGGGCCGATGGCGGCGGCCACCTCGGCCACCGTCACGGGATGCTCGAACTGGCGTTCGGAGCCGTCGGGCAGTCGGATCTTGATCATGGGTACTCCGGCAATCTGGAAGACGCGCCAACGAAAAGGCGCGGTCACGACCGCGCCTCGATGTGCGTGCAGGTGGTCATGTCGGGGACACCTGCTGACGGATGGACGAGCGCGGCCTACTGGACCTCGGTGGTGAAGGTGGTAGTTCGCGGTGTCATAACCCGTCGCGCCTTTCCCGTTCTTGCTGGATGGAAGGTGCGGCGATTCTAGTCGATGCCCTCGGCGCCGGGCCGGCCGCGAACCCGGGCCCAAGCCCGGCGCGCCGTGCCACGAGCGCGCCTCAGGCCGGCAGGAGGCCGATGTCGGCCGTGCGTTCGACGAACCACACCACGCCCAGCGCGATCGCGGCCAGCGAGCCCCCACCGATCGCCAGGCGCGGGTAGGCGCGGTGCGCGCGCGCCGCGAACAGCAGCACCACCGCCGCCGAGACGATCGCCGCCTGCCCGAGTTCGAGGCCGAGGTTGAACTGCAGCAGCGCCCACGCGAACTCGCCGGCGGGCAGATCCAGTTCGGCCAGCACGCCGGCGAAGCCGAAGCCGTGGATCAGCCCGAAGCCGAACGCCACCGCGCCACGCGGCACGCGGCCGAACACGGGCCTCAGGTTGTCGAGCGCCGCGAGCACGATCGTCGCCGCGATCGCCGGTTCGACGAACCACGCCGGCAGGCTCACGAGCTGCAGTGCCGCGAGCACGAGGGTGATCGAGTGCGCGACGGTGAAGCCGGTGACGATCACCAGCACCGGCAGCAGCGCGTCGCGCAAACGCGGCACGGGCTGCCAGCGGCCGGCCGCATCGCGCCGCATCACGGCCGGCACGATCAGGCACAGCAGGAACAGCAGGTGGTCCCAGCCGGTGACGATGTGGTGCACGCCTTCGGCGACGAACGAGGCCGTGCCGACCGGCGCCGCGGCGTCGGCGTCCGCCGGCGCGCCGGGCTCTTCGCCGCCGCGCGACGGATTCAGCAGCGCCACGGCCGGCGCCATGCCGGCGCGCTCGATCCTCACGATGCCGCGGTGCGTCGTGTCGACGTCGGCGAACAGCGCGTAGCGCCAGCGCGGCCGGGCGGGCAGCGCGCAGTCCGACGCGAGCTGCAGCACCGCGTAGGCGCCGTCGCTGCGCCGCTCCAGCGCGCGGCCGGCCACGCGCAGCGGGCAGCCTTCCAGCGCGATCCGCGGCAGCGCGTAGGCCTCGATCGCCGGCTGCGCCTCGCGCAGCTCGCGCCAGGTGATGCGGCCGTCGCCGTCGGCATCCACGTCCACCACGGCGTCGAGGTCGCGCAGCGCGATGTCCCAGCGCAGCTCGATGCCGGAGGCGCTGCCGCGCAGCACCAGATAGGCGTCGCTCGCCTTGTGCGCGCGGGCCTGCGGCAGCAGCGCGAACCACGCGAGCAGCAGCAGCGCGACGCGCAAGGTCATCGCGCCGGGCCCGAGGCGTTCACAGCAGTGCTTCGACACGGCGGTCATGGAGTCCCGTCTCCTTCAGCAGCGCGCGCAGTTCGTTCAACGCGCCCGAATCGCCGGCGGCACGCGCGGCACGCGCGAACAGCAGTAGGTCCGGCGGCTCGCGCTGCGCACGCAGGTTCTCGCGTGCCAGCGCGAGCGAGCGCCGCGCGTCACGGTCCACGTGCAGCGCGAACAGCGCCAGCTCGCGCGCGTGCGCGCCCGCGGATCCGGGACGCGCCGCCGCCTGTCGCTGCCGTTCGCGCCACTCGGCCACGCTCGCCTCGTCGCCGGCCATCGCCAGGCGCAGCAGCACGGCATCGCTGCGCGCGAGGCCCTGCAGCGCGCGTTTCGCGTCCTCCGCCCGCCCCTGCTCGATCAGCAGGTCGGCCAGGCCGAGCGCGGCGTACGGGTCGGGCGACGCGGCCAGCGCCTCGCGGTACGCGCGCTCGGCGTCGAGCGGCCGGCCGGCGCGCCACTCGAGCTCGGCCAGCGTCGTCATCAGCCAGGCGCGCGCGGCCGCATCGCCGCGCGCCTGCACGACGAGCCGCTGCAACGCGGCGCGCGCCGTGTCCACGCGGCCGCGCAGCGCGGCGTTCTCGGCCGCGCAGGCGGCGCCGTGCACGCCGGCGCCGAGCGCGTGCAGCCGCGCGCACGCCTCGTCGGACTCGGTGTAGCGGGCCTGCACGCGGCGCACGGTCGCGAGCGCGAGCCACGCCTGCGCGTGACGCGGGTCGCGCGCGAGCGCTGCCTGCAAGGTGGCCGCCGCCGCGTCGAACTCGTGCAGGTGCTGCTGCAGCAGGCCGCGCATCACCAGCACCTCGACCGGCGCGTTCGCGTCGCCGTCCCACGGCGCCAGCACGGCCAGCGCGCGGCCGGCCGGCCGCGGATCGCCCTGTTCGCGCGCGCGTTCGAGCCACTCGCGCGCGGCCTGCACCGCGAGCGTCGCGTCGCGCGGATTTGCCGCCAGCGCGCGACGCCACTCGCGGTCGCGCCGGCGCGCTCCGTCGTCGTCGCGGCCGCTGCCGCGCGCGATGCCGCCCGGCAGCACCTCGACGACCTCGTCGTCGTGCGCCGGCACGATCGGCGCGGCCGACGCGAGCGGCGCGCCGCCGCACGCGATCGCCACCGCCAGGATCCAGCGCGACCGTCGTGCAGGCTTCATCGTCGTTCCATCCGGCAAGCGCAAAGACTCGAGGACGCAAGCACGGCCGACCCTCGCGGGCCGGCCGTCGTGCGGTTCACTTCAGCGGTTCGGGCTCGGTGTCCTCGGGCGCCGGCGGCGTGAAGCGGTCGAGCGCGAGCGGCTCGCGGTCGTCGGCCGGCACGGTGCTCAGCGCCTCGAGGTACGCCACCAGTCCCTGGCTCGACTGGCTGGCCGTCTCGGGGATGGCCTCGGCCGGTCCGGGCGGCGGCGGGTCGCTGCCGCCGCCGCACGCGGCGAGCACGACCGCAGCCGCCGCTGCGATGAGGAGGTGCTTGTTCATCACGGTCTCCTCGTCACTGCGCGCCCGGGGTCGGCGTGAAGAGATACGGGAACGCGGGCAGCAGCGGCACCACGGCCTGGTCGACCGCGTCGTGCAGCTTCAGCGACGTGTTGCCCAGCGGCACGTTGGCCGGCTTGCAGTCGGCGCCGAGGCCCAGCGCGTTGGTGTCGCCGTTGAGCATGCACAGCCCGCCCATCACCGCCACCAGCGAGATGTCGACCACGTCGTCCTTCGGTCTGCGACCGTTCGGGAAGCCCGCGAGGTCGCCGCCGGCCACGCCGAGCCGATGCTGGTTGGCCGCGGGGGTCGGCGCGATGGACGTGTTCAGGCGCAGCATCTCCGAGGGCGTCACGTTCGCCGGCTTGTTGAGCCCCTGGATGCCGGTGAGGAAGGTCGTCACCAGGTCCGTGCGCGGAATGTTCTTCGGCGCCGTGTTCGGGATGTTCAGCGCGATCTCCAGCAGCGCGGGCAGGGTCGGGTGGGTCACGTAGTCGGCGAACTGACCGTCGTCCTTCGGCTTGCTCGCGTTGAAGCGGTCCTTGTCGGGCACCCCGATCACCACCTCGTTGACCAGCGGCATGCCCAGGCGCGAGACCTGCGTCCAGGCACCGCCGGCCTTCTCGCTCGCCTGGTGGCCCTTCTTCGGCGACGGGTCGAGCAGACGTCCCTGGCGCAGGCTGGCGGTGGTCCAGCCGCCGATCACCGGGTCGTTGCCGGCGGTCAGGCAGCTCTTGTGGACCTCCATCGCGAGCGTGGACACGTTGGCGTCGTCGATCGTGTTCGGCGCCGCATTGATGAGCGCCGGATCGGTGATGACGGCGAGCGGCGCGTTGACGAGGTCGAAGATCGTGCCGAGGTTGACCGCGAACGCCTCCTTGCGCTGGCCGACGAACAGCCGGCCGGGCTGCGCGCAGCCGGGGATGTTGACGTTGTAGACGTGCTTGGCCGCGTAGGCGGCGTAGTCGGCGATGGTCTTGGTGCCGATGTTGTCGACCGGCTTGTCGAAGGTGGCCGAGCCGCCGGCCGCGTTGGTGACCGAGCCGCGCTGGCCGGTGCGGCGGTCGCCGCGCACGACGTCGACGGTGTACTGCTCGTTGAGGTTCAAGGTCGCGGCGTTCGGGTCGGCGACCGCGCCGGCCTGGATCAGCGGGATCGCGACGTTCTTGCCGCCGATCGGCAGCTCGATGCCCTTCAGCCGGTTCCTGAAGCGGAACTGGAAGGTGATGTCCTCGCGCGCGTCGCCGTTGTTGTCGATGTGGATCTCGTACAGCGCGTTCGGATCCATGCTGAAGTAGTTCGGGCCGCCGTACGGCGCCTGCAGCGGCTGGTAGTTGGCGATCAGGGTCACGTAGTCGGCGCGGCCCGGCTCGTAGCTGCTGAACATGTAGAAGTCGGTGCCGTCCACCTTCGGCGTGGTGGTGATGAACGGCGCTTCGCGGTGACTCGAGGCCTGGGCGGGCAGGCCGGCCATCGTCGCGAGGGCGGCGACGAGCGCGGCGGCCAGCGGCAGCCGGCGATGCGTGCACGAGGGTTTCATGGCGATGCGATCCTTGGGTGCGTCTGCATGGGCCGGGCCGCGAGGCCCGGGGTCGGACACCGTGGCGGTGTCTGTGCACGGGTTACGCAGGGGATGCGTCGGCGGATGCAACCGCGCCGCCGCGCCCCGCGGCCGCGCCGACACGACCGGCCGGGGCAAGAGCCCGCGTCGCCGGACGGCTACAGCGGCTGTGCCTCGATCGGCCCGCCGCGCGCGACGAGCTCGGCGAACTCGTCGGCCAGGCGCCGGCTCTCGGCCAGCGCGCGCGTCCACGCGGCCACGCGGGCATCGAAGTCGTCGCCGTAGCGCTTGAAGTCGTCGCGGTCGGGCAACTTGCCGTTCGGCAGGCCGGCGATCCACTGCGGGTCGGGCGCGAGCACCACCACGTTGGCCAGTCGCTCGGTCGCGCGGTGACGGTGCTTCAGCGCCTTGTCGAGCCAGCCCGGCACGATCGCCTTCTGGAAGTGCGGATACAGCACCAGGCCGTCGGCGAGCGAGGCGTAGTCGAGGTGCAGGTGGTAGTCGGTGATGCCGCCGTCCCAGTACGCGCCGGGCGGCGCGCCGGGAATGTCGTGCACGGCCTCGAGCCAGAACGGGATCGAGCAGCTCGCGAGCACCGCCGGCGTCAGGTTGTGCGCGGCCAGCGGCACGACGTGCGTGCGGTAGTCGTGCAGCCGGATCGGCAGCGGCTCGCGCGGATCGGAGAACACCACGCGCTCCAGCCACGCGCCCATCGCGCGGCGGCTCACGCTGTTGGCCGCGAACGCGCCGACGTAGCCCAGCGGCGTGCGCACGCGTCCCTCGCGCCGCAGCAGGTGGCGGCCGCGGCTGGTGAACACGTGCAGCCGCCGGGTCGGGTGCGACAGCACCTCGCCTTCGCGCCCGCCGAAGCGTTCGGCCAGCTTGCCGCCGAACACCTCGCTCACGTGCGAGGCCTTCGGCGCCTTGCCCGGCGCGTGCCGGTAGCGCTGGTGGATGTAGTCGTCGGCCAACTCGGCCAGCGCAAGGTCGGCGTCCGCGCGGCACGCACAGGCCATGCGCCACGCGCCGATCGACGCGCCGGCCAGGTGCACCGTGCGCGTGCTGGCCGCGAGCCAGTGGCCGAACAGGAAGCGGTCGAGCGGATTGAGCACGAGCCCCTTCGGCCCGCCGGCCGCGGCGGGCACGATCGCCACGTCGGACGGCGCGAGGCCGCGCTCGCGCAGGTGCCGCCGCGCGCGTTCGCCGGCGAAGACTTGCAGGGCCCGCGGGGACTGGCTCATGCCCGGCATGCTATCGAGCTTTCCGCGAAGCGCGACCGCAACGCCGTCCGTTCGGGGATCGCGGCGTCGGTGTCGTCGGTTCCGGAGTGCTCGCCATCGACAGCGACACGCGCTCAGCGTCGGGTCTGCAGCCTGGCGAACGCCGCGGCCATCGCCCCTTGCGCGGCGGGCTCGCGCGCGGGCTTCACGCGTTCGCCGCGCGCGGCCGGGCGGAAGCCGCTGGCGTCGCGTGGTGCCGCGGGCGCGTCGAGCTTCATCGTCAAGGCGATGCGCGAGCGCGCGAAGTCCACCTCGAGCACGCGCACCTTCACGATCTGCCCGGTCTTCACCACCTCGCGCGCGTCGGCGACGTAGCGGCTCGCGAGCTGGCTCACGTGCACGAGGCCGTCCTGGTGGACGCCGAGGTCGACGAAGGCGCCGAACGCGGCCACGTTGCTCACGGTGCCTTCCAGCACCATGCCGGGCTTCAGGTCCTTCAGCGCCTCGACACCCTCGTTGAAGCGCGCGACGCGGAAGTCGGGCCGCGGGTCGCGGCCCGGCTTCTCGAGCTCGGCGAGGATGTCCTTCACGGTGATCGCGCCGAAGCGCTCGTCCGCGAACGCCTCGGGGCGGATCGTGCGCAGCACGTCGGCGCGGCCCATCACCTCGCCGATCGGCCGGCCCAGCGTGTCGAGCATGCGCTGCACGAGCGGATAGGTCTCGGGGTGCACGCCCGACGCGTCGAGCGGGTCGTCGCCGTCGCGGATGCGCAGGAAGCCGGCGGCCTGCTCGAAGGTGCGGGGGCCCAGACCGGCCACCTCGAGCAGCTGG
>Ga0073934_10005151_pt1 | contig 20648 bp, 21 predicted proteins | sample LarsenN4metaG_FD_76834 | JGI IMG/M metagenome (GOLD analysis project Ga0073934, IMG submission 76834) | Hot spring sediment bacterial and archeal communities from British Columbia, Canada, to study Microbial Dark Matter (Phase II) - Larsen... ... | reverse complement strand
GCTCCGGGCTGATCCGGCTGGAAGTGATGTTCGCGACGCAGCCGTCCGCGAACCGCAGGCGCGCATTGGCGATATCCTCCCCTTTGCTGAGCACCGGGATGCCGACCGCATCGATGCTGGCCACCGGGGACCGGACCAGATGGAGGATCACTTCGAGATCGTGGATCATGAGGTCGAGCACGACCCCGATGTCGGTGCTGCGCCCCGGGTAGGGCGAAAGGCGATGGGCCTCGATGAACCGCGGACGTTTGAGCCGTTTCTCGAGCGCGGCGAGCACGGGGTTGAAGCGCTCGACGTGGCCGACCTGCAGGATGCAGCCCTTGCGCGACGCCAGCTCGACCAGCTCGCGCGCCTGGGCGGTGGTCTCGGTGATCGGTTTCTCCACCAGCACGTGCCGCCCCCGCGCGAGCAGCTCGCGCGCGACGGGATGATGGCCCGGGGTGGGCGTGCAGATCGAGGCCGCCTCCACCCGCTCCGCGAAGGCGTCGAGCGTCGCCACCGCCTCCACCCCGTACGCCTCCTCCGCGGCACGCGCCGCCGCACGGTCGGTCTCCAGGACCGCCACGAACTCCGCTTGCGGAATCTCCCCGTAAATGCGCGCGTGATTCTTGCCGATGTGCCCGACCCCGACGACGCCGACCCGGATTTTCTTCATTCGTTTTCCTCCGCCCAGACCGTGATCCCGTACTCTTTCGCCAGTGCAGCGACCCGCGCGGCTTCGAGCACCAGCGTGCGCCCGGCCTCCACCGCGAGCACCCGCACACCGGCCTCCGCGCAGGTCGAAAGCGTCGCCGCCCCGATCACCGGGACGTCGAAGCGGAAATCCTGACCGGGCTTGGACACCTTCGCCACCACCGCCTCGCCGCGCCCCAACTCGGCGCCGCGCCGGATCGCGGCGTTGGTTCCCTCGAACCCTTCCACCGCAAGCACCGTCCCGTGCCGGACCACCACCGTCTGGCCGATATCGAGGCGGGCCACTTCCCGGGCGATGCCGAAGCCGAACCGGATATCCTCGATCTGACGGCGGCGCGGCTGGGGTCCGGCGATGAGGCCCGGGCGCGCGAGCCGATGTTCGAGATGGCTGGTGGCGGGGAGCAGCGTGATGCCCACGTTCGCCAGTTCATCGGCGATGGCGCCGAAGATCGATTCCGCGTTGCGCCGCTTCAGCTTCGCCAGGACCAGCAGCGCTTTGAAATCCGGGCGCAGGTCGAACAGGTTCCGCGGAGCCACCTGTCCCGCCATGACCACCTCCCGGACCCCGGACTCCTGGAACGCCGCGAGCAACTTCCCGAGTTGCCCGACCCGCAGCCATTCTACGGTCTCGGCGAGCCCGGCGATCGAGGGGTCGGTCTCCCCCGTAAACGCGGCGACGGTGATCCGCCCCACCCCCTGCTCCCGCGCCGCCGCGGCCAGCTCGAGGGGGTAGGCCCCGCTGCCGGCGATGATGCCCAGATGTTCACGCACAGGCAAGGACACTACCGGAGCCGACCAAGCCCTGCCAAGACCGGGCAACTCCCCCCGCCGATGGATCGCAGGAGCCGATCCCGGTCGCTCGCCACCGGCGTCCGCCCGCCCGCACGCGAGGGGGGTGGTCGGCGCCCCAGGACCAAAAACACGGAACAAAGAATCCCCGATCCAAGCTTGCATCCCCCGCCAAATCACCCACTATTTATGGCTCGCGATTGCCTCGTGGTGTAACGGTAGCACAAGTGACTCTGAATCACTTTGTTAAGGTTCGAATCCTTACGAGGCAGCCACATCAGTGGCGAACGAGTGCATTCTTTACTCCGCCGGAGGCGCTGACCGGGATGGCGGACGGGGTGTGGCCGCAATCCTTACGAGGCAGCCACAAAGTGGCGAACGAGTGAGTTCTTCAAACCGCCGGAGGCGCCATCCCGGATGGACCACGGGGCCCGCGGGGTCAATCCTTACGAGGCAGCCACATCAGTGGCGAACGAGTGCGAACAGCCAGATGAACATCCGCTCTCGCCGCGGGCCGCAGGGAGGATAGGCTCCCTGCATGCCCCGCGATTTTGAAGAACTCGACTACCGTCAGACCCCGTTCGGCGACCTGGTGCTGCGTCGCCGCCGGGTTGCTGCCCTCGAAGGGCTGGAGGTCTACGAGGTGAAGCTGGGCGACGACTTTCTGATGTCGAGCCTCTTCCATGCGGTGGAGGACGCGCTGGCCGATCTCGGCCTGAACGCGCTGGAGCCCGGCGAGTGGGACGTGGTCGTGGGAGGGCTCGGCCTCGGCTACACCGCCGCCGCCGCGCTCGCCCATCCCGGCGTGCGATCGCTCGCCGTCGTCGAAGCGCCCCAACCGGTGATCGAATGGCACCGGCGAGGGCTCGTGCCGCTCGGCGCCCGGCTCTCGGGCGATCCCCGCTGCCGGTTTGTCCACGGAGATTTCTTCGGGCTCGCGGAGTCGGAAGAGGGATTCGATCCCGACCGGCCAGGGCGCCGCTTCGACGCGGTGCTGCTGGACATCGACCACTCGCCCCGCAATGTCTTGGCGGATTCCAACGCGGGCTTCTACGAGGAGCGCGGGCTGCGCGCGTTGGCGGCGCATCTCCTGCCGGGCGGGGTGTTCGCGCTCTGGTCGGACGACCCTCCCGACGAGCCATTCCTCGGCACGCTGCGCCGCGTCTTTCCGGAGAGCGCCGCCCATGTCGTGCGGTTCCCCAACCCGCTGCTCGGGCGCGATTCGGCGAGCACGGTGTATGTGGCCCGCACCCCTCGCTGACCCGGGCGGGGCTACGCGGCCTGACCGCATCCCCGCGCTCCTGCCGCGATGGGTGTAGGGCTTGGAACCCGGTCTGCTCGGAAAACGAACGGGCGGAAGGGATTCCCTTCCGCCCGTCGGCCTATCGATGTGGGACTGCAGCTTTCGGTGCCCGCGGCGGGTTCAATATTTCACGCTGCAACCATACGGCTTGGTGCTGCCATTGGTCACCGGTTTGCCGGCGAGCACTTCGGCGAGTGCGGCGCTCACGTAGTTGGTGGCGCCGGCGATGTCGTCCTTGTTCGCCGAGCTGACGCTGTCGATCGCGCCCTGGTACACCAGCTTCCCATCCGGTGCGATGATGTACATGTGCGGGGTCGTCTTGGCCCCGTAGGCTTTGCCGACCTTGCCGTCCTCATCGATCAGGACCGCGGTCGGGGAGGCTTTCTTGTCGGCAACGGTCTTGTTCCAATCGGCCGGGCTCTGGTGTCCTTGCTTCCCGGGCGCGGACGAACAGATCGAGAGCCAGACCACGCCTTTGCCGGTCCAGTCTTTCTGGAGCGACTGCATGTTGCCGGAATCGTAGTGCTTCTTCACGAAGGGGCATCCGTGGTTCACCCATTCGAGCACAACGGTCTTGCCCTTGAACGACTCGAGCGAGTGCGATTTGCCGTTGGAATCGGTGAGCGTGAAGGCCGGGGCCGGGTCGCCGGTTTTGACTTCGGCGGTGACGGCTGCGGCGGAGAGGAGCGTGCAGGCGAGAAGTGCGAGTGTTTGTTTCATGGTTGGGTTGGGAGTTGGTCTAGGGAATCGAGCACAATTTTGCGCGTAAGCAACTCGGGGAGCGCCACCGGCGCATCCGGTCGCCCCGGAGGATAGAGCAGGTAGAACGGAACTCCCGCCCTCCCATGCGCCCGCAGCATCGCCGTGATCGCCGGATCACCCGTGGTCCAGTCCGCCACGAGAAACTCCACCCCGTGGCGCGTGAACGCCTCCTGCACCTCGCGCGTCTTGAGCACGGTGCGCTCGTTGACTTTGCAGTTGATGCACCAATCGGCGGTGAAATCGACGAAGACCGGACGCCCGGTCGCGAGCGCCCGCTCCAGCCGGCCCGGGAAATCGTCCGGCTTGGCGGTGAGCTGGTTCCAGAGGATCCAACCGAACCATGCGGCGGTGAGCAACACGAGCACCCCCATCGCCTGTTTCATCCGGCCCATCCAGGTGCCGGGCCGCGGAAGAAACCGCATCCAACCCGGGTTGGCGGTCAGCAGGAAGTACGGAAGCGCCATCCCGGTGGCTGCGGCCGTGAAGACCGCAAACACGACGGGCGCGCTTTGGGAAAGCGCGAACCCGATGGCCGGCGCGAGGAGAGGAGCGGTGCACGCCGACCCCAGCAACGTGGCGAACACCCCGTGGACAAACGCGCCCCCATCCCGCCATGCCCGGTCACGCGATCCAGCCAGGAACCGGCGCGAGCCGGAAGCACGAGCTCGAACGCGCCGACGAGATTCAGCCCGAACACGAGACAGATCAGGAGCATCGCGGCGACGAACGGGGGGTGCTGGAACTGGAACGACCAGTTGAGTGACGAACCGGCGGCCTGGAACCCGACGATCAACGCGGCCAACCCGAGAAACCACGCGAACACGCCGCCGGTGAACGCAAGGCCTAGCCCGAACACCCGCTGCCGCGAATGCCCGGCTTGTTCGAGGAAGCCGTAAATCTTTAGCGCGATCACCGGAAGCACGCACGGCATCACGTTCATGAGCAATCCGCCCAAGAACCCATACAGAAGATATCGGAGCAGTCCGTGCGCACCGCGGGGAGGTGCCGGAACCAACGCGGAAGCGGTGACGACCGCCCGGGCATCCCCCATCTCCCACGCGACCTCCGAGCCGTCGGCGCGGAGCTGCTTCAGTACCCCCGGCAGATGGTCCTCTCCTTCCACGCTCCCCATCGGAACCCGCACCACCCAATCTCCTTCCTCGCGCGCGATGACCGGATGTCCCTCCACGAGGCGTTCCCCGGGCAACGGAAAAAACTCGATCCGATCTCCCTCGGGCACGCCCTCGACGCGCAGCACCAGTGCGGCTCCATCCCGGCTCCAGCGGTGGGCGAAGGGGACCGCTTCGCGCGACGGAAGCCGGGCTCGGAACCGGTCGAACAGCGAGGACTCGACCGGGGCAGCGTCCGCGGCGACCGGAAGCCGCAGCTCGAGCGCGGCCGAGCCGGGGATGCAGATCGCCTCGCAGACCAGCCAGGAAACGTCGGCCTTCAGGACGAACTCTCCGGCGGGTTGCCCCGACGGAACCCGGATCGGCGACACGAGCAGCACTTCCTCCTTGTAGCCATACACCTCGAGATCGCCCGGCTCGACGATCCGGCGTGGCGTCGGCCACTCGATCGGGCCTGCCTCCGCGCCCGGCGGGAGGGTCCAGCGGATGCGCGTCGCCATCCCGGAGTCGCCGGGGTTCTGCCAGTAGGTGTGCCATCCGGGCGCCTGCCGCAGGTGCAGGCCCACGCGCACGGTTTCTCCGGGGACGGCCGTGGAACGATCCGCCACAAGCCGCGCTTCCACGAGGGTCCGACCTTCGTGGAGCTGGGCGCGCCCGGTGGCCGCACAGCAAGCCGTGGCGAGCAGAACCCAGAACGCGAGCAGACGGAAACGCATGGAGGTGGTTACCACGGGGAACCGTGGCTGTCCACTGACCGCCCACGGATCGGAGATCCAGGTTGACCCGGTGGCCTCATCTCCGGATGGTACCGGGCGCCATGACCCCTGCCCCGCCACCCGCCGCACCCGAAGGCCTCGTCGTCCTCCACCTGTACTACCGGTTGGAACGCGGGATCTGGGAGACGTTGTCGGAACCTGAGAAAGCGCAGGCCCGCGCGCGTCTGATCGAGCGGATCGAGGGGATCCGGGCGTTGCCTGGGACGCAGTTGCTCAGCTTTGCGGTGCTGACCCCGAAGGCCGACCTCGGCTTCATGTTGCTCGCACCGGACCCGGGGACCGCGCTCTCGGCGGAGAAGCAGTTGGCCGCGGCGGCAGGTCCGGAGGTGCTGAGCCCCGCCTTCAGCTACCTCTCGATGACGGAGCGCAGCGAATACACGACCTCTGAGGAGGAATACATCCGCACTCTGGTGGAGGAAGAGAAGCTCGCGGCAGGCACACCCGAGCACGAAAAGGCGCTCGGGGAATGGCGGGCGCGGATGGCCAAGTATCTCAACGACCGGCTCTACCCGAAACTTCCGGCCTGGCCGGTGATCTGCTTCTACCCGATGTCGAAACGGCGGGGCGAGATCAAGAACTGGTACGCGTTGCCGTTCGAGGAACGGAAACGCTTGATGGGCGGGCATGCGCGCACCGGGCGCCGCTGGCACGGGCGCATCCTCCAGTTGATCACCGGATCGACCGGACTGGATTCCGACGAATGGGGGGTGACCCTGCTCGCGCACGAGATCGGCGACATCAAAGGGATCATCTACGAGATGCGGTTCGATCCGGTGAGCGCCGATTACGCGGAATTCGGCGACTTTTTCCTCGGGCTGCAACTCCCGCCCGCGGAGATCCTGCAGCGGATCGGGATGTGACACCATGGATGGCGCGCACCCCAAACTTGCCCGGCTTCACCAACTCCTCGACGAGTCGGCCCCGATGCTGCTGGCCTATTCGGGCGGTGTGGACAGCGCGTTTTTACTCGCGGCGGCCCACCGCACGCTGGGGGCGCGGGTGACGGCTGTGATCGCCGACAGCGCCAGCCTGCCGCGTGCGGCGCTTGCGGAGGCGGTGGCGCTCGCGCGGCAGATCGGTGCTCCGCTGGAAGTGGTGTCCACCGGCGAACTCGACAACCCCGAATACGCATCCAACCCACCCAACCGCTGCTATTTCTGCAAAGCCGAACTGTTCGCGCGCATGGAAGGACTGGCGCGCGATCGCGGGTTCCGCACGCTCGCTTACGGGGAGAACGCGGATGATGCCCAGCAGATCCGGCCCGGCGTGCGGGCCGCGGCGGAGTTCGAGGTCCGCGCGCCGCTGAAAGAGGCCGGGCTCACAAAGGCCGAGATCCGCGCGTTCTCGCGCGCGCTGGGACTCCCGACGGCCGATGCACCCGCCCAACCGTGCCTCAGCTCGCGGATCCCGCACGGCACCCCGGTGACCACCGAGGCGCTCGCCCAGATCGAACGCGGCGAACAGGTGCTGCGCGACCTCGGCTTCCGGGTCCTCCGGGTGCGTCACCTCACCGCGGCCACCCCGCTCCCCGCCGGATGTCCCCCGCTCTCCCATCCCGATGCGACCCTCGCCCGCGTGCTCGTCGCACCCGACGAGCTCCCGCGCCTCACCGAACAGGCGGAAGCGATCCGGGCAGGGCTGATCGCAGCAGGATACGAAGCGGTCTTTCTCGATCCCGAAGGGTACCGTCCGCCCCGGTGAACCCTCTGGAAACCAGCGGAATCCCCCCGGCATTCTCGCGGAAACTGGCGACCCACAATCTCCACGCGGCGGTGTATGCGGCCGTCTGCGCCGCGGGAGCCGCGTTCCTGTGGTCGCTCGGATACCTGCTGGCGTACTGGCTCGTGCTGCTCGGGGTGAGCGCGTGGCAGGGAATCGATGCGGAGATGCCGGAGCGGTTCGCGCACGGATTCGCCGCCGCCACGATCTTCCTGCTCCTGCTGGCCGCGGTTCACCGGCGCCATGCGCCCGAGCCCCCGGACGGCCTTCTGCGGCGCGGATTCTACGAACTGCTGCTGGCCCCGGCGCGCGCGACCTGGGCCGCGCTCGCGAATCTCCGGGCGATCTGCGTCTTGCGCCCCGACGAACGCGAGGCCGCCTGGGTCATCGCCGCTGCCCTGGCCGAGCGCCAGCCGCGTCCGATCTCCGAACTCCCGGTGCTCGTCCCGGAGCCCGCGCTGCGCGAACGGGCGTTGCTCGCGCTCCAGCTTGCAGAGATCGTCGCGCTGCGGCCGGGACCCGATGGATGGGCCGCCCGGCTCGGCGGCGAGGAAGCCCGCAGGATCTGCGATCCCTCGGCCCGCCTTCGGTTCCCGGAGCAGCACAGACGTTGAACCCCGGTTGACGCCGCGGGCTCCGGACGGCTATGGATTGCGCGGACCGGACACCATGGATCCCGCACCTTCACCATCCGGGAACTCCCAACCCGATCCGCACCCGGACACACCGAGGATCCCCGATCCGGCGCGGCTGCGGACGATGCACCCCGCGGACATTGCGGGCGAGCTGGCGGATCTGCCGGTGATCCGGCTGCGGGAAGCGTTGCGCGGTTTGCCCGACGAGCTCACCGCCGAAGTGATCGCGGAGCTGCCGAGCCCGCAGCAGGTGGCCCTGTTCGAGAACATGCGCGTGCACCGGCTGTCGGGAATCGTCAGCGAGATGTTCAGCGACGATGCCGCCGACATCCTCGGGCAGCTCTCCTCGCAACGGCTCAGCGAGATCATCGCCTCGCTCGATCCGCGCGAGGCGCAGGAGATGACGGACCTGCTGAAGTTCCCCGAAGACACCGCGGGCGGGCGGATGCAGACGGAAGTGGTCAGTGTGCCCGAGGATGCGACGATCGGCGAAGCGATCGAGCGGCTCCGGGCCTCGGAGGACACGAGTTCGCAGGGCACGTTCTACATCTACGCCGTGGATGACCAGAAACGGCTCGAAGGGGTCATCCGCCTGCGCGATCTCCTGTTCCGCAGCCCGGAGCTCAAGATCCGCGAAGTCATGCTGCGCGAGGTCCGCGCGGTCTCGGTGCATGCGGACCAAGAAGAACTGGCCCGCCTGTTCCGAGATTACGGATTCACCGTGCTGCCTGTGGTCGATGACTTCCGCCGTCTCCGGGGGGTGGTGACCGCCGACGACGTGCTGCATGTGGTCGAGGAAGAGGCGACCGAGGACATGCAACGGATGGTCGGTCTCTCGGGCGAGGAAGGGGCCAGCACGCCCTGGTCGGCCTCGGTCCGCAACCGGCTCCCGTGGCTGCTCTTCAACCTCCTGACCGCATTCCTCGCGGGGTGGGTGGTGTCGCTGTTCGAGGGGACCATCGAGCGGGCGGCGGTGCTCGCGGTGTTCCTGCCGATCATCGCCGGGCAGGCCGGCAACTCGGGGACCCAAACGCTCACCATCCTGGTGCGGGCGCTGGCGCTCGGCGACCTGGACGCCACCCAAGGCCGGCGCATCCTGGTGAAGGAGCTGTGGGTCGGCCTCGTCAATGGCCTCGCCATCGGTGCAGTGGTCGGATTCCTCTCGTGGCTCTGGCGCGGGATGCCGATGCTCGGGCTGCTGACCTTCGCCGCGATGGTGCTCAACATGCTGGTCGCGGCGCTCACCGGCGTCATCATCCCGCTCGGGCTCCGGACCTTGAAGATCGACCCCGCCCTCGCCTCGGCGATCTTGCTGACCACTTTCACCGATTGCGCCGGGTTCTTCATCTTCCTGGGCCTGGCGACGCTCGCGCTCCACTATTTCCCGATGTTCTGACCGCGAGTCGGGGGACTCAGCCGCCCAGCACGGCCCGCAGATGGGGTGCGACCGCCCGGAACGAAACCTGCGCCGCCGCCTGGCCCGCGGCGGCATCGACCGCTTCCCCCCAACTCCCGTCTTCGCCGAGCAACCGGCCGGCGATCGCCTCGAGTTCCGCGACATCCCGGCCGGACCCGCAGAGGTCGGGAAACGCGATCCCTTCGACAGCTCCATCCCCGCCGACGCATGGAGTGCCCGTCAGCAAAGCGTCCCCCGCCACCTGCCCCGGAACCCCACTGCGGTCGTGCTGGTACACGATCCGATGCCCCGCCATCACCCGGAGATAGGCCGCGTACGGAAGCTTCCCTTCGATGAGACGCAGCCGGTCCGGATCCGGCTCGATCTCGCGCAGCAATGCGCGGTCCGAGCGGCCGCCCACGCAGAAGACGGTGACCCCGCAACCGTGCGCGCGACCGAGGGCGAGCGCGGAAAGGACCGCGGAGAGATGGTTGCGCGAAGGCACGTCGAACTCGCGCGTGCCGACGAAAATCCCGGCGCGTTCGGCGATCGGCCGCGAGAGATCCCAGCCCGGTTCTCCCAGGGGATACGGCGTCGGCACGAACTCCGCCCGCGCCGCCCCGAGCGAACGAACGAACGGCACCAGCCACGGCGTGCTGGCGAGGAAGCCGTCCGCGGAATGCACGGCATCGCGGAACCGGGCGAATCGCACCCGGTCGGCGAGCAGAGCGGCCACCTGATGCCGCCCGGCTTCCTTGCAGGCGATCCAGACGCGTCGCCCCGAAGCTTTGAGTTCACGCAGCGCCGAGACGCAGGCGCGGAGGTCGCCGCGCGCGAGCAGGATCACTGGTCCGGAAACCCCGAGCGCCTTCGTGGTCCGCTGAAAAAAGCACCCCCCAGTGCATGCGGCGTAGGCGTGGTAGTTGACCGGCGCGTGGCCGGACGACTCCGCACCACCGATGCCGGAGGCGAAGGATTGTTCGGGATCCCGACCGTCGGCATTCAGAACATAGACTGGGCTTTCGCTCACGCGGGTCCATCATGCGCCCGCGGGATGCGGAGGGTCAAACACGGCGTCTGTTCCTTTCGGATCATGCGATCCAGGAGATGGAACAAAGGCCACGGCACCGGAAAAGCCGACGGGGGCGCCCCCGGGCTGGCCACTTGCCCTCCACCGCCTTCTCCAGTGTAATGATCCCGTGGTTTTTCGGCATTCCCCGCGCACCCGCCTCCGTGTCGGCTTGGCGGCAGCGGTTCTCGCGTGTTCCGCTGGCCCACTCGCTTGGCGGGCGTCGGCCTCCGATCTCCGGTCCGGACCCTCGCCAACGGTGGCGGAGGTGTTCAACACCGCCCGCATGAATCGCCTCGTGGCCGAGAGCATCCCGATCGTCGAGTATCTCGCCGGGCGGCGCTTTCTCAGCCAACCACGGGTGATTTTCTGTTCGGTCCCGGACCTGATCCCTCCGTTGCGCACCGAACTGGCGATCATGGATCGCGCATTTCCCTCGGTCGCACGGGAGCAGACGAACCCGATCGAGTACCGTGCCCGGGTGCACGCGGCGGCGTTGCTCGGGAAATACTTCTTCTCCGAAGGAACCCTCCGCGTCGTCCCTGCCCAGGTCGCGGATCATCTCGACGCCCACCGGATCCCGCTCGAAGAGGCATTGGAAGCGGTCCGACTCGTCTTGATCCACGAGCTCGCCCACGCCCTGCACGACCAGCATGCCGGTCTGGGCAAGCAGTTCCTCGCGCTTCGTTCGGACGACGAATATCTGGCTCTCGCCGCGGTCAGCGAAGGGTTCGCCACCTGGATCCAGCGACGCGCGCGTGCCTGGCTGGAATTGCCGGGAGCCCTGGACCGCATGACGGAACTGATCGCCGACCAGCGGGATGAGCAACCGGCCGCGGATCCGATCCTGCTGCGACGGTTCGAGGCCTCGGCGGTCGAGAGCGCCGCCACGTACAACACCGGGGCCGACTACATGGCCGAACTTTACACCTCCGGCGGCCATGGCTCGGTCTGGCAGGCCCTGACGGGAGAACTCCCTGAGCCGGATGCGGTCTGGCGCACGGCGCGCAAGCGCAAGGAGGTGGTCGGGCCCCTGGAAGCGACGTTCCGCCGAACCCGCACGTGGGACAGCTTGGAGATGATCGCCCGCGGACAGGGGCTGAGCCCGGTGGACATCGGCGGAGCCTTGCTCCGGTTTGATGCCTCGTTGACCGGGCTCAAAGGCGAGGGTCGCCGCGAGTTGCTCGGGTCGCTGCGCCACGCCCTCACGTTCAGCGCCCTCGACACTTCCGGGGCCTCGGAGCGGGCGTTCGAGGTGCGGCTCGTGATCACCGATCCGGCGAAGACCCGACGGGTCGCGGAACTGCTTGGCCAGGATTTCCACGCCGCCCTGGCCCCGAAACGCCGGGGGGAAAACCCGTGGTACGCGCGGATCCGCGGCGAATCCTACCCGGTGCCCGGGATCGCCGAAGCATGGCGTGAAACCGTCGTCCGCACCAAGGCCGACGTCGCGCCGCTGAGCTGCGAACGTCGGGTGTTCGTGAACGACGGATGGGTCGCCGAATGGGTCGCCATCGGCTGGAAACCGGAGGAGGGCGTCTGGAACTCGCTCGCCCAAAACCTTGCGCGCGACGCCGCAGCCCTTCGCCCATGAAACGCCCGCACGCCCCCAGCCTGCGCAAGCTGTCGATCGTCCACGACAGCGCACGAGCCGTTGGGATCTGGGCTTCGCTCTGCGCGATGCTGCTGGCGGTCTCCGTCGCCGCCGCGCCCGTCACGGAGGGCGAACTCGGCGCCTGGCTGGGCGGCGGGATGGCCGACGCCGAGCTGGCTGCCAATGTGCGGCAGCGCAAGGTCGCTTCCCCGGACGCAGCCCGGATGGCCGAGCGTCTCCGGCGTCGCGGCGCCGGCCCGCTCCTTCTCGGGGCGCTCGCCGATCCCGCGAACTCACTGCTCGCCCCTGCGAACATCCAACCGCCAGCCCCCCCGAAACCGCAGCTCCAACGCCTTACCTTCGCGGAGACCGAAGCGCTCCGACGTTCGACCGGAGAGGGGAGTCCGCAACTCCCCTCCCGCGTCCCGATCTTCAAGCAGAGCGCGATCCCGCGCAGCGCGAACTGGCGGCCGTTAGGCGAGCGCTGGGGCCGCGGGCTCTACACGCGCGCGTACGCACGCCGGGGGACGGGCGGAACGGACCATCAGCGGATGGTGGTCGGCACCCACCTCGCGGCCCCGGACGCGGGCGGCACCTCGCCGGGCGAACTGCTCGCAGCCCTGCTGGGCGGCGATTGGGAGATCCTCTCGAGCACCGGTGCCGGCGCGGATCGCGTCGTTTCGCTGCGGCCCAAGCTCACGCTCTCGGACCCGGATCGGTCGCGTCTGGCGGTGGTCCGCGAACTGCGGCTGGAGGGGTTCCTACTCTTCGCGATCATCGTCTCGCACGAACCCAAGATCACCGACTTCGAGTACAACAAATGGAGCGAGGTGGCGAAAGGGTTCGAGCCGGAATGGGTCGACCGCGAGAGCGAGTGACGCCGGGCCACACCGCGACCGGGAGTGCGATCGAAACACCGATCGCACCCCCGGTGCGGCTCCCGGACTGCATGGGCACTTTCAAGCCGCGATAGCGACTTTGCGCGGCAGCAGCGCCTCCGCTTTCGGGAGATCGACGGTGAGAACCCCGTCTGCGAGGCGGGCGGCAATCCGCTCGGCATCGATCTCGCGTCCGAGCGTGAAGACCCGGCGATAGTCGGACCCGCGGATCCCGCGATGGAGGGCTTCGGACCCGGCCGGTGGCGCATCGGAGCGCTGGGCGGTGATGGTGAGCGTGCGGCCTTCGACGGTAAGCTCCACGCCTTCCTTCGAGACGCCGGGCAGATCAAGCTGCAACCGGCATCCTTCGGGAACGCAGGCGAGGCTGGCGCGCGGGACGGTCGTGGTCAAACGGGGAGTGGCTGTGGTGGTCATGGGTGTGGGTGGTGGATGGGGTTTGGCCGGACCGGGAATCGATCCCGGTCCGGCCGGGTGAGGATGCGGGGTTACTTGACGTTCACCTGGATCTGCCGCGGTTTGGCCTCCTCGGCCTTCGGCAGCGTGACGGTGAGGACACCATCCTTATAGGTGGCCTGACCCTTGCCGGATTCGACCGGCACAGGCAGGGTCACCGTGCGGCGGAACTTTCCGAAGAAGCGCTCGGAACGGAACAGGTCTCCTTCCTTGTGCTCCTCCTCGACTTTCCGCTCGCCGGAGAGCGTGAGGGTGTTGTCGAGCAGCGTGATCTCGATCTCTTCCTTCTTCATGCCGGGCAGCTCGGCTTTCACCAGCACGTTTTCTTTGTCCTGGTACACGTCCATCGCAGGACCCCAATCCCCCATCGTTTCGGTGTCATATCCGGGGAACGACGCCCCGAACAACCGGTTGATCTCATCCCGGATCGACGTCAGCCGATCGAATGGGGACCAAGGCTCAAGCTGCGGACGCTGGAATCGGATCAGTTTCATGGTGTGCTTCCTTTCTGTTAGGGTTGCACATCCATCAGTAGCTTAATCCATGCCAGGGCATACCCAAGAGGAACTATAATTCATAAACCACTCCACTAGAATTACTTACAATTCACTAATCTGAAGGACGCCGATAGCAGAATGTGTCACTATGACGCAATTTCCAATTGCATGCCGAGACCATAAATGCGTCATTCTGACACACATGAATCCATAGCGAGCCGTCGTTGTTTGGGGCTCTGGCTAGGCCAAACCGAGGAGTTTGGCGTAGTGGTCGGCGGTGGCGTGCCAGTCGAACCTCAAGCCTTCGGCGCGGATCCGGTCCCGATCCCACGGCGTCACGAGAGCCATCCCCAGCGCCTCGGCGAGCGCGGTTTCATCGCCGGAAGCGACCAGCAAGCCGGTCTCGCCTGGGCGGATGATTTCCGGGATCCCGCCCACTGCGGTAGAAACTACCGGAAGGCCGCTCGCCATCGCTTCGAGGAGCACATTGGGCACCCCCTCGTTGCGGCTCGGGATGCAGAGGAGATCGGCCGCATTCATCCAGCGCGCGATGGCGTCCGGATCGAGCCGCCCGGCTAGGGTCAGTTCCACGCCCCGCTCCGCGCCAAGCCGCCGGACGGAATCCGCAAGGGGTCCGGTCCCTACGAACACAATCTGCGGGAGTGCGCCGACCTCGATCCGGGAGACGGCCTGCACGAGGAGTTCGGGATTCTTGACCGGCAGCAGATTCCCGACGCAGAGGACGATCCGGGAGGATGCGGGGATCCCGAGCGCTTGCCGCGCTTCCCCTTGCGGGCGCGGCCGGAAGCGGGCGGTTTCGACACCGTTGTAGATGCAGCACACCTTTGCAGGGTCCGCACCCGCTGCGACCAGCAAGGACGCAAGATCGCGGCTGCGGGTGATCACCGCGTGCACCCGCGGCAACGCACCCAGAATCGCGCGGCGACGGGCGGGCATCCGGAGGTACTGGTGGACATCCGAGCCTTGGGCGACGAGCACCGGAGCGAATCCGAGGCGGCTGCCGACCCCGGCCAGCGCGACCCCGTCCGGGAAAAGCCAGGAACCGAGTACCGCATCGGGCTTGCCTTCGCGAAACTCCCGCGTGAGGGCTCGGGCAAGCCGTACTCGGGCAAGGTGGTGGTTGAACAGGCCGCCGACCTTGGGGACATACGGCACGCCGAGATAGGTAGGCCGCAGCGACTCGTCTCCCGGCCGGGGCAGCCACGCTCCCCTCGCCCCGATGGCGGCAGTTCCGAGCACCGGACGAAGGGCAACAACCCGCACCTCGACCCGCTCCGCGAGCGCATGGAGGAGCGTGGCGTTGTCGAGACCGCGAACGGGGTTCGCGGCGTCGGGGAACAAGTTTGAGACGAAGAGGAGCCGCGGTTTCATGGCGCACCGCCGCCGGCGCCTCCCCCGAACAAGGGGGGCGGCGCGTACAGGTAATCGCGCAGAAATCCGGGCTCCTCGGTCCGACCGTCCTCGCGGGCGTGAAGGATGTTCACCATTTCCCGCGCAGTGGCGAACCAGATCTGCCAGCCACCCCGGGCCGCGGCCGGACCCAACGCTTCGAGAAAGCGCTCCCACGGTCCGTCGAGGAACATCGCCTGATTGGCGGGCAGCGCCCCGTGGGTGTGGAGTTTCACGAACACGGTATCGGCGGCCCCGACCACATGCACCCCCTGCCCGATCCAGAGCCCGAGGCGGAGCGGCGTGGGCGGGTTGGCGCCGGTAAGGTCCGCGTTTTCGATCCGGGGCAGCAACCCGAACTTCCGACGTCGGAAGTTGAGCGCGAGCGGCCCCTGCACACAGAGCAGGTGCCCCTCCTCGCCGCGCAGCGCGGACGTGAGCCCGCAACCGACCGCGACCCCACGATCGTGCGAGCGCGGAGCGGGCGTATCGGGGGCGTAGTAAAGCGCGTTCACCATCCGCGCCTGGGTCGGGCTGGGGGCCGAAGGCATGGTGAAATCCGCATAGCACCCCTCCGCGCGCAGGATCCCGAGTTCATCGGGAACGCCGCAGTGGCGTCGGGCGGGATGCGAATGATCCAGCGCCCAGTTGCCATGGATGAACCCGAAGCGCGCCCGCCCCTCCGGGTCCGATCCGAGGAACCCGTGCGAGCGAAGCTCGGCGATCCCGCGGCGCAACGCAGCGCGCAGGCCGTCGCCGGTATCGGCGTCGTGGTGTAGGTGGACTTCGACCTCCGCGCCCGTCTCCATACCGAGCAGAGCGATCTCGCCCAGCAGATCCTGGCGATACTGTTCGATCGGGTAGAACAGCGTCGGTCGCGGGGCGCGGCCGCCGGCATCGGCGAACCGCGCGCAGATGCCGGGAAGCTTCGAACGCCAGCCCGTTAGCCTGCGGAGGGCGCCTTTGAGGTCCGTGTCGTGCAGCGGCTCGAAGTGGTCGCAGACGGCGAGCACCACATGCCGCAGCGGGGTGACGCGGGGACGCCGCTTGCGCAACAACCAAGGAAGCAGCCAGCGATCAAGAGAGCGGAGCATCGGGGGCGGGGTGCGGGCGAGCCCAACTGGTTCGGCCGCGATTGGCAATCCAGAAGAAGAATCCGCGCACGACCATCAGGTTGAGAAATACGAAACCGGAGGCGAGCCGGAGCGGCAGCGCACGGGACCGGAGGGCTCCGCCAAGCGCCGCGAGCAGGTAGAATCCCCCTTGCAACGCAAGCAGCACCTGATGCACCGGGCTTTCGGGCGCCCGTAGCAGGCTGATGGCGAGCAGAGTCGCCAGCAGGACAGGGCCTGCGAGACGGAGCACTTTGTGGGCGGCGTAGCGCAACCAAATCTTCCCCACCCCGGGCACCAGCCACCCCGGATATCGGAAGAGCAACTGGAAGTTCCCACCCAGCGTTCGCGGCTTCCGGCGCTGCTCCTGGGCCGGGTCCAGCGGTTGCGGGTCAAAAGCCCGGGCCTGGGGGTCGAACAACACCCGATATCCGCGTTGCGCGATCCGCATCGGGATCAACACATCGTCCAGCCATGTGTCCGACGGGATCGGCCCGAGCAGCTCCCGACGTGCCGCGTAGATGGCGCCGGTGCAGCCGACACACGAACCGGTCCGGCTTTCCAAGAGCCGGATCGCCTTCTCCATCCGCCAGTATGCATCGATCCCCGCACCCGGCCCGGCGGCGCTCGGACGGATCTCCAGCGCGCCGCTCACGGCTCCTACCGAAGGGTCGGTGAAATTCTCTGCAAGCGCTCCCAGAGCGCCGGGCTCAAACTCCTGGCGGACATCGGTGAACACCACGATCTCGCCGGTGACGGCTTCGAGTCCGGCGTTGAGGCCGGCGGCCTTGCCGCTTCCCGCGGGGAGATCAACCACGCGGAGCGAGGCGATCCCCGTCGGCACGGGAGGGGCATCGGGACCGGTGCCGCCATCGCGCACGAGCACCAGTTCCGGAGTGGGGCCAGCATACGGCGCCGCGGACAGTTCGGCGAGGCGGACCGGGAGGCGGGGTTCGCCCGCACGCGCGACGAGCAGGATGCTCAGCCGGGGCCAGCAACGAGGCGTACCGCGCAAGTGCGGTCGCGGGCGGACGCGCGCGAGCAGGGCGAGGAACAGCCCGTAGCCCACGAAGGTGAACGCCAAGAGCCCGGCCGCGCACAGCCAGATGAGGTCGAGAGCCGGAGCGCGCACGTTTCAGAAATTGAGGATGGTGTACTCCCAGATCTCCAGCACCAGACGGTAGCCGAGGTAAATCAGCGGGAGATCGATCACCATCAAACGCGGCCACCGGAGAAATCGCGACACGAAGTCCTCGCGTACGAGCGGACCAGAGGAATCAGCCGCGACTCCAGGTTGAAGGTAGTGATGAGCGGCGGCTCCCGAGGCGATCGCCCCGTGAGCGATGGCGAACGACGGGAAAGAAGCGAACGAAGGCACGGGCACTAGAGGGCCGAGGACCGGCTCCGCTTCGGGGGCGATCGGGCCCTCCACAACTTCCCTCCGCTCCCCGATCGACTCCCGTTCCTCGCCTTCTTCGCTCTCCTCGGTCTCTCCCGGCTTACGGGCCACGAGCCGGTGGTAGGCACCTACGGCCGCAGTCAGCAGAAAGAACTCGGTGTGGTACGCGCGGTCGATCATCCAGTTCGACAAGGCCGAAGCGGAGGCCAGGACGAAGAGTACCCGCCGGATGCGGTCCTGCTCGACGGTGGTCGGCTGCACGAACAAGAGGGTCCGGAACCACGAATAGAGAACACCGACATAGAGGAAGAGCCCGACGTAGCCGAGGGAGGCGCCGATCTGGACATACGAGCTATGCGTCGCTTTGAGCACGAGTTCCCCTTCCCACATGAAGCTCGCGTAGAAGTTGTTCCAGCCCACGCCCCTCGGAAACTGCTGGAGCGATTCCCATGCGCTGTTCCAAGCGAGCACCCGACCCTGAATGCCTTGATCGGACTTGGAGAGCTCCGCCATCCGGGGCAGCACCGAGAGCAGCGCACCTCCACCGAGCGCGGCGAGCGAGACCATGATGAGCTGAAAGATGCGAGGACGACCGTACATCAGCGCGAACAGGAGCACCACGAACCCGACGAGAAACGACCCTTTTGAGGTGCAACGGATTTCTGGACCAATTTGTTCCTTAGTTTTTGGTTGAGATGTCATGCTCGAACTGGACCGGAGTCCTGTATTCGAGAGCCGAGTGCTTCCTGTGATTATTGTAGTAACCATCGATGTACTCGAAGATTTCGGTTCGGGCGCCCTGATGGTTTTGAAAGCGTCCTGACTGGAGCATTTCGCGCTTGAGCGTGCCGATGAAGGATTCGGTCCACGCATTGTCGTACGGGTTGGAGCGAGCGGACATGCTCTGGCGGATGTCGGCACCTCGTAGCGCGGCGCGGAAGGAGGCGCTGCCGTACTGGCTGCCACGGTCGCTGTGGAAGACTGAATGGGTTGTTGATGGCCTGGAACTCAGCGCTTGGTTGAGAGCGCCGAGCACCAGCTCCGAACGCATGTTGTCGGCGAGATTCCAGCCCAAAATGCGCCGGGAGCAAAGATCCATGACCACTGCCAGATAGAGCCACCCGCCCTCGGTGGGGATGAAGGTGATGTCGCCTGTCCAGACCTGGTTGGGCAGTTCTGGCAAGGGGCGGTTGCAGAGGAGATTGGGCGAGGGCCGGAGGGCTTTGCCGTCGCTTGTTTTGGGGGTGCAGTTCTTTGGCTGGATGGCCCGGCAGCCGTTCTCGCGCATGATTCGGCGCACCCTGGAAGGCGCGCAGACCACCCCGCGGTCGGCCATCTCGCGCCAGATCCGACGATGGCCGTAGCGTCGGCGATGGCAAAAGAATATGGCTTCCACAAGCTCGCTGGCATGCCGGTCGGAGACTTGGGCCGCACTCTCCTTGGCGGCATGGTAAAAGCCGCTTCTGGGCACCTTCATGGCGCGGCAAATATGACGCACGCTCGCGCCCGTCTCAGCGTGGATGCGCAAAATCATCTCGCGCCTCCCGCCAGGGGATTGGTCCCGAGAATCACCGCAGCCTTTTTTAAAATGTCATTCTCCATTTTGAGCCGGGCATTCTCGCGCCGAAGCCCGCGCAGTTCGTCCGCTGCGGCCTCCTCGCCTACGGCTCGGAGACCTCCGCTCCCGAACTGCGCGGGCTTCGAAAGCTTGCCCACCCAGCGGTAGAGCACTCCGGATCCCACCCCCAACTCCCGGGCCACCTCCGGCACGGGCTTCCCCAGCTTTACAAGCTCCACCGCCTGCTCCTTAAACTCCCTGCTATACCGGTTTCTGGTCATCTGGATCATTGTCGCCTATTCTCCTATTTGCTGGTCCAGAAATTTCGCACACCTCATTTCGACTGGGTGTAGTACACGCAGAGAAAGGAGAGCAGCGCGAACAACGCCCCCTTCACCAAGGCATCGGCGCGCCACAGATAGAGGAAGTAGGCCATCGGCATCACCACGACGACCGAATGCCCGAGCGCGTTCGGGTTGTTGTGCATGTAGGTGTTCAGCACCAACCGCCCGTCATTCATGGCGATCCGTTCGGCAGCTCCCGTGAAATCGATGCCGAACTCGGTCAGGACACCCGCCGATGCGAGAACCAGCAGCAACCCGCACCACCAGCGAAGGAAGCGCCCGAGCTGCGGGGTGGAACGCAGCGCGAGCACTGTGACCAAGTAAAACACCATGAACGGCAGGAGTTTCTTGAACGTGCCAAACGGCGCCGCGGCGCTGTAGATCACCCAGCCGAAGTAGGCCGCCATCAACCAGTCGTGCGGGGTGCGGAATACCTCCCGGAGCGTGAGGCCGCCGCGACGGGTCAGCGTGACCAGGATCGCCGCGACCATCACAAGGCTCACAAGCGGTGCGCCCGAAAGCTGGCTGATCCAATCCTGCGGTCGCAGGAAATAGAGCGACAGAAACAGAAGGACGAGGTGAGGTCCATGCCTATGGCTCCCTCGGGCGCTCTCCGCGCCTCTGCGGCTCATCCGGAGCGGACAAATGCTCGGACGGTCCACCCGCACCCCGCGGTCCCCACAACGAACGCAGAAGGTTCACGGCTCAGAAATGCCGGATGACATACTCCCAGGTTTCGAGCACGAGGCGATACCCCAAGTAGATGAGCGGCAAATCGATCAGCATCAGGCGGGGCCAGCGCACGAACCGCGAGATCAGCGTCTCTGGCGCGTCCTCGGCGTTTGGGCGCGAATCGGTTCCGGGCTGGAGGAACACCGACCGGGCGGTACCGGCCGCAACAATTCCGGCTGCGATGGAAAACGCCGGCTGCGGGGTGAGTCCGGGACCGGCATAGGCCGGCGCCGGCAGCTGGTGCGGCACCTGCTCGGTTTCAGCAGATTCCGCCATCGGCTCGGAACGGCGCGCGCCCGCGACCAACCGGTGGTAGGCACCCACCGCTGCAGTCAGCAAGAAGAACTCGGTATGGTACGCGCGGTCGATCATCCAGTT
>Ga0073934_10005150_pt1 | contig 20649 bp, 19 predicted proteins | sample LarsenN4metaG_FD_76834 | JGI IMG/M metagenome (GOLD analysis project Ga0073934, IMG submission 76834) | Hot spring sediment bacterial and archeal communities from British Columbia, Canada, to study Microbial Dark Matter (Phase II) - Larsen... ... | reverse complement strand
GACGGCGACGATCGCAGGCGACGACGCAACGGTCGCGTGGAAGGCTCCGCCGAGCGTCCGGCCCGGCCTGAGGGTTACCGGGTATCGCGTCCGGGAAGCGCCCGGCGGCGCGACCACCGACTTGGGCGAGGACGCGCGCTCGGCGACGTTCCACGACCTCGCGCCCGGCTCCCACACCTTCACCGTCGAGGCGCGCTACGCCGACGGCGGCGGCAGCGGCCGCTCGACACCTTCCAACACGATCGTCGCCGCCGCCGCGAAACCGGTGGAGACGACGACCACCACCGCCGCGCCGGCCGGCGCCGCGGCACTCCGGGCGGCACCGGCCGAACCCGAGGACCCGGGCGGCGACACAGGCGCGGCACTGCTGGACGACCCGAACGCGCGCGCGCTGAGGACGCAAGTGACGCTCGACGACCTCGACCCGGGCGATCCGTTGTACCCGCTCGCCCAGCAGTGTGCGGCGGGCGACATGGACGCGTGCGACGAGCTGTACGCGGTCTCCGACATCGGGAGCGACCTCGAAGCGTTCGGCGACACCTGCGGCGGAACCGCGGAGGAGGGCTCGGGCGGTTCCTGCGCGTTCGGGGACTTCGGCGACGAGGTCGACGAAACGCTCGACGACGGGTTCGACGAAGGGTTCGACGACTTCGGCGGCCTCGACGACTCGGCGGTCGACGACTTCGGCGACGGCCCGCTCGCGAGCACCGGCGGAGACCACCGCAACCTCGGCCTGACCGCAGGCGTCATGCTGCTCGTGGGCGGCGCGCTCGTGCTCGCCGCTCGAGCACCGATGCGTGTCCTCTCCGCCCGCGCGGCCCCGGGACACGCGAGACGCCTCCCCTAGACTCGCCCGCCGTGGCCGTCGCGGACGCGGAGCCGAAGAGCCAGCGCTGGTCCTTCTCGTGGAAGCACCTCTACGACGAGGTGGTGACCACGGGCTTGTGCACCGGCTGCGCGGGGTGCGTCATCGCGTGCCCGCACGACGTGCTGTCGTACGACGACACCGGCGGCCGCTACAAGCCGATCCAGATCGAGGACTACGGCGGCCCCGCCGACTGCAGCCATGGCGACAAGGCCTGCACGTCGTGTACGCGGGCTTGCCCGCGATTTCGGGCGTGGGAGCCCGAGATCGACACGTTCTTGTTCGGGCGGGAGCGGATGCCCGACGAGGTGTCCGGCATCTTCAAGGACGTGTGCCTCGCGCGCGCCGCCGATCCCGAGCTCCACGAAGCCGGCCAGGACGGCGGCCTCGTGTCGGCGATCCTCGTGTACGCCCTCGAGCACGACCTGATCGACGCTGCGCTCGTGTCGTACCTCGAGGGTGACGGCTCGACGTGGAAGGCGGTTCCCGGGGTCGCGCGCACGAGAGCGGAGGTGCTCGCCTCCGCGGGCAGCCGCTACACGTACTCGGCGAACACGCTCGCGTACGCGGACCTCGCGAAGGAGGACGAGCGCATCGCTCTCGTCGGCATGTCGTGCCAGTCGTCGGTCCCGCCCGCGATGAAGCAACGGAAGGCCGGCAAGGTAGCGCGGCGGTTGTCGCTCAACATCGGGCTGCTGTGCTCGAAGACGTTCGACGACGCGATCTTCGAAGAGCTGTTCGAGGCGAAGTACGGCCTGAAGAAGTCCGAGATGAAGAAGATGAACATCAAGGGCGTGTTCCAGATCTGGATGAACAACGGCGACTATCACGAGGTGCCGTTGAAGGAATGTCACGCGTGGACACGAGAAGGGTGCAAGCTCTGCCCCGACTTCGCGGCCGAGCACGCCGACATCTCCACGGGCGGCATCGGCAAGTACAACGACTGGACGCTGACCGTCGTACGGACCGACACCGGTCGGGAGCTCATGCAGCGCATGCTCGACGACGAATGGATCGAGACCCGGCCCGGCGACGACGACCCTGGCGCGATCGCGCTGATGCACAAGCTGTCGGCCAAGTCACGCAAGCGTTGGCCCGAGACGGCCATTCCCGCCCCCCGTCTCGTGGGTTCGTGAGCCCGACCACGTAACATCGGCTCGGAGCGCCGGGAAGTCTGGTCGGCATCGTTGGAAGGACGACTCGATGCCGCGCCCGCGATCCCGCTCTCGTATCCTCTCGCCGCTTGCCGACTTCCTCAAGACGGAGACGGCGGGTGGCGTCGTGCTGCTGCTCGGCACTGCCGTCGCGCTCGTCTGGGCGAACATCACGACCGACGGCTACGAGGACTTCTGGCACAACGGCCTCACGCTCGGCTTCGGCGACTTCTCGATCAGCGAGGATCTTCGCCACTGGGTGAACGACGGCTTGATGACGTTGTTCTTCTTCGTCGTCGGGCTCGAGATCAAGCGTGAGCTCGTGTGCGGGGAGCTGCGGGACCCGAAGGCCGCGGCCCTGCCTGCGATCGCGGCGCTGGGCGGGATGGTCGTCCCGGCGCTCGTGTTCCTCGCGATCACCTCGGGCACCGACGCGTCGAAAGGATGGGGCATCCCGATGGCGACGGACATCGCGTTCGCCGTCGGTGTCGTCACCCTGCTCGGCTCGCGCGTTCCCTCACCGCTGAAGCTGTTCCTCTTGACGCTCGCGATCGTCGACGACATCGGTGCCATCGTGGTCATCGCACTGTTCTATGGCGACGACCTGGAGCCCCGCTGGTTGCTCGGCGCGCTGATCGCCGTTTTCACCGTCGTGGTGTTGCAGCGCGCGCGGGTGTCGTCGCCGCTCGCGTACGTCCTCCCGGGCGTGGTGTTGTGGGTCTGCGTGCTCGAGTCGGGCGTGCACGCGACGCTTGCGGGTGTCGCGCTCGGGCTGCTGACACCTGCGGTGTGGCGCCACGGCGGCGATCCCCTCGTGACGCTCGAGCACCGGCTGCACCCGATCGTGAGCTTCGGGGTGATTCCGGTCTTCGCCATCGCGAATGCGGGTGTGTCGGTCGCGCCGGGCACGCTCGGCGACGCGCTCGGGAGCAGCACGACCTGGGGAATCATCGCCGGCCTGGTCGCCGGCAAGATGCTCGGCGTGTCGCTGGCGACGCTCGTCGCGGCGCGCATCGGCGCGGGGCGCCTGCCGGCGGGCGTCCGGCCGGTGCACGTCGTGGGCGTCGCCGCGCTCGCCGGGATCGGTTTCACGGTGTCGCTCTTCGTCGCGGAGCTCTCCTTCGGGGGTGGCGACGGACCGCTCGCGGATGCGAAGATCGGCGTGCTGCTCGCGTCGCTGGCCGCGGCCTCGATCGGTGCGGCGATCCTGCAGGGAGCCAACAGGTCCGGGCGCCAATCGGTTGATGCCTGAACACTGACATGCGAGTCCTGCTGGTCGAAGACCACGACATGGTGGCGCGCGGCCTCGAAGCGGCGTTGAACGCGGAGGACGACATCGCCGTCGTCGGCCGCGCCGCGAACGTCGCGGATGGCATCCGCGCGTACGACGACCTACGGCCCGATGTCGTGGTCATGGACTACCGCCTTCCGGACGGGAGCGGTACCGACGCGACCCGTCGGATCCGCGACACGCACGCCGACGCGACGGTGTTGCTGCTCACCGGGTTCGACGACCCGGGTGTCGTGTCGGCTGCCCTCGAGGCGGGGTGCAGCGGCTTCGTGACCAAGGACGCGAGCATCGAGAGCCTTGCGGGCGCGATCCGAGCGGTCGCGCGGGGCGCCGCCGTGTTTCCTGCCGAACGACTCGCCCGCGCGCTGTCCGGATCGTCGGGCGAGCGGATGTTCGGGGCCACCCTCACCGGGCGGGAGCGGGAGGTCCTCGGTCTGCTCGCCCGAGGGAACTCGACGGAGGAGATCGCGGCGACGCTCTTTCTCAGCATGCACACGGTGCGGAACCACGTCCGCAACATCCTGACGAAACTGCACGCGCGCACGAAGCTCGAAGCGGTCGTGACCGCGGCACGTGCCGGCATCGTCGACCTCAGTCCGGAACGGTGAGACGCGACGGTGTGCGCGTCCCGCTCTGGGCGCGTTTCGCCGCCATCGTCGTCCTCGCTGCGCTGCCTGGCTTCCTGGTCGCGTACCTGGCGGCGCACAGCGACCGGCGGCAGGAGCAGGACCACGCCGAGAACGAGTCGGAGCTCGTGCTCACGGCTGCGGCGGCACGCTACACGTCGGCGCTCGAGCAGACGGAGCTCTTGCTCAACACGCTCGCGAGCGTGCCGTCGATCGTGCTCGGCGGACCTCTGTGCCGCACGGAGCTGGCGTCCGCGGTGGCGCGAACCGCCGTGTACGACGCGCTCCTCGTCGCGCGGCTCGACGGAAGCGTGCTGTGCGCGTCGCTGCCCGACGCCGACGACGTCGCCGAGGAATCGTGGTTCCCGCGCGCGCTTCGGGACGACTCCATGGTCGTCGCGATCGAAGACGACCTCGTCGGAGCGCTCACCTACCGCGGCGCGCAGGGTGAAGCCGTCGTCGTGCTCGTCGCCCGGCTCTCGTTCGCGAGCCTCGAGAGTGCGCTCGTGCCCGCGCGCGCTTCCGAGGACACGCGTATCGTGCTCGTCGACGCCGGCGACATCGTCCGCTACGAACGACCGGTGACCGGCGCGGTCGGGACACGCGCCTCGGCCGCCGACGTGGTGCGCCGGATCCGTGCTCGTGCCGACGCGCGCACCGGAACGATCGTGGCACGGGGAACCGACGGGGTCCGGCGCATCTACGCATACCGCGTCCTCGACGCGCCCGACGGAGCGGTGATGTATGTCGGTATCGCGACCGACGTCGCGTACGCAAGCGCCTCGGAGGACTTCCGGGAGCGGATCGCCGCGCTCACCGCGGGCAGTGCCGTCGCGCTGGTCGCGGCGTTGCTCGTCGCTCATCTGGTTGTCACTCGCCGCCTGCGCCACCTCGTCGCCGTCACCCGCCGGCTCGGTCGCGGCGAGCTCTCGGCCCGGACCGCGATGTCACCCGGGGACGAGATCGGCGTACTCGGCCGATCGATCGACGCGATGGCCGCCGACCTCGAAGCGCGTGAACGTGAACGGTCGGATCTGCTCTCGGCGGTCGTGCAGGCCGGTGAGCTGGAACGCCGGCGCATCGCGGCCGACGTGCACGACGACTCGATCCAGGTGATGTCCGCGCACGTCATGACGCTCCAGCTCCTGCGCCGCCAGGTCGACGACGCGGCGCTCGCGGCACGCATCGCGGAGCTCGAAGTGAGCGGGCGGGACGCAACGCGAAGGCTGCGCGACCTCGTGTTCGAGCTGCACTCACCGATCCTCGAGACGCTCGGGCTCCGGGCGGCGATCGAGGCGCTGCTCGACCGCGCGTTCGAGGGATTCGACGCCGTGGTCGAGGTGTCGAGCACGTTGACGAGCGAGCCGCCTGCGGCGGTCGGTGCCGTGGCATACCGCGTCGCGCAGGAAGCCGTCGCGAACGTGCGCGCGCACGCCGACGCGCGCGCCGTGCGAGTATCGCTGCGGCGCGACGGCGACGATCTCGTGATGCGGATCGCCGACGACGGCCGGGGGTTCGCGCCTGAGGACGTTGCGCCGCGGCCGGGCCACGTCGGCCTGTTCGCCGCTCGCGAGCGGGCCGCGGCGGTGGGCGGCGCCGTAGCCGTCGACTCGCGCCCTGGCGCGGGAACCGTGGTCGTCTGCCGCCTGCCATGGTCGCTGGCCGCGGTGGAAGGCCGCGAGCCGGCTACGTGAGCCCGAGCAGCTCGCGGGCGACGTCGAGCAGGTCGTCGGTCCCCTTCACGACGAACGCGTGGGCGCCCGCCTCGGCCATGGCCGCCCGCGTGTGGTGGTCGTCGTGGCTGGTGCACACGAGCACGATCGTCGCCGGTGAAGCGGCACGGATCGCGTTGACCGCCGGCGGCCCGCCGCCCGGCATGCGTACGTCGACCACGGCGAGGTCGGGTCGGTGCCGCCCGGCCGCGGCCGCCGCGGCGTCGCCGCTCCCCACCGACGCGACGACGCACAGTCGCGGATCCGCTTCGAGCAGCGCCCGCATCGCCTCGCGCACGCGCGCCTCGTCATCCGCCAGCAACACGCGCACCCGCGGGCCCTCCGAATCGATCGTCCAGCGCCCCCGGGCAGCGTGCGCGACGGCCGGGGGGCAGGTCATGACACCGACGGGTCATTTCGTCGCCTCCCCCGCGGCCGGGCACACTGGGATGTGCGGATCTGCGCCTTGGTGCCCGATCTCATGGACCGGTCGCGCATCGGTTCGGCCGTCCCCGAGGCCGTGTTCGCGGCTCGCGCGGTCGAATGCGGTGAGGCCGACGTCGTCGTGGTCGACCTGCGCCGCCACGCCGAATCGATCGCGGAGGTCCGGCAGGCCGTACCGGCCGCCCGCATCGTCGCCTTCGGCCCGCACGTCGACGACGAGGTGATGGCGCAGGCGGGCCGCGCCGGAGCGGACCTCGTGCTGCCCCGCTCGCGGTTCTTCCGCGACGTCGCCGCCGCGCTCGGCGTGTAACCAACGGGGCCGGGACCGAGTCGGACTCCTTCGTGACGACCCGCCCGTCCTGCCTCCTCGCGCGCCTGGAGTCCGCCGCCGAGACGCGCGGCGCCATCACGTTCCTCGGGTCGGCCGCCGCCGGCGCGGACCCCTACGTGCCGTGGCGCCGACTCCACACCGAAGCGCGCGCCGTCGCGGCCGTTCTGGAGGCTCGCGGCGTCGCTCCCGGCGCGCACGTCGCCATCCTCGGGCCGACGACGCATCCGCTCGTCACGACGGTGCAAGCGACGTGGCTGTGCGGCGCCGCCGCAGTGATGTTGCCGCTCCCGATGCGCCTCGGGTCGGTCGACGAGTTCGTGCGCCAGACGCGGGCCCGCATCCGCGCGTCCGACAGCGCCGCAGTCGTCGTCGACCCGCAGCTCGCGGAGTTCCTCGACGTCCGGCCCGGCGACCCGCCCGTGTGGCTGCTGCCGGACCTGATCGCAGGCGCCACGCGCCCCGACCGCTACGACCGGCCCCCCGACGATCCGGACGCGCTCGCGATCCTCCAGTACACGAGCGGCTCGACCGCCGAGCCCAAGGGCGTCATGCTCCCCCACCGGTGCGTCACCGCAAACGTCGACGCGATCCTGCACGCGGCGCGCCTCGATCCCGAGGTCGACCGGGGCGTCTCGTGGCTGCCGCTGTACCACGACATGGGGCTGATCGGGCTGCTGACGATCCCCATGGTGACCGGCATGGATCTCGCACTCGCGGCGCCGCAGGACTTCCTCGCCGGCCCCGCGCACTGGATGGAGTGGATGGCGGAGTTCGGAGGCACGGCGAGCGCCGGACCCAACTTCTCGTACGCCCTCGCCGCCCGCGCCCTGCGCCGGCTCGACCGGCTCGACCTGTCGCGCTGGCGGATCGCACTCAACGGCGCCGAGCCGGTCGACCCGGACGCGGTCGACGCCTTCGTCGCGGCCGGCGCCCGCCACGGGCTCGACCGCGGTTCGGTGTTCCCCGCGTTCGGCATGGCCGAGGCGACGCTCGCGGTGACGTTCCCCGAACCGGGCGCGGGCATGACCGTCGACACCGTCGACGGCCGCGTGCTCGAGACCGACCAGTACGCCGCCGCCGTCGGTCCGGGCGCGCCCGGCGCGCGGCGGCTCGCGCGGCTCGGGCGCCCCATCCCGGGCCTGCGCGTGCGGGTGTGCGACCGCGCCACCGGGGCCGTGATGCGAGACCGCGAGGTCGGCGAGGTGCAGATCACCGGGACGTCGGTCACGCCGGGCTACTACCGCCGACCCGACGCGACCGCCGACGCGTTCGTCGACGGCTGGCTGCGCACGGGCGACCTCGGCTACCTGGTCGACGGCGAGCTGGTGGTGTGCGGGCGCATCAAGGACGTCATCATCCTCGGCGGGCGCAACGTGTACCCGCAGGACGTGGAGCGCGCCGTCGCGGACATCGAAGCGGTCCGCGCGGGCAACGTCATCGCGTTCGGCACGTCGGGGCGCAAGGGCCGCGAGGCGCTGGTCGTCGTCGCGGAAGCTCGCGCCAACGACCCGAGCACCCGGTCGGAGGTGGCAGCACGCGTGCGCGACGTCGTGGGTGCGCCGCCGGAGGAAGTCGTCCTCGTCCGGCCCGGCACGCTCCCCAAGACGTCGTCCGGGAAGCTCCAGCGCGCGCTGTGCCGCGAGCGCTACCTCGAATCAGCCCTCGAGGTGATGTAGCGAGCCTCGTCTCAGACGAGGGGCCACGGGAACGAGTGGTAGCCCGGCTCGGGCGCGGGGAGGATCCCCGTCGCGAGCAGGTGCTCGGCCCGGGCACGCAGCGCATCGAGCTCGAAGCGGTCGAGCAGCTCGCCCAGGCACGCGCCGACGTCACCGTGCAACGCGTCGACGAACGCATGCAGCTGCGCGCACAACTCGGGCGGGATCGATTCGCCCGCGAACTCCCAGATCGCAGTCCGCAGCTTCCACTGCGCGTGGAAGGTCACGCCGTGGTCGATGCCGTAGATGAGACCGTCGGACGCCCGCAGGCAGTGCCCGCCTTTGCGGTCGGCGTTGTTGATCACGACGTCGAACGCGGCCATGCGCCGGAACTCGTCGGCGTGCTCGTCGAGCAGGGTGAAGTAGTGCTGCTCGGGGTCGTGCTCGACGAAGCGCTGCACCATGCCCAGACCGGCCGGGCCGTCGCGCAGGACCGTGTCGGGGACGATCCCCCACCCGAGCGCAGCCGACACCTCGTAGGCCGCGACTTCGCGCCGGCACAGCGTTCCCCGCGCGAAGTCCCACAAGGGCCGTTCGCCGCGCTGCGGCTTGTAGACCGCGAGCATCCGACCCTCGTCGTTCGCGACCGTCACGAGGTAGGTCGCGTTCGACGACCACGGCATCCGGCCGAGCACGTCGATCTCACCCTCGCGCAGGAGCGTTCGAGCGATCGCGTCGTCGACGGGCGGGCACTCGGGCCAGGAGCCGGCCACGCGCGCGTCAGTTCCACCGGGGGCAGATGTGGCCGGCCGGGTCCATCGGGAAGTCGCACAACTGGCATCGCGGCCGGCCCGCGGCGACCGCCGCCGCCCCGTGCGCAACCATCTGCCGGACCTGGGCGCGCGTCGCATACAAGCGCGCGACGTGACCCTCGCTGACCTCGGGCGCAGGCGGCTGCTCGCCCTCCTCGATGGCGTCCTCGCGCAGTTCGATGAGCACGAGCTGGCGCTCCGGGTCGTAGCCGAGGCCGATGAGGCGAGCGCGAAACAGCGGCTCGTCCTCCTGCACCGGCCCGCTCGTCTGCACCTCCACCGCGGTCGGTGGCTCCTCCGGATCTTCGTCGGCGATGCGGTCGAGGAATTGCTCCGCCTCGGCGGCCAGCAGGGCAACCTGCTCCTTTTCGACGAGGACCGACAACAGGGCACCGCCCTTGCGCGCCTGGATCACGAACGTGCGCGCGCCGGGCACGCCGAACGCCCCTGCGCCGATCATGTCGACCGGATCGAACTCGATGGGATCGGTCATGAGCTCTCGCGGGCGCTGTCTCGTTTGGCCTCGGACACGACGAGGTCGTCGAGGCCTCCGGTGTCGTTGCACTTCACCAACATCGCGCCGAACGGATGGAAGTCGAAGACCGTCACCGATGCGGGACTCACGTGCACCCGCTGGAACAGATCGAGGTGCATGCCCGTGTAGTGCGCGATCGCCGACTTGATCGGGTCGGCGTGGCTGACGACGACCACCGTGGTGTTCGGATGGTCGGCGACGACCCGGTCGAGCGCGGCGACCGTGCGGGCCTGCATCTCCTGGATCGTCTCGCCGTTGGGGAACCGCGCGCGCGACGGCGCGACCTGCACGACCTTCCACTCGTCGGTCTTGGCGAGCTCGGCGATCGTCCCGCCCGTCCAGTCGCCGTAGTCGGCCTCGATCACGCCGGGAAGTGGCCGAACTTCGAGGTTGTGACGCTGTGCGATGTGCCGGGCGGTCTGCGTGGTGCGCTCGATCGGGCTCGCGTACACCGCGCCGACGGGCAACGCGGCGAGCCGCTCGGCCGCCGCGGTGGCCTGCTCGACGCCGCGCGGCGACAGGTCGATCCCCGGCATTCGCCCCGACAGGATCGGCCCGGTGTGTTCGGTGACGGCGTGGCGCACGAGCACGAGCCGCGTCGGCGGCGGAGGCGGTTCGGCCGGCGCGTCGCCCGGCGCACCGGCCGGCGCCGGCGCGTCCGTGACGGGCTGCGTCATGCGGACCAAGATACGTGACCGTGACCGATATCAACTTGTCGCCCTCGGGACCTCCCGAGACAGTGCTGGAACCGGAACCGGCCGCCGCGCTGGACGCGCTGCGCGGCGCGCTCGCCGCTCCGCCGGACGGCCGCCGTGACGCTGTCGCGGCCGTGTGCGCGCGCTGGCCGCGGTTCCTCGACGCCTGGGCGCAACTCGGCGCCCTCGCACGCGACGACGTCGAGGCGTACGCGTACTTCCGCGTCGGCTACCACCGTGGCCTCGACCGGCTGCGCCAGTCGGGGTGGCGGGGCGCGGGCTACGTCAGGTGGCGCCACGAGACCAACCGCGGCTTCCTCCGTTCGCTCGACGGCCTGCGAGCCGCGGCCGACGCGATCGGCGAAGCGGACGAAGCGAGCCGCTGCAACGAGTTTCTCCACCAGCTCGACCCCGATTGGGACAGACGGGCCGACTAGCGTCGCGCTCGTGAAACGAGCGCTGATCACGGGCATCACGGGCCAGGACGGCCGCCACCTGTCGCAGTTCCTCGCGAGCAAGGGCTATCAGGTCTTCGGGCTCGTGCGCGGCCAGAACAACCCCAAGTCCCAGCTGATCCTCGACGAGAACCCGGCGCTCGAGCTCGTCGAGGGCGACTTGCGCGACCTCGCGTCGCTCATCGCGATCGTCGAGCAGGTGCAACCCGACGAGGTCTACAACCTCGGTGCCATCAGCTTCGTGCAGCTCTCGTTCAAGCAGGCAGAGCTCACTGCGGAGATCACGGGCCTCGGCGTGCTGCGCATGCTCGAGGCGGTGCGCATGGTCGGGGGCGCCGACAACAACCCGATCCGCTTCTACCAGGCGTCGTCGTCAGAGATGTTCGGCAAGGTCCGCGAGACGCCGCAGACCGAGACGACACCGTTCCACCCGCGCTCTCCGTACGGGGTCGCGAAGGTGTTCGGTCACGACATCACGGTCAACTACCGCGAGGCCTACGGCATGCACGCGAGCAGCGGGATCCTGTTCAACCACGAAGGCCCGAAGCGCGGGCTCGAGTTCGTGACGCGCAAGGTCACCAACGCGGTAGCGCGGATCAAGCTCGGGCTCCAGGAGAACGTGAGCCTCGGCAACCTCGACTCGTCGCGCGACTGGGGATACGCGGGCGACTACGTCGAGGCGATGTGGATGATGCTGCAGCAGGACGAGCCCGACGACTACGTCATCGCGACCGGTGAGACCCACACCATCCGCGACTTCCTCGACGTCGCGTTCCGGCTGGCCGGCATCGACGACTGGTCGGGCTACGTGAGGCAGGACCCCCGCTTCTACCGTCCCGCCGAAGTCGACCTCCTCATCGGCGACGCGTCGAAGGCGCGCGCGAAGCTCGGTTGGAAGCCGCGCGTGACGTTCGAGGAGCTCGTCCAGATGATGTACGAGGCCGACCTCAAGGAGGAGTCGGAGCGGGCGTCTCGCTAGCCGCGCAAGTTCCAGGCGGCGACGAGCGTGGGGTCCCACACCGGCGAGAACGGCGGGGCGTAGCCCAGGTCGAGCTGCCAGAACTCCTCGACCGTCATCTCGTTCCAGACGCCTGCTGCCAGCACGTCGATGCGTTTGGCCGCGCCCTCGCGCCCGATGACCTGCGCGCCGATGATGCGGCCCGTGCCTCGCTCGGCGAGCATCTTCACCGTGATCTGGTGGGCACCCGGGAAGTACGACGCGCGTGTCGTGCTGTCGATCCGCTCCGCGTCGAACACGAAGCCCGCGGCCGTCGCCTCCCGTTCGGTCAGTCCTGTGCGGCCGATCTCGTACTCGCACACCTTGGTGACCGCGGTCCCGATGACGCCGCGGAACGTCTCGTAGCCGCCGGTCGCGTTGATCGCGACCACGCGCCCCTGCTTGTTCGCGTGCGTTCCGAGCGCGATGGCGACCGGCCTGCGGCTGACGAGATGGAAGGTCTCGACGCAGTCGCCCGCCGCCCAGACTCCTTCGGCGCTCGTCGCCATGCGCCGGTCGGTCGTGATCCCTCCCGTCGCACCGACCGCCAGGCCCGCGTCGCGCGCGAGCGTGCTGTTGGGGCGCGCACCGATCCCGAGCACGACGAGATCGGCAGGGATCGAACCCGCCGGTGTCTGCACGGCCCGCACGTGCCCGTTGGCATCGACCTCGAAGCCCTCGCACGGCGTGTCCGTGCGCAGCTCGATGCCGAGGCGACGGACGGCGCCGGCAACGATCGCACCCATGTCGGGGTCGAGCGTCGCCATCGGCTGCGGACCCGCCTCGATCATCGTCACCGGCAACCCGCGGCGGTGCAGCGCCTCGGCCATCTCGAGCCCGATGTACCCGCCGCCCACGATCACTGCTCGTTGCGACGCGTGCCGGTGCGCGTCGACGTGCTCCCGCAGCGCGACGCCGTCGTAGATCGTCTGGATGCCGTGCACGCCGCGCGCGTCGACACCCGGCAGGTCGGGGCGGATGGGCGTCGCGCCGGTCGCGACGACGAGCTGGTCGAAGTGCTCGACGAGCTCGGCGCCTTCGTTGCGGTTCACGACCGTCACCGTGCGGGCGTCGAGGTCGATGCCGACGACCTCGTGCTCGATGCGCACGTCGACGCCGCGCCGCCGGTGCTCCTCGGGGGAGCGGGCGACGAGGCGGGCGATGTCGTCGACGTCGTCGGACACGTAGTACGGGAGGCCGCACGCCGCGTACGACGTGTAGTTGCCGCGCTCGAATGCCAGCACCTCGAGCGCTTCGGCCGGCTTGCGCCGGCGGGCCAGCGCGGCGGCGCTCATCCCGGCGGCGTCGCCACCGACGACGACGAGCCGCTCCGGGCGCGTCACGCCGTGACGGCGCTCGTCGCGCGCGCGAGGGCGGACTCGGCCTCGGCGACGATGCGCGTGACCAGTTCGCCCGCCGGCACGAGCTCACCGATCGCGCCGACCCCCTGCCCGGCCGGGTAGCACTCCTTCTCCTCGTCGACGTCGGCGGTCTCGTCGCCACCGAGGTGCAGTGCCTTGGCTTCGACCGCCCTGAACATCTGCTCGGGGAACGGGCGCAGCTCCTCGGGATGCTCCTCGATGTACTGCGTCCACTTGTTGCGGACCGCGCGCAGCGTCTTGCCCGTGAACCCCTTGCTGATCACGGTCCCGTCCTCGGGCGTGCGCAGCAGTGCTTCCTTGTAGCCGCGCACGGTCCGAGCCTCGGGCGTGGCGATGAACCGCGTTCCCATCCACACGCCGTCGGCGCCGAGCGTCAACGCGGCGGCCAGGCCGCGCCCGTCGAAGATGCCGCCGGCTGCGACGACCGGCACCCGGTCGCCGACCGCGTCGACGATCTGCGGGACGAGCGGCATCGTCGCCACCGTTCCGGTGTGGCCGCCGGCTTCGGTGCCCTGCGCGATCACGAAATCGCATCCGGCCTCGACGGCCGCGATCGCGTGCCGCACCTTGCCGCACATGCTCGCGACCAGCGCGTTGCCGTCATGGATGATCTTCACGACGTCGCGCGGGACGCCGAGGCCCGCGACGAACAACGACGCCCCGCCCTGCACGATCTTCCTCGCGTCGTCGACCATCCGGTCGGGCAGCGCGGCGAGCAGGTCGACACCGAACGGCTTGTCGGTCAGCGCGCGTACTCGCTCCATCTCCGCGACCATCTCGTCGGAGCCCATGGTCGCAGCACCGAGTGTGCCGATGCCGCCCGCCGCGGAGACCGCAGCGACGAGGCGGTGGTACGAGACACCTCCCATCCCCGCGAGCATCACGGGGTGCTCGATGCCCAGCATGTCGGTCAGCCGTGTCCGCATGGGTTCACTTGTTACCACTACCGTTGCGCTCGTGGCCGAGTCGCCGGTGCAACCGCTTGTCGGTGTGATCATGGGGAGCGATTCCGACTTGCCGGTGATGCAGGGCGCGATCGACGTCCTCGGCGAGTTCGGCGTGCCGTACGAGGTGCGGATCGTGTCGGCGCACCGCACGCCGGACGTCATGGTCGAGTACGCGCGCACCGCGGCCGATCGCGGCTTGCGCGTCGTCATCGCCGGCGCGGGAGGTGCCGCGCACCTTCCCGGCATGACCGCATCGATGACTCCGCTACCGGTCATCGGGGTCCCCGTACCGCTCCAGAACCTCGACGGCCTCGACTCGCTGCTCTCGATCGTGCAGATGCCCGCCGGGATCCCGGTCGCGACCGTCGCCGTCGGCAACGCCCGCAATGCCGGACTCCTCGCTGTGCGAATGCTGGGGGTCGCCGATCCCGAGCTCCGCGCCGCGATGGCGCGCTTCCAGTCCGGCCTCGCCGCGACGATCCGCGACAAGGACGAGACGATCCGCAAGCAGTTCGGGTAGCGCGCTACTCCGTCGCGATCGCGCGCAACACGTCGAGCCTCGCGGCGCGTCGAGCGGGGTAGATCGCGGTCACGACCCCGGCGAGCGCCGCGACCACGACGATCGCGAGCATCTGGCCGGGCGGCACCGCGAACTCCGAGAACCCCTCGTCGCGCAGCGCCTCGACGATGACCCAGCCGAAGAAGACCCCGACGACGAGCCCGAGCAACGTACCGAACAGCGAGATGAGCACCGCCTCCCAGCGCACTGCGGACCGTACCTGCGGGCGGGTCATCCCGACCGCTCGCAGGAGCCCGAGCTCACGCGTGCGCTCGTACACCGACAGCGCGAGGGTGTTCGCGATCCCGAACAAGGCGATGATCACGGCGAAGAGCAACAGCACGTAGATCAGCACGAGGAACTGGTTGATCTGCGCGACGTAGTTGTCCTTGTACTCCTCGCTGTCTTGCAGCTCGGCGGTCGGGTACTCGTCGACCAACGGCTGGAGCGCGGCGCGCGCCTGGTCGATCGTCACACCCGGTGCCGGCTCGATGAACACCTGGAAGTCGAGCTGCGTCTTGAAGTTGCGCTCGTATGCATCGAGCGAGATCAGGTAGTCGTCCGCGATCTCGTAGCGCTCGTAGATCGCCCGCAGGGTGAAGAGCTGCTGACCGGTGTGCGAGAACTCGATCGGCACCTGGTCCCCGAGTCGCAGGTCGTCGTCTTCGGCCGTGCGTTCCGAGATCGCGATGTCGGTCGGTCCGAGATCGCGCAGATCACCTTCGAGCACGTTGAAGTCGAACAGCGTGTCGGCCGCCACGGGGTCGGCTCCGGTCACGAAGTCGTTGTTGCCGCCGATCGCGATGGCGCCGAACCGGATCGGCGTCACGACACCCACTTCGGGAACGTCGGCAACCTGCTCGGCGAGCGTGGGGCTGAGACCCGGACCGAACCCGGCACCGGTCGTGATGAACAGGTCGGTCGTGACCTGCTCGTCGATGGCCGATTCGATCGTCTCCGTCACCGACGCGGCGAAGATCGTGATGAACCCGACGAGCGACACGCCGATCATGAGCGCCGCGGCCGTCGCGGCAGTGCGCTTCGGGTTCCGCATCGCGTTCTCGCGCGCCAACGTTCCGGTCATTCCCTTCACGGCCGGCAGCGGCGCACCCAGGACGCGCGCGACCGGGCGCGACAACGTCGGGCTCAACACGAAGATCCCGATGAAGAGCAAGAACGCGCCCAGCCCGACCAGGCCGATCCCGTTCTCGACGTCGCCGAAGAGCCCGAGCAGCATCACGGCGATCGCGATCACCGAGATCCCGCCGCCGATGACCAGCCGCCGCCGCAGGCGCGGCGGGCGCTCGATCGCGACGTCGCGCATCGCGGCGACCGGCGGGACGCGTGACGCGCGCCTCGCCGGCAGCGCGGCGCACGCGACCGTCAGGACCGTGCCGACGCCGAGCGCGACGACGACCGTCGTCGCGGTGACCACCGCCCCGCCGGCCGGGATGTCGAAGCCCAGCGCGCCGAGGAGCTCCTTGAGCATGACGGCGAGGCCCACCCCCGCGAGAAGCCCTGCGACGGAGGCCAGCACGGCGAGCATCACCGACTCGAGCAGCACCGACGCGGTCACCTGGCGAGTGCTCGCGCCGATCGCCCGCAGCAATGCCATCTCGCGCGCCCGTTGCGCCACGATGATCGTGAACGAGTTGTAGATGATGAAGCCGCCGACGATCAGCGCGACGACCGCGAAGATGAGCAGCCCCGTGCTGAAGAACGACAAGGCCTCCTCGATGTCGTCCTGGTTCTCCTCGGTGAGCTGCGTGCCGGTGAGGACCTCGAGCTCCGGCTGGTCGGCAAGCGCTTGCTGGAGGATCGCCTGCACCTCGGTCTCGGTGAGTCCCTCGTCGGCGACGACTGCAACCGAGTCGTACTCGCCGTCGTACTGCGCGACCCGCTGCGCCTCGCGAGGTGTGAACATCGTGATGCTCGCGCCTGCGGGGCTGTCGGCGGTCCCGAAGGTCGCGATGCCGACGACCTTGTAGTCCTCCGTCTCGTTCACGGTCTGCACCTTGACGACGTCGCCGACGTCGATGTCGCCGTTCTTCGCGGAGCCGCGGTCGATGACGATCTCGTCGTCGCGGGCGGGCGGCCGTCCCTCTCGGATGACCATCGGATTCAGCTCGTCGCTGTCGATCCACTCCATCCCGAACGTCGGCGCGCCCTGCCCGGGATTGCCGATCGGCTCGCCGTCGGTGCCGACTATCTGGGCGTAGGCGTTGACCATGCCGACCGCGTAGTCGACACCCTCGATCGACTCCACCCGGTCGACGAGCGCGGCGGGAACGGGGTCGCGCTGCGTCGTGCCGAAGAACTCGATGTCGGAGCGCGTGCGTACGACGGCGTCGGTGCCCTCGTTGATGTCGGCGAACAGGTCGTTGAACGTGCGTTCGACCGTGTCGGTGAGCACCATCGTTCCCGACATGAACGCGACACCGAGCACGACGGCGAAGAACGTCAGCAGGAAGCGCAGCTTGTTCGCGAAGAAGCTCTTGACGGCGACCTTGAACACGTCAGTCCCCGAGGCGGCGGATCTGCGCGAGGACCGCGTCGGCCGTCGGTTCGCGCAGCTCGTCGACGATCTTGCCGTCCGCGAGGAAGACGACACGGTCGGCGTACGACGCGGCGATCGGATCGTGCGTCACCATCACGATCGTCTGGTCGAACTGGTCGACCGCGTTGCGCATGAACGTCAGGATCTCGGAGCTCGCGCGAGAGTCGAGGTTGCCGGTGGGTTCGTCGGCGAAGATCACGTCGGGTCGCCCCGCGAGCGCGCGAGCGACCGCCACGCGCTGCTGCTGGCCGCCCGAGAGCTCCGACGGTCGGTGCGACAGGCGGTCACGAAGGCGCACCGTGTCGATCACGCGGTCGAGCCAAGCCTTGTCGGGATCGCGCCCGCCAAGCGCCATCGGCAGCGTGATGTTCTCGATCGCGGTGAGCGTCGGCACGAGGTTGAACGACTGGAAGATGAAACCGATGTGGTCTCGCCGGACGCGCGTGAGCTCCCGGTCGGAAAGTGTGTTGAGGTTGATGTCGCCGATCCAGACGTCGCCGGTCGTCAGCCGGTCGAGACCGGCGATGCAGTGCAGCAGCGTCGACTTGCCGGACCCCGACGGACCCATGATCGCGGTGAAGTGCGCGCGGTCGAACTCGACGCTGACGCCGTCGAGCGCGCGGACGGCAGTCTCGCCTTCGCCGTAGATCTTGGAGGCGTCGACTGCGCGGGCGGCAGACGTGGTCGTGGAGGGCTGCGTGGTCGTCACCCCACCAAGCTAGGACGACTCGCGTTCCACCACTTCACCGGGCGCGCTCCGGGGCTCGCGGCGGCCGAGCCAGACGAACCACAGCGCACCGACTGCGCACAGCGCGATCGACACGAGCAGGTTGAAGCGGACGCCGAACACCTCGGTCGCGTCGTCGATGCGAAGCGCTTCGAACCAGATGCGCCCGAACGTATAGGCCGTCACGTACAGCGCGAACGACTGTCCTCGTCGCAGCGAGCGGCGGCGCTCGGCGACGACCACGAGCGCCGCGACACCGAGCGCCCACAGCGACTCGTAGAGAAACGTCGGATGGAACGTGTCGTACTGGACGTACCCGGCCGGCCGCTTGTCGACGTCGATCTCGAGGCCCCACGGCAGGTCGGTCGGGCGGCCGAACAGCTCCTGGTTGAACCAGTTGCCCCAGCGCCCGATCGCCTGCGCGACGGCGAGTCCGGGCGCGATCGCGTCCATGAGGCGCAACGTGTCGAGATGCTTTCGACGCGCCATGAAGAGCACGCCGAGCAGCCCGCCGCCCACCGCGCCCCAGATCGACAGACCGCCCTCCCAGATCTCGAGCGCGCCGACGAGCCCGCCGTCGTCCCAGTCGTAGCCCGTGAAGAGGTGGTAGATGCGAGCGCCGACCACGCCGGCGACGACGACCGGCACCGCGATCTCACCGATCTCCTTCGGGTCGTTGCCCCACGCGGCCCACCGGCGCTGCGCGATCGTCAACGCCGCGAGCACACCGAGGGCCAGCATCAGCCCGTAGGCGTGCAGATCGAGCGGGCCGAGATCGATGACGCCGCGGGACGGGCTCGGGATGCTCGCGATCACGGCTGGGCAGCCTACGGGCGCCGCCGGGCGGAGTCTCGTTCAAGTCCCCGGCCCACCGCCGAGGTCGCAGGTCACGAGGTACACGCGGAGCGACCTCAGGAGCGCGCGCGTCGTGCACTCCTACGGCGATCCGGTGCAGTGATCGTCGCTGTGCACTTCGCTCTTGACTCCAAGGCTGGCTGCGAGCGCCGCCTCGGCTTGCGCACCGACCACTTGCAGGAAGAGGTCGAGCGGGAGCGTTCCGATCCCTGACGCGGTGGCCTCGGGCTGGTTGACGCTCGCCTGCGGAGCCACGACGTAAGAGCGGCCGCGGAAGCGTGGGTGCTGCGCGTGGAGCGCGGTGATGCCGGTGCGGGGATGGTCCGGTGACAGGCCGATCTCGAATGCGAGCGGTTGTTCGGGGTGATCGAAGATGAGGTCGACCTCGTGCTTACCGTCGCGCCAGTGGTACAGCCGGATGCCGGCGTGCAGCGCGAGCGACCGCAGCGTCGCGGCGACAAGGTTCTCGAGAAGGGCACCCAGCTCACTCGGGTTGTCGAGGGGCGCGAGCCCGCGCTGGAGAGCGGCGTTCCGGATCGCGCCGTCGACGAAGTAGAGCTTGCGACCGCGCTTCTGCACCGTCGCCTCGCGGCCCGAGTAGTTGGGCAATGTGAAGACGAGGAAGGCCCGTTCGAGATAGGAGAGGTAGCGGTCGAACGTCGGCTGGGAGAGGCCGAGCTCGCTGCAGATGTTCGACGGTGACAGCAGCCCGGTGACCTGCGCAGCCAGGATGTACAGCAGGCGCTCGAGCATCATCGGGTTGTCGACGCCGAACGACTGCGGAATGTCCTTGTATATCGCCCGCTCGACAGCGTCGGCGCGCAGTAGCTGCTGGGACTCCAGGAGCCGGCTGGGCTCGTCTTCATCTGGCCGGTCTCGCGCCGCAGTCAGGAGCTCGGGAAAGCCGCCGACCAGCATGAACAAGCGTCGCCAGGCAGCCAGGTCCTGATCGGCGCGCTGGCCGTGGCGCAGCCCGGCGAGGCTGTCGGCGAGCGTGTCGCCGATCCGCACCGGTCGGTCCTTCTCGACGAGTTCCAGGAACTCCGTGAAGAGGTACGGCGTGAGATGTTGCTCCGACCACCGTCCGATGCCGCTCTCGAGTCTTCGCTCTCGCAGCGCTGCCGTCGCGCTCGAGGTGGCGGCGATCCGAACCGGCCATTGCTCGTCGAAGAAGGTCTTCAGCCACAAGTCCCAGCGGTCCGTGTAGACCAGTTCGTCGAGCATGAGGAACACCGGCTCGTCGGGACTCGTGTGTGACGTCTCAAGGACCGCCCGCACGAGGTCACCGAGGTTCTCCTGGAGCAGCAGCGGATGGTCGAGCCGGAGCCACCAGATCCGGGTGGGCGCAATCCCGGCGGTGATCAGGTCACGGGCGGTCTGGTACAGGGCGGTGGTCTTGCCGACGCGGCGCGGGCCGAGCACGAGCTGGAACCGGTGCGGGTCGTCGTCGTGGAGGCGCTTCCAGAGGAGCTTGGCCAGCGGACGCTCGATCTGACGTGCTAGGGCTGGCGGCACCTCGCCGGTCCGCTGCCACGGGTTCTGCTCATCGAAGACCCTCTGGAGGTCTTCAGGTTGCGGCCGCCACACAGCCAACGCACGCCCTCCATGGTGAGGCTTCCGGAGAGTATAAGGCTCACCCGGTGAATGTTGTGTTCAGAACTACAAACCAACGGCCAACAGGGCCGGGGTTGGCGTTGTTCGCTCGTCGTGCTGCCCGCCATCAGCGACGCCACTGTCCCGGCCTGCATCGAAGCGTGCGTCCGACCTCGAACTCGAGCAGGTGGTAGTTCCACGAGCCGAACGCCACCTGGATGACCTCGTGGACGTGGTCGAGTGTTGCGCGCCCGTTCGACGAGCACGCGACGCCAGAGTCGGTGATGCGGGGCGGGGCTCGGGCGCCCGGTTGCCGTCGGTACCCTGGTCGGCGTGCCGAAGACGGACGCCAATCCGCCCATGCCGGAGTTCTCGACCTCGTACGTGCTGCAAGAGGTCGACCCGAAGTGGCTCACCCAGGCGGTCAAGCCCAAGCAGTTCCTCCACATCGACCAGG
>Ga0073934_10005148_pt1 | contig 20656 bp, 24 predicted proteins | sample LarsenN4metaG_FD_76834 | JGI IMG/M metagenome (GOLD analysis project Ga0073934, IMG submission 76834) | Hot spring sediment bacterial and archeal communities from British Columbia, Canada, to study Microbial Dark Matter (Phase II) - Larsen... ... | reverse complement strand
TTTGATCCGTACCCGTTTGGCATGCTCACCATGTGCGTTTCCCTGGAGGCCATCTTCCTCTCAACGATCGTGCTCATCAGCCAAAAGCGCGCCGCCGAAGTTGACGATCTGCGCGAAGAAGTCGATTTGCAAGTCAACATCCAGGCCGAACGCGAAATCACGCGCGTCCTACACATGCTCGATGCGATTCATCGAAAGTTAGGAATCCGTCGCGGGAAACAAGCCAACGACGAATGGATGCGCGAGGACTTGGATCTCGACGCCCTTGAAAATCGCGTAAAGGAAATCATCCGTGGGCGATAACACTATCGCTTGCGGTTGTGCCACGCTTCATCGGCGCTCCATGGGCCGGCCCCCATCACAAACACCGCAGACACCGTAGCAAAGAGCGTGACGTGTGCCGTCACGTCCTCTCGGAAGAAAAAGAACGTGGTGACCAACACCAGAAACGCCACGGCAGACGTAAGCCGGGTGAACGCTCCGATGAGCAAGAACGCGCCGACGGCGATTTCGATGATGCCAGCACTCAACACCCACATCTGCGCAGAAACGGGCACGATGTTATGTAATCCGTACATGAGCACCACCTCCGTGGAGGCCGGTGCATGCAAAAACTTTTCCCACACGGCCAGAAAGATCATGGTGCCGCCCAAGAGCACGCGCAAGACCACGGGCGCCCATGCCTTCCATCGCTCCAGCGACGGAATAAAAGGCGCGCCGAAAATCTGATCCACGCCCGGGCGCGCGTCGGCCAGCATCAAAATAACAATGGCGCTCGCGGCCGTCTCCGCATTTCCGAGCACATAGATGTTTTGCGAAACAGCGAGCGCGTAAAATCCGAGTACCAGCGACGCACCAACACCGGTCAACACCCCGGCAAGGAGCCCAAACCCGACGAGCACCTCAAACCCAGCGAGCCATGGCGTCGCTTCGGCAACCGGCGAAACCAGATACCCGTGCACGCCGGCACTGATAAGCGCAACACCGACCCCCAAACGCAGCATCCATGGCACAAGCGGTCGATTGCTTTCCGCGGCCGTTGCGACGCGTTTGAGATAGCGCGCAACAACGGAAATTTTTTGCGCGGCGATGTACAGCGCGGCCGTGGCCGCCGCGGTTCCAAGCATCAACAACAGCATGGCCGGATCGCGCAACGGTTCAAAAACCTCGCTCGACCAGCTCGCTGCTCCAAGACCGTGTCCTTCGGGGAGGACATACTCCACGTGCGCAGAAGCGTAACGCGGGAATAACATTACATAGGCAAACAGGACGGCCGCGAGCGATCGAATGGTCATAGATTGGCCTCAGTATATCGTAACCGCGTGTGCATGGCAAGATAAGGACAATATAACTATTGATCCCTTTTTTATGCATGACGGAGCTGGCGGCACGTGTAAGTGCGCCCATCACCATCTCGCCCCGTTACTCATCGCGCTCATCGGCGTCGTCTTCCTCGCCAAGGCCATGAACTGGATCGCGGCCGGAACGGCAGACGTTGCGTGGCCGATTCTGCTCATCATTCTGGGATTGCACAAAATGTGCAGCGGCCTGTGTAAGTGCTGCGGCGTTGCGAAAAAGTAATCAACGCAAAACCGAGTCCCTGTGGACTCGGTTTTTGGTTCGCTACGGCCTCGGTAGTTCGATATCAATCGGACCAGCGACGTACGGCGCGATCTGGTATGGATTGTAGTGGATGGTGATCGTGTTCTCGGTGAGGGAGTACTTCCAGCCTTTGGAGAGAACCAGATCGAGATTCTCTGCGCGCGGGTCGGCAAGATATCGCTCAAGCTCTGAAATGGTTTCCTCGTACAACACATCGCGCATCCCGAGTAGACGGGTCGCCAACTGCTCGGCAAACACCACGCGATGTTCGCTCGTCACAACGTCTTCCAGCAGCCACTCCTTCCCTGTTTGCAGATCAAACGTCAGATAATCATTCCACCCGTTCGGATGTGTGCCGCCCTCAAACACCTCATCATGCAAACCGATCGAGAGCACCGAGCCGTTGTTGAGCGAAACCGAGTACGAAAGCGTGTTATACCAAGCCGCGTCGTATCCATCTCCCACGGACTCCCCTTGAGACTCCTGACACAGCGAACTCCACTTCCCCATGGCTTCCTCGACGGTATCCGGCGGAGGCGTCATATCGTCGCCAGGCCCCGCAAAAAAACTCACCGCGACTTCCGTGATCCGTGCGTTGATCGCATTGCGGACATGCGCTGGTAGCTGCGCCTCCGGGGCAATCGTTACGTATGTCGCAGACGCACCGCACCCTGGCGCATCGCTTGCGAGAACCGCTTCGGCGAGCGACACAGGAGACAACGTTGCATCTGTCGGCTGTGCACTGGATGTTGGCGCTGATGGGGTTTTGGGAACAGGTTTCATAACAAACCATGCCGCGCCCGCCACAGCCATCGCTGTCACGGCGCCGAACAAGAACCATTTTACTTCAAAACTTCGTTTCATACGCTCCAAGTGTACACCGCCGTTCGCGGATGCAAAACAAACCGCCGGCTAAGCGGCCGGCGGGACTTCAGGCACAGAGGTTTTTTTTCGCGTTGATTGCCACAGAACGATCGCTGCAACGAGCAGTGCGGCCATGATGGTCTGGGAGGTGAGACATAAAAGACACCAGGTCTGGAGCACAAACGCCTCAATCCCTGTCAGATATCCAGAAAACCCCATCCCGCCGACCGAGCTCAAGAGAATGAATGCTGGGAACCCACGATCCTCCGGATTGCGATGGTGCATAAACGCCGCGGCCGCAATCAGTCCATACCCCACGACGCCGATGAGGGCCACCGGGATGCCGAAGAGCTCGGAGTACGGCCCCTTGTTCACGACATCGCAGTTAAACGTTTCTCCCAGCGTGCAAAACGCTCCGGAGACAAACGATTGCTTGTGCGCCAACGAAAATCCAGCGACCGCTAGGCCCGCCACGGAAAGGGAGATAATGATGAGAGGGAGAAATCGGCGCATGGTGTTTAGAGGGTCGGCAGGGCGCAGGATGTTTTTTCTGCGAGCGCTTCGAGCGACATCTCGCCGGTCTGGCGTGTGCCATCCGCAAACGTCCAGGTTGGCGTGCTTTGAATGTCCGCATCCTTACATTCCTGGGCCGTGAACGACTTTGCCCCGTTGGGCGAGCACTCCACGGACGTGACGTACTTGAAGGCATTTCCAAACAAGCGCTTCTGATTCGTGCAGTGCGGGCACCACCACGCTCCGTACATCGTCACCCCCTTTTCCGAGAGACACTTGGCAAAGTCATCGTAGGGGGACGGTGTTGAACCCTTTACGGCCGCATAGCCGATGAGCCCGACCGCCACGACGCCGGCGGCAATGAATAGCCAGGTTGAAGATGAAATTTTTTTCATAGTCTAGACAGATGGGAAACAACGGCAATATACTCTTTTTATCCTATGTTGGCAACCGGTTTACAGCGCTGGGCGTACCAACACATCGCAAAACCGATGTTTTTTCGCTTCGATCCGGAGTCGGTTCATGATCGCATCACCGCCGTCGGGTCTCGCCTTGGTGCAAACGCGCTGACACGCAAGGCCTGCGCAACGCTGTATCGCTTTGAACACCCGTCGCTCGTACAAACCGTGCGCGGGATCCGGTTTGATAACCCGATCGGCCTCACGGCCGGCTTTGACAAAAACGCACAGCTCACGCGCATCATGCCCAGCGTTGGGTTCGGATTTGAAGAGATCGGATCCGTAACCGGAGAACCGTGCGAGGGCAATGCCAAGCCGCGCCTGTGGCGCCTCCCCAAATCTCAGGGGCTCGTTGTGTACTACGGACTCATGAACGACGGCGCCGAAGCGATTGCGTCACGACTGCGACACGAATCGTTTGCCTTCCCTGTTGGCATCAGCATTGCCAAGACGAACAACGCCTGCACGGTGGATCTCGACGCCGGGATCGCTGACTACGTAAAGGCCTACCGCGCGTTTGTGGGCACCGGGGATTATCTAACCGTCAACGTGAGCTGTCCGAATGCATTTGGCGGCGAGCCGTTCACGACCCCCGAGCGGCTCGAGCGGCTCTTGCGCGCGCTCGACCACGAAGTGCCAGACAAACCACTGTTCATCAAGCTCCCCGCCGACATCACGCATGAGCAATTCGATGCCCTCGCCGCCGTTGCGTCAGCGCATCGCGTAGACGGGCTGATTCTCACTAACCTCACCAAACGCCGAGACCGCCCGGAGATCGTCGCGAGCGAACTCGCGGGAATCGAACGCGGCGGCATCAGCGGAAAACCGGTGTTCGACGCATCCAATGACCTGATCGCTCATGCGTACAAAACCGTCGGGAGTCGGTTTACCATTATTGGATCCGGCGGCGTGTTTAGCGCGGAGGATGCATACGAGAAAATTCGCCGAGGCGCATCGCTCGTCCAACTCGCTACCGGCATGATCTTTAAAGGACCTCAGCTCATCGGCGAGATCAACCGCGGTCTCGTGACTCTCCTCCAGCGCGACGGCTTCGCCAACGTTTCGCAAGCCATCGGAGCCGTGCACCGCCACTAACGGACCCGCACATCGACCCCCGGGAACGCCTCGCACATGCGCGAGGCGATTTTCATAAGATCTAATCCTGGGCCAGCGGGCAATGTTGGGTCCAACGTTTTTCCCGGCCGCATCGCTTGCAGGTAGTACGATTCGCCGGGCAGAAGATCGCGTGCGATCTGCAGCAAGTCTTGTTCCGTATGCATGCCGGGGCAAACCGTTGTGCGAAACTCGTGAGCGATGTCGTACGTTTGCAGGAGCCGAAATGAGCGGCGGCAATTTTCCGCAATCGCAGATGAACCCGTGCGTGCAACCTCGTCGTACCGTGACCATGGAAATTTGATGTCCATGGCCACGTAATCCACGAGTCCGTCGCGCAGCATTTGCTCGAGCATGCGCGGATGCGCACCGTTGGTATCGAGCTTGATCTCTAATCCCAGCGCCTTGATGGAAGCAAGGAACGCCGGCAGATCCGGGTGCACGGTTGGTTCCCCGCCAGTCACGACCACACCGTCGAGCATCCGCAAGCGCGTCTTGAGCATGCAAAGGACCTCTTGTTCATCAAGCGCGGAAGGCGTTTGTGTGGAAAGCAGCTCCGGATTGTGGCAATACGCGCACCGAAACGGACATCCCTGCGTAAACACGATCATGGCGGTGTGCCCGGGAAAATCCAGAAGCGTGAGCGGTTGGATGCCCGCGATCTTCATACGCAAACCGGCTCATCGACGGCCGCGCGGTACTCAACGCGCTCAGCATACTCGCTCTTCTTGCCCTTATTCCACTGCACGACCGGCCGGAAGTAACCCACGATGCGCGACCACACCTCGCAATCCGCCTGACAAGTTGGACACGAAGGCACCTCGCCGGAGAGATACCCATGACTCGGACAGATCGAGAACGTTGGGGTGAGGGTGAAGTACGGAAGACGATAATTCTGCGCAACTTTTCGCACGAAACTGCGACACGCTTTCCAGTCCGTGACACGCTCGCCGAGAAACAAGTGCAGCACCGTGCCGCCTGTGTATTTTGTCTGCAGGTCATCCTGATGATCGAGGGCCGCGAGCGGATCGTCCGTATATCCCACGGGAAGATGTGTGGAGTTGGTGTAGTACGGTGCCTCGTTGGTGCCGGCTTGCACGATGCCGGGGTAGCGTGCGCGATCCTCCTTGGCAAAGCGATAGGTCGTGCCTTCCGCAGGCGTGGCTTCAAGGTTATAGAAATGTCCGGTTTCCTCTTGGTAGTCCGCCAATTTTTTGCGCATGAACTCAAGCACATCGGCCGCGAACGCTTTCCCCTCGGGCGTGGAGATGTCCGTTTCCAACAGGTTGCGTGCGGCCTCGTTCATGCCATTGAGTCCGATCGTCGAAAAATGATTATGCAGGCTCGGCAGATACCGCCGCGTGAACGGAAGCAACCCGCGCTCAATGTTTTCCTCAACCACTTTGCGTTTGAGCTCGAGGGACGTCTTGGCGATGTCCATGAGTCGGCCGACGCGCGCGAGAAAATCCTCCTTTGACTTCGCGAGATATCCGATGCGCGCGAGATTGATCGTCACAACCCCAACGGACCCCGTCATCTCCGCGGACCCGAACAGTCCGCCGCCGCGAGCGCGCAACTGGCGCAAGTCGAGCTGGAGCCGACAGCACATCGAGCGCACATCCGATGGATTGAGCGACGAGTTGATGAAGTTCTGAAAATACGGAATGCCGTATTTGGCCGTCATCTCAAAGAGCGCCTGCGCATTCTCGCTGTCCCAGTCAAAATCTTTCGTGATGTTGTACGTCGGGATTGGGAACGTAAAGATGCGTCCCTTAGCGTCGCCCTGCGACATCACTTCGATAAACGCCCGGTTGAGCAGATCCATCTCTGCCTGGCATTCCCCATAGGTAAACGTCTGCTCGACCCCGCCGATGATCGGATGCTTCGCTCGCATATCCTCCGGACACACCCAGTCGAGCGTGATATTGGTAAACGGTGTCTGCGTTCCCCAGCGCGACGGCACGTTGAGGTTGAATACAAACTGCTGGATCGCTTGTTTCACCTGCGCAAAGGAAAGATTGTCGATCCTCACAAATGGCGCGAGATATGTGTCGAACGAAGAGAACGCCTGCGCACCTGCCCATTCATTCTGTAGTGTTCCCAAAAAATTCACCATTTGCGCCACAGCGGTTTCGAGGTGTTTGGGCGGGAACGATTCCACCTTTCCCGGCACGCCGTTGAAACCCTCCTCGAGCAGCTGGCGCAAACTCCACCCCGCACAGTAGCCGGAGAACATATCCAGGTCGTGAATGTGCACGTCGCCTTCCATATGCGCTTCGCGCACTTCCTTGGGGTATACCGAATGAAGCCAGTAGTTGGCGATGAGTTTGCCGGAGGTGTTGAGGATCATGCCGCCGAGGCTATAGTCCTGGTTGGCGTTCGCGTTGACGCGCCAATCGGAACGATTGAGGTATTCGGCGATGGTTTTTTCCACATCCACGGCTGCACCGTGCGACGCGCGCGAGCGGGCGCGGGTCTCGCGGTACAGAATGTACGCCCGGGCCGTTTGATAATGTCTGGAACTCATGAGTGAGAGCTCCACCAAATCCTGAATTTCCTCTACGGAGATCGCGTCCGTCTGGCGTTTTTGAATAAAACGATCCACGGTTTCGGCGAGCTTATGCGCCTCCGGACCGTTAAATTCGCCCGTGGCTTCCGCAGCCTTATGAATGGCCGTTTCGACACGGGATTTGTCGTAGGCGGCACGGTCGCCGTTGCGCTTGATGACGGTAGTGATGGGCATAAGAGAAAAAAATAAGACTCACCGTTTTAGATGAGCTTCAAGAGCTTCGCCGGGAAACGTTAGGATTTGGGAACGGTAACGCGGTTAGGACACGGAGAGATCAGGCAGAGCAGATCGTTGAACTGCGTGCGCACCACGCGGGTAAGGCCGTGACACTGACGGCATTTGATCTCGATTTCCCCCTCAACGACGATCCCCTTAAAGAGGAGCTTGCCGCACCCGTCGCATCGGAATTCGTTTTGGCAGACGGGCATAGCAGTCGTCTCAGTTCCTACATATTGTGCCTGATAAAAAAAGCGGGCACAAGATGTTGTGCCGCGCTCATTCTGTGGATAACCGATCTCCTCACCATTCCTCTCCACCCGCCATGAGATCCCTCATGCGGACGCAAGTGGTAACTACTCGATATTCATCTGCACGGTGAGTTCCGCCGTCTGGCCGCCGGACGTAAACGTGATCACCCCCTCTTCCACGTGTGGCTGGAGATTGCTGATGTTGCAATTGAAATAAACGGGGACATCCTCGCCGACCGTCCCGGAATCCGGAATATTGATCCAGGGGGGCGCCCCTGCCGCAGACCATATCGCACCCGTTTCTCCCTCCACGAACACAGCTCCGACGAGCTGTGGACACGAAGTTCCTCCCACAAAATGCGTCGCCGCCAGCCCCGTCGGATCAACACCAAACCGAATCGGTTCGGTCTGAGACTCTGAATCCTGGGCAACCGCAACGCATTCGATCGGCGCGGTTTGGATGCTCGTCCCACCGGATGACGGCATCTGCCTGTGTAATCCTTCCGCCTCCAATACTCGCCAGATAAATGAATTGAAGTGCACGACACCCATGCCTGGGCTCACGCACCGGAGCGGGAGTCGGAATGTGATGCGTCCGAGATACGGGGTCAGATGATCGTTATCGACCTCCACATCCGTTCGGTCAAACACTGGGTCTGCCGTCCAAACACCCGTCGCGCCCCAGTTGGTTTGATACGCCGTACGCGCCTCCGTCGGGAGACCGCCAAACGCCTGATCCGTCACATCCAAAATAACCGCGTCAATATTCACCGTTTCCCCCACCATCACACGTGTCGAGGACGGCGTAATCGTCGTTTCGAACCGTCCGTGTTTCAACAAGAGCAGATCATGCGAGCGATCGACAAGCTGTTCTTCGGTCGGCTCCTGCACCACCGTTTCGTCGGCCGCCAAACAACGGAACGCGCGCCCACGCACAACTAACGAATCGCCCAAATCCTCATTCGGTACATCAAACTGCGTCTGGCCGCCCTCCCGATCCTCGATAAAATGTCGAAACGCACCGTCGACGTATACGCGATACGAAATGGATGCCTCGCCAGGATTCACGCACGTAAACTGACGAACCGCCGAAAAATTCGGCCGACCCAGCGGAGCAGATGCGGGATTTTCCGCGCCGCGCGGCACATCGTCAATCCTCTCTGGGGTGGTCGCACGCGTGCGCGAGAGCAAGGAACCACTCTGGAGGTACAACGTGCTCATCTCGTGCACATAGGCAACAAGGTCAGGATCGTCCGCGATCGGTACGCGCACCTGCGTGCGATCCTGCGAGAGCCGCGCGCCCACAAAAAACGATTCTCCAACCACATGATCGGCCGGGTTGTCGATGCGCCCGGACACATAACTCAACACGTTCAACGTAGAAAAGTGTTCCATCGCCCCGACGGTCTGCATCGCCTGACGAGCCTCGTCGAGCTCCACGACGACCGGGATACGTTCCACATCTTCGCCATCGCCGCTCATGAGAACAAATGCCGGGACCGGAAACAGCCGATCGTTCGTTGCGGGCTGGTCCGGAAGCGGGATGTTCACGACGGCTTGAATCGGTTTTGCAAAGGAGAGTCCGTCCGGCTCGAGTCGGTACTGGGCGAGCAGACCGTCCGCTTGAGCCTGCGTGCGGGTCATGCGGATCACGGCAGGATCGACATTGCTTGGAATTGCCCCGTCCGGGATGCGGAGTTCGGCTAACCCATCGTCGGAAGTAATAATCAGGTCCGGGTCCGAGGAAGAGCGCCACCACAGGACACCAGCAACCACAACCACAATCACGGCCAACGCGCCCGCGGCCAAGGCAAAACGATTCTTCATAGTTACTCTTCTTTTTGTGGGGTCTCAACCGTGACCCATGTTCCGCATCCGGAGCACTTGTAATGCGTGCGTTCGTACGCCACATTGCCAGCGCGGCTCGTGTCGCGGCGATCGTACGTGAGCGAGTGGTCGCAATTTGGGCATTCCATACCTATCCAGCTTACCATGCGCCAGCGCCCTTGCGAATGTTACGTATTGCTGGGGTTTTGGGTATGATAGGCGGTATCCATTCGCCTTATTTTTTCACGCATATGATGCATAAGTTTATTCCCGGTATTTTAGTCGTCCTCCTGTGCGGGGCCGCGGTGGCACTCGCGGTCACCCTGACCCGCCCGAACGCTGAAACCACTCGTTCAACCACGGAGCCGACACCAACCACTGAGGAGGGAGACACGACGGTCGTCGATTCCAAGCGCGGCCGCGACGACATCGAAATGATCGTCGATGGCAACACACGCGAATTCATTGTGTATCGCCCGGAACAGCTAAACGAAGACGAAGTCGTACCTGTGGTATTCATGTTCCACGGATCCGGCGGCACCGGTGAAAAATTCTTTGACATCTCCGGTTGGCGCGAAAAAGCAGATCAAGAAGGCTTCATGGTCGTGTTCCCTACGGCATTGAAGTATCACGTGTACAGCGAGGAGAAGGTCGTCAACGGGGTTGTGAAATACGACGTTGCCGTCTATCAAACGAAGTGGAACCAGTTCGGACTCGAAGAACAGCTTGATCCTGCGTTCCCGGATCAAACCCTCGCGGACGACGTGAAGTTCACGCAAGAAATGGTCGCGTACGTGCAAGAAAACTACGCGACCGATCCAGATCGTTTCTATGCGACCGGATTCTCCAACGGCGCCGCGTTCACGGCACGTCTGCTCGTGCAGATGTGGGATGTCTTTGCCGCGTTTGGCCCGAGCGGCGCCGGTCGCGTAACCAATGACATGTTCACGCGCACAAACGAATACGCGGACGGCGCGTTCGTACCTCGCCCCACCATGCTCATGCTCGGTGAGCTCGATCCGAAACTCACCTACTCCGCCGGCGTTGATGCATTCCCCATGGACGAGACCCTGGCCGAACCGGGCTACGTGATGAAGGACTACGTGATCGACATCTACCTTGACCTGCTCGGATTGTCCGACACGTATGCGTATGAACGAACGAATCGCGTCTCTCATTTCACCTTTTCGGACTCAGCGGAAACGCCTTCGGCAGACGCGTTCCACGTTCTCATCATGGAGAACATGAAACATATCTACCCCAACGGCACCAACTATCCGCTGGAAGCGGCAGACATGTACTGGACGTTCTTCGAGGCATACACGCTCTAACAGCATTCAAAAAACCGACCGGGACACCTGGTCGGTTTTTTGTCGCTTTCCACGCGCGATGAGCTTGGATCATCTATTCCCTTTGGATTCCAATGTGTATAGGATGCGAGCGTATGCAGCGCAAACACTATCGCATCGTGGAGCGCTCCGGCGGCGGGCACGGCGACCTGTATGAGCTGGAGCAGGAGGACTATATAGACGTGGTTGATGCAGAAACGGGCGAGGTCGTTTTGACGTTCGAGAGCCAGCACCGTGCCTCGTTGGAGGGAGGGGTGTGGGCGAATTGGAGCCACACAGGGGTTCGACGCGTCGAGCTCGGTGAGGACGGAATGAGCGTGCGTGTATTCCGATACGGTTTTGATGAACCAGAGAACGTCCGCATTCCAACGCAACCTGATCGCTCATAGCGTAGTAGCGTCGCTTTTCTGCGACTCTTGACATTGCCGTTGCGTCAACGTTTATGCTGTCTGTGCGCGATATGAAAACCTATACCGTCAGCCAACTCGCCAAAGCGGCCGGCGTGACACCGCGGACCCTGCGGCATTACCACGCGATTGGCCTCCTCTCCCCTTCTGCCATCCGCGACAACGGGTACCGCTCGTACACGCACGATGATTTGCTGCGTTTGCAACAGATCTTATTTTATCGCGAGCTCGACGTTCCCCTGCCGGAAATCAAACGCCTGCTTGAACGGCCGGGATTCGATGTGGCCGCCTCTCTACGATTCCACCTGAGTGCGCTTGAGCAGAAGCGACGGCGACTGGGCACACTCATCAACACAATACATAAAACGCTCGACGCTATGGACAACAACCGACCGATCACCGAAGACGAACTCTACGAAGGATTCCCGCGCGAAGAGGTCGCACAGATCAAACAAGAAGCCTCGGACCGATGGGGACACACCGATGCCTATAAACAATCTCAGCAACGCGTATCAAAATTCACCAAGCAAGACTGGGAAGAAATTAAGTCAACGACGGACGAAAACCTGCGCGCGCTGGTCGCCCTCCTAGAGAGTGGCGCGGCTCCGGATTCACCCGAAACACAGGCGGAGATCACGAAGCATTATGCCGGCATCGGGCGATTTTACGATTGCTCGCTCGACATCTATCGAGGACTCGCCGATATGTACCTTGCCGACCAACGGTTCGCGGACACGTATCGCAAATATCACAAAGACCTGCCCGAGTATCTTGTTGCCGGCATGCGCGCCTTCTGCGACGCTCGAGCCTAGCCAGCCGTCGCCAGAGCGCATTCAAACGGGATCAGCTTATCTCAAGACGACGACCTGCCACACAAGGAGGAAGAGTGCGCTCCACCAGCCGAAAAAAGATACCAAGAAACTCACGGTGATGCGCCTCTGGAGTCCGCGCGGAACCAGATCGCCCTCCTTCCCTGTTTTCTCCATGCGCTGGAGTTGCGGGCTCACCACGAACGAGAGGTAGGCCCCGTTGAGCACGAGGACAACGGCCAAGGGGGCAAGGACCGGTGCCAGGTTGGTCCAACCGATGCGCGAAAAATAGATGGACGTACCGACAACCGCAAGCAACATTCCGATCCAGATAAGCGGTTTGGTCACGTAGTGTGTGCGAATCGTCGCTTGCGTCCAGTAGGCTGAGCGGCGAGCCAAGAAGCCGTGCACATCGATGACGCTCACGGCACCCAGGCCAATGACAAACCCAGCAATCGCAAGAAACAGCCCAAGGACATCGGTCCAAGCAACCGGCACGTTCGAAACCGTGCCAGCCTTCACGCGGAACACTTCCGCGAGCACGGTTGACATTGGCTGTTCATCAAAGTTTTCCACCGATCCAATCCCCAGCGCGTAATCTCCAGTCTGTCGTTCGTCATCAAAAATGTAAACGAGATACGTGTTTCCAGCATGAACGTCCAGCATCCGTTCAACCCCGTGATACAACCGCTCCTGACTGAACTCTTCAAAATAGACTTCGCGGTCTTTCCACTCCGAAGAAATCAAGACCGCTCCCCATCCCTCCGGAATCGCGACTGGAACGTCGGTTCCCGCTGGGAATGCAGTGCTGGCAACAACAACGTCCGGTGCGAAAAACCTGTTTGAGACGCGTGCAGGGACCAACGCCTCAACCGGAATCTTGGCGTCCTGCGCCGGGGTGAATCGATAGATGTCTTGCTCGCCAGGGACGGAAATGGCTCCGTATGCCGCCACGGACTGGAGGGTCGGATCCTGCAGCGTGATCGCTTCCACGCCGTCGCTCGCCTGCACGGCCGCCGCTCCCTCGGTCGCAGGGGCATGCGCGAAACTTACATGCGGAACAAGCAAAACAACGAGACAAAAAGACAACAAACGAACGCGACTCATATGCCGTCAGTATAACACGGACATTGACAATCTGACGGTTTACGCTACCCTCAAATCCGCCTTCCACCAGGAGAAACATGTTCCTGTATCGCCAGACGCGATTCGCGGTCGCGATCGCCATCTCGCTGACGTGCTTTGTCTTCGGCGCTGGCGGACACCTGACCGCCCTGCTCATGTGGCACGCCGTCGCGCGCACACCCGGTCCCACGCGGCGCGATCGGCTCTACGCGTGGCAGACGTTCTGGACGCAAGGTCTGTTCGCGCTCTTCTGCGCGCTCATGGACCTGCGTGTCGAATACACGCTTCCCGATCGCGTGCGCTTGCCGGTCATCGCGCTTGCCAATCACCGAAGCTGGTTGGACATCTTCCTGCTCTCGGGCGCGCTGCATCGGCTCGGTAGCAGACGTCTGACCGCCGTGGTGAAGCGCGAGGTGGGGTGGATCCCGGTGATCGGGCCGTTCAGTCGCCACATCCGGTGCGCCCACATCACGCGGCGCGATCGCGAGGCGGATCTGCGCGCGATCCGTACGTGCGCCGCGCACACGAGCGAGGATGGGGCTTCCATCGTTCTGTTCCCGGAAGGGACACGGTTCAACGACTCCGGCGAGGCGAACGGGGTCCTCAAACCGAAGATCGGCGGATTCGCAACGCTCTTCGAGGCTCTGCCGACGTATCCCGTGCTGGTCATCACCGTGCGATGGCCGCCTGGCGTGCGCGCGCGGACCATGCGCGAGGGAGCCACGCTCGTTGGAGCGCGCATCCCAATTCTCGTTTCCACCATCGAGCCTGGAAACAAAAATGCTTCCGAGACGCTCGCGGAAGCATGGAGGCGGATGGAGGAAGCATTCTCACGGACGCCGGCGTAAGCCGAGCGTCATTTTGTTTTTGGAAACCACGGCACGAACATGCTCGTGCGTGCGGCATAGGCGCGGTAGGCCGGATCCTGCATCATGCGTTTCTCGAGCAGAGGAACTCCGGACACAAACAACAAAAGGTAGGTAATCACCGCCGGGCCAATAAACGCCATCCAGCCCGCTCCGCACGTGAAGGCGAGTACGCCAATCCCCCACCACATCGTCGCCTCGCCAAAATAATTCGGATGCCGCGTGTATCGCCACAGCCCGCTATCCAGCACGGGCCGCGACGGGTCGCGGTGCCGCAAAAATCGATCGAGCTGCGCGTCCCCAACGGTCTCGCACAGAAATCCGACAATCCACATCGCAATACCAACCCATCCCGTCGGGAGCAGAACACTCTCTGGAGCAGCGATAAGCATCAGGACCGGAGAGCAAATGACGATCATCAACGCGCCCTGCAATAAAAACACTTGCGCGTAGCTCCGCACCGGCGCCCACGAACCCCATTCCTTCCGCCATTGGGCGTATCGAACGTCTTCTGGCTTTCCGACGTTACGGATGAATAGACGCACGCCGAGTCGAACAGCCCACACGGCCACGAGCGCAATCGCGATCCATGCCGGTGCGGATACACTCGGGGCGACTGACGCCGCAACAACGGCCGCCAACAAAAATCCGGGCCCCCAAGCAATGTCGGCAAACCCATTGTTTCGCTGCGCCAGCGCGATCGTGTAGACCGCAGTCACATAGATGAACACGGCGATGCACACCGCCACCAACACCGATGCCATACTACTTCCACCCCAGCCAAGTCATTATCGCCTGCGCGAGGGCAGCGCTGACGCCGCACAACACCATCCCCCATACCAAATCAATCGCGACCACATGCATCGGCCACCCCTTGAGCAAAGCGTGGTTTGTAAACTCGTACACGCCGTACAAAACAAAGCCAAACAACGCTCCCCATCCTATTGCCAGCCACACAGATCCTTCCGCGCGCGGAAGCACGAACGCGGCGATTCCCAGCGGAATGCAAACGTACACCAGAGCCGCGGAGAGCCACACAGGATCGAGCGCGCCGTCTTTGAGGCGAAGAAGCGGGCCGAGCGATTGGTGATAGAGCTGTTTAGCGATAACCCCGAGCCAAAGGGCGTCGAGGGCAACCGTGATCGGAACAAGAAGAAGAAAAGCGCGCAGAAGCGACATATCTACCGAACCGTGATTTGCAGCGGCTGATTCGGGATAACGGCCAACTCAAAACTGGCGTCAAAAAAGCCGCGCAGAACCTTCATACCCGATGCAAGCGGCATGGTCTCGCTGGAAGAAAAGACAAAAAACGGAAATGGGCCGCGCCGAACCTCGACGGACCCTCCTGCACTGCCCTGATACTCAATCGTGAATTCGCGCCTCAAGCCGCGCGCCGCAATATTGCGCACCAGCACCGTGCGTTCTCCTGCCGGACAATCGTGTGTTTTTGCCATAGGTTTTTAGTATACCGCGTTTTTGCCCACACCGCATGAGGGTTGACAAAATCGCGATTTTCGTGTATCATGTCTCGCGGAGGTGTGAATGTTCCGTTACATCGCGATCGTGTTCCTGGCCCCGTTGTTCATCAACGCGGCCGTCCAGTACCACAACGCCAGCAAGGCGTACGACCCCGCAAAGGTCTGCGCCGAGCAGACCCGGACCACGGAGAGCTCCTGCCTTGCGCAGGTGCACTTCGCACAGTCCGGAGCCGGGTGGTAGCACCCGGCAAGAGCACAGGAGGCCGGCTGGGATTCCCAGCCGCGCCGCCCCGCCTCCGACGAAACGACACCAAACAGGTGTCGCGTTATTGTTTTTAGGGGGTCAACCCGTTGAGGAGCGCGGTTGTGCGCGGACCAATCCCGCCTGTTGTTGGAACAAGACCGTTGGCCTCCTGAAATGCCCTAACCGCGCCAATGGTCACTTGTCCGTAGAATCCAGTTGGGTCCTCGTCCTCCGGAAAATACCCAAGACATTGAAGCACACGCTGAACATCTCGCACCTGATCGCCGGACTCGCCGGGCGAAATCTGACGCGCGATAGGCTGTTCCAAAACGCATGAGGATTCTTCGGATGCGGCCATCGGCGTTTCCTCAACGGGCTCCACACACATTTCTAATCGACTATTGAGCGCAACCTGGGTGGTCCCGCCGATGGCGGCGTGGGTATCCATCCACACGAGCGTCTCAAACCGACGCACTCCCCCATACGCAACCGCCAGTGCCACCCGATGGTGCCATCCCGCGCTCAAACTCGTCATGGTCATCGCAATATTCTGACAGTCGCTCGCATCCATGAGGATTTCCACGTCGTTATAATCGAAATCTTTGCCGGAATCTTCAAACGCATACAGAACCTCGCCAGGGGCCATCTCGGTGGTACGCACATACGAAGACCCGGTGTGGCGTTCTGTCCCGTCGGGATTGATGATATAGAGATCGTATGCAACCTGCTCGCAGGTGAGTTCGCACATGGGTCCGTCCGCGTAAGGGGCCTCAACGAGTGCCTGAGCCATGGGCGGAAGAAGACCATCTGGATTGAGATACGATGTTGCGTTGAGGGCCAGCGGATCCATGACCGGACCGAGGCCGCGGAACGCCCCCTCCGCATCTGCATCGATGATCGCGTATTGCCCCACGCCAAGGTGCGAATCGGCCCATACGAGCACGTTCCCCACCAATGCCCCGCGGTTGTAAAACGCCACACGGACATTGTGTCGCCAACCGGCATCCACGCTTACCGCGGTGAGGAGCATGCGGTTCCAATTTGTGCGGTCAACGCGAACGATCACGTCATCGTAGTCGAAATCAGATCCCTTATCTTCAAATCGCACCATATCGACGCCTTCCCCGACCGCTCGGGTGCGGACGTAGTACAAATCCGACATGTGCCGCTGGGTTCCGTCCGGATTTACGATATAGACGTCATACGAGATACCCGAAAAATCCGGCGCCCCATCGCTTTCTGCCGTTTCCTCCTCGCTTTCATCGTTCGTTGGTTCTTCTTGCGAATCATTGCTGTCGCCGGAGTCTTCTGTTTGATCATCGTCTTCGCTCGAGGGCGTGCTCGAAGAGGAATCGGAAGAAGAATCGTCTTCTCCGCATTCATCAGTCACATCGAGCTCGATCGTGTCGGAAGCGATAGACGACGTGAGCGCTCCATTGCGATACAACACGTACACAGTTTTTGGACCGTCCCCGGCCGTGAGGGTCCAAGTCATCTGCTCGGGCGACGAGAAACTCGTCCAGCTCGACCCTGTCAGCAAGGCGTTATTGGATACAAGCACTTCGGTGACGTTACTTGCCGAAAGGGTCAGCGTGACGTTGCGCGATGGACTACACGCATCGCCAGCATTAATGACAACCGACGCACCGGTCGGACTCGCCATCACCGGTCCACCCGGTTCTTCCCCGCTGCCTCCGCTCGTCACGGTAAAGGAAATGTCGAGAGCGTCTGCCGCTCCGTACGTACCGTCGGAGGCAATGTCGGCGTCAATCGTACACGTCCCGGTGGCCACAAACGTCACCACGCCGCTCGAACTATTGATGGTGCACACGCCTGGCGTCAGACTGGTATACGATTTTGTGCCTGCGCCTGCCGAGGCCGTTGACGTGATAGTTGGCGGAGCGTCGGCAAGCTCGTACGTCGCCTCGTACGAAGCGACGTCAATGGTGAGCGTACGCGCCGCAAGCCCGACAAGGAATGAGATATCCGACGCATTGGCGGTGTTGTACGTGCCATCCGACGCAATGGATGAACCGATCGTACATGTTCCGGCCGAGACAAACGCCACCACGCCGCTCGAACTATTGATGGTGCACACGCTGGTCGTCGAACTGCTGTAACTCTTTGTGCCAGCTCCGGCCGAAGGGGTTGAGGTAATGGTCGGCGGCGTATCCACGAGCTCGTAGCTCGCGTCGTAGGATGACGCGTCGATTTGATGCGTGCGCGAGGCGAGCGTGACCGTGAACGAAATATCAACAGCATCCACGCCGACATAGGTTCCGTCCGACGCAATATCCGCGTCAATCGTACATGTTCCTGCGGACACAAACGCCACCACGCCGCTCGAACCGTTGATGGTGCACACCCCTGTTGTTGTGCTGGTGTAACTCTTCGCACCCGCTCCGGCAGATGGCGTGGAAGTGATGGTCTTAGCAGAACTGGACCCGTTGATTCAGCAGAAAAAACTCGTCGTTCGAATAGAGGCCAACCAGCCGATCGGACGTATCCACACAGATCCTCAACTGATGAAAATCGTCTGGCAGAATCTGATTGCAAACTCGATATACTACACCCCGAACGGTCGACGTATCACCATCTCCCTCAAAAAAGATCGTTCGACTTTGTCATGCAGCGTGGCCGATAAAGGCATCGGTATCCCAAAACATCAGCAGTCCAACATTTTTAAAAAAATGTTTCGCGCGGACAACGCCATCACGATGCAAACGGACGGCACCGGACTTGGACTATACATCTCCAAGTCGATCATTGAAAAATCTGGTGGAAAAATCTGGTTTGAATCAACAGAGGGCAAGGGAACGGTCTTTCACTTCGTGTTGCCTCGCACAAAAAAAATTCACCGATCCGGATCAAGTCCTCTTATCGCAGAACGCCCGCACTGAGTTCCGCTCACACTCTTACCTATGCAGCCCAAACAACAGATGGTTCTCATAGTCGAAGATGAGGAAGCAATCGCTGGCGTCCTGAAAAATAAGCTGCTGCAAGCCGGGATCAGTGTTGGTGTTGCCTCGGATGGTAAAACGGGGTTGCGACAGCTGCTGACCAATTCGTTTGATCTTCTTCTGGTCGACATTCGCATGCCGCACATGGATGGGCTGGAAATGATAAAAAAGTGGCGAAAACACAAACCAAAAAACCGGACACCGATCATCATCCTCACCAATCTCACCGAGGTTGATGCGACCGAAACTGAACTTAAAAAGCTTGGGGTTATCGACACCCTCATAAAAGCCGACGAGAGTCTCGAACGTGTCGCGGAAAAGATTCGTGCACGTTTACACTCGATACATCGACAAAAGGAACACAACGATTAACAAAAATCCCCGCTGAAAGAGCGGGGATTTTTTGTGGCCGGCCTTCGTTAAAACTACGACCGGTCAGCCGAAGTCCCGAAGGAGCGGGGCTACCATTGAACGACGCCTTACAAAAATGCCTTTGGCAGGGGCGGGGGGAATCGAACCCACGTTACCGGTTTTGGAGACCGGTGTCCTACCATTGAACGACGCCCCTATCAGAGGCATTTTTGCCTAATGCAACTCAAGACGGTTTAACAGTGCCGTGTAAGCCGAGCCGACGTCGGCCAACTGTTTGGCTGGATATGCTTCGTAGTAAACGATTTCCAGCGGTCCCCGAATCGACTTAGAATCTACCAGACCATCGTTGTGCTGAGCAAGTCGTCTTTCCAAATCGTTCGTCTGCCCGATGCTGAACCCATCATCTTTCACACTGCGCAAAGGATAGACAAATTGCATACGCTGATTGTGCCGGCATTATACCCAAACGGCTGATTCTGAAAAGAGGGGTTGGATGGCTTGACGGGGACAGGTTTGCCGGGCATAGATTTTTTAGGAGGCTCCATGACGCCGATCATGAAAGTGACCGTCGCGCAGGTGTTTGCCCGCCAGCTGCCGATCGTCGTGCCCAACGCGAGCAACGACGGCGGGCGCAGGGGCGGGCGCGGACTGCGGCCGCCGGTGCCGATCGACCAGATCGTCCACCACCGGCTCGTGCTCTATGCGAGCGTGTTTGATCTCACCTCGCGCACGGGCAAGCCGGGCGTGCCGGTCGCCAATCCGATCTTCCAGTGGTGCTCCCGCTTCGGCGCCCTGCCCTTCGTCTTGGCCGTCGGAGGGTGGCAGGAATGGGACGCCATGCTTGCGTCCGTGACCGTTGGCCGCAAGCGGCCGGAGTGCGCGATGGGGTTCCCCACGCCGGACCTCGTCGACTATCTCGACATCGGTTTCAACGGCCGCGAAGACGACGGTCCGGTGCGCAACGGACTGTTCCTTACGCACAACGGCCTCGTCCGCAAGATCTGGCGTGCCAGCCGTGTGGACCCGCTCGAGCCCCACGACTTCTCGATCCTCCCTTGACGACGGTCGCAACATCGCGTACCCTTCGCCGGTCCGAAAGGACCGAGGTGTACGCATGAAGAGAGGAATGGACTTCCCCACCGGCCTCGTGGTGGTGAAGGCGACCCTGCGCAACGACGGCGGACTGAAGTACTGCCCGGACACGTCGGAGATCACCCACATCGGGACGCTCCTGCACGGACCGCGCGTCCTGATCGCCACGGCGAGCAACCTGCTCGCCGACCGAGGCGGCGAGATCAGCGGCGCCATGTACTGGTGCCTCAAGCACGACGCCCGGCTCGTCATCCTGGCCGCCGCTCCGTTCCTGGAGTGGCAGGAGATGCACCGCCGCTTCTCCGACCGCCAGCCGGCCGCCACGGCCTGGGCCATGCCCACCGTCGAGCTCGCAGAGGTGCTCGGCGTGCTCGTGGGCGTGGACAAGGATCCGCAGGTCCCCGTGCTGCGCAACGGGCTGTGCCTGGTGGCGAGCGACAACGCGCACGCAGCCGCGCCTGCCTACCACGTGGTGCGCCACTGGGCGGCCAAGGACAACGAGGCGCACGACTACTCGGCGATGGACTGACTCGGTCCATCG
>Ga0073934_10005147_pt1 | contig 20661 bp, 14 predicted proteins | sample LarsenN4metaG_FD_76834 | JGI IMG/M metagenome (GOLD analysis project Ga0073934, IMG submission 76834) | Hot spring sediment bacterial and archeal communities from British Columbia, Canada, to study Microbial Dark Matter (Phase II) - Larsen... ... | reverse complement strand
GGTCGGGCTGCACCCGCCCCTCGGCGTCGCACGCTTCCAGCAGCAGCGGGGCCACCTCCTTCAGGTCGATCGGCACCAGCCCGGTCCCCATGACCACGCCCAGGGCCTCGGGGTCCTCGCGCGCCAGGTCCAGGCCGCTGTCCTGCACCGCCAGCTCCACGTAGCGGCCGGCGGCCAGCGACGGCCACTCGCCGGCCACCGCGGGCGGCAGGGCGTCGAGCGCGCGCGCCGCGAAGGCGAGCGTGCCGCCTTCGGGCATGGCGTCGCGCGCGTTGATGGCCATGTTGAGCAGCGCGCCTTCCAGCTGCGCCGGGTCGGCGCGGCAGAACGGCCCCGACTCGGGGGCCTGCACCTGCAGCTGCACGCGCTCGTCGAGCGTGCGGCGCAGCATGCCGGCCAGCGCCTGCAGCAGGCGCGCCGCGTCGACACGGTCGGGCCGCAGCACCTGGCGGCGCGCGAAGGCGAGCAGCCGTGCCGTCAGGTCGGCGCCGCGCCGCGCCGCGCGCGTGGCCGCCGCCACCGGGCCCTTGAGCGCGGCGTGCGCCGGCTCCTCGGTGCGCTCGGCCAGCACCTGCAGGTTGCCCTGGATCACGGTGAGCAGGTTGTTGAAGTCGTGCGCCACGCCGCCGGTCAGCTGGCCCAGGCTCTCCAGGCGCTGCGCGTGCTGCAACCGCTCCTCGGCCTGCAGGCGCAGCAGGCTGGCCGCCAGCATGCCGGCGATCGACTGCATGAAGCGCGTCTCCTCGTCGCCGAACTCCATCGGCCGCGTCGCCCGCGCGGCCAGCGCGCCGACGATGCGGCCGCGGTCGGCCAGCGGCACCGCCAGCCCGGCCACCAGGCCGGCAGCGCGGTAGCTCGCGGGCACGGCGAAGCGCTGCTCGCTCGCGTAGTCGGGCACGTGCACCGGCTCGCCGCGCGCGAGCACGATGCCGGCCGGCGTGTCCGGCCGGTTGGGCATGGTGTTGCCGCTGCGCTCGCCGTCCAGCAGCGCGCTGCCGCCGGCCACGCGCAGCTGCTCGCCGCCGGGCTCGAGCAGGAAGACCACGCAGGAGGGCAGGTCCAGTGTCTCGGCGACGATGGCGCTGGCGGTGGCCACCAGGTGCGCCGCGTCGCGCGCATCGGTCACCGCCTGCGCCATGCGCGCCGCCTGCTCGCTGTAGCGCGCTCGCTTGAGCGCCTGCTGCACGCGCGGGTAGGCGCCGACGTCGCGGATCGCGGCCAGCGTGTACAGCGCGCCGTCGTCGAGCTGGATCGGACTCAGCGCGATCTCCACCTTGACCTCGCTGCCGTCGCGCCGCACCGCCACGAGCTCGGCACGCAGTCCCATCGGGCGCGCCTGCGGCGAGTGCGTGTAGCTGGCGCGGTAGCGCGCGTGGTCGGAGCGCACGCGCGTCGGCACCAGCTTGTCGACGCCGAGGCCCTCCAGCTCGTGGCGCGGGTAGCCGAGCACGGCGGCCGCCGCCTCGTTGCCGCGCACGATGCGGCCGGCGGCGTCGACGAGCAGCAGCGCGTCGGGCGCCAGGTCGAACATCGCCTGGTACAGCGCGCTCACTGGACTGCCCTCTGGCTCACGCCGCCCCCGGGTCGCGCTTCATGCCGGCTGCACCCGCGGCACGAACAGGTAGCCGGCGCCGCGCACCGACTTGATGATCTGCGGGTTCTCGGCGTCGGCCTCGATCTTGCGGCGGATGCGGCCGACCTGCACGTCGATCGTGCGGTCGAACGGGCCGGCCGCGCGGCCGCGCGTGTGCTCGAGCAGGAAGTCGCGCGACAGCACGCGCCCGGCGTGCTGCGCGAGCACGCGCAGCAGGTCGAACTCGCCGCTGGTCAGCGCCACCTCGCGGCCGTCGGTGCCGAGCAGGCGGCGCGCCGCGATCTCGAGCACGTAGCCCTCGAAGCGCAGCGTCTCGCCGGCCGGGGTGGCGGGTGAACCCGGCGCGCCGGGCGCACCCAGCGCTCCGAGTGCAACAGGTGCAGCCAACGCACCAGGCCCTCCCGGCAGCGCCGCCGCTCCGGCAGTCCCCGCCTGCGCCGCGGCCGCCGCTTCCTCCATGCGCCGCAGCACCGCCTTGACGCGCGCCACCAGCTCGCGCAGGTCGAAGGGCTTGGTGATGTAGTCGTCGGCGCCGACCTCCAGGCCCACCACCTTGTCGATCGACTCGCCGCGCCCGCTCACGATGATCAGCCCGCAGCGCCAGCGCTCGCGCAGCCGGCGCGCGATGGCGAAACCATCCTCGCCCGGCAGGCCGATGTCCAGCAGCACCAGCGCCGGCGGATCGCTGCCCAGCAGGTCGAACAACTCGGCGCCGCGCTGGCAGGCGCTGGCGCGGAAGCCGTGCCCGGCGACGTACGAGCAGATCAGATCGGTGACGTCGGGCTCGTCGTCGAGGACGGCGATGTGCGGCGCGGCAGGCATTCCGCCATCGTAGCGGCTGCGCGCAAGGCGACCCGCGGGCGCGGTTTCAGTCCTTGAGGATCGCCCAGCGCTCGTGGTCGCGCCAGCGGCCGGCGATCTTGAGGTAGCGCGGCGAGTAGCCCTCGCGCGTGAAGCCGCAGCGGCGCACCAGCGCGAGCGAGGCCTCGTTCGTGGGCTGGATGTTGGCCTCCAGCCGGTGCAGGCCGAGCCGCCCGAAGGCGTGGCGCACCACGGCGCGCAGGCCCTCGGCCATCAGGCCCTGCCGCTCGTGGCCGGCGAAGGCGTAGTAGCCGAGGTAGCCGCTGCGGAACAGGCCCATCACGATCTGGGTGACGTTGACCACGCCGACCAGCGCGCCGTCGTCGCGCCGGCAGACGAGGAAGGCGGCCTGCCCCGGCTGCGCCATGCGCGCCAGCCAGGCGTCGAAGGCGGCCGGCGTGGCCGGCGGCTTCACCCAGCGGCCGTGCAGGGCGCGGCTGGCGCGCGCCGCGCGCACGAAGGCGGCGCGGTCGGCCGCCTCGGGCGGCCGGATCAGCACGCGGGCCATGGCTCGACGCGATAGAGGTCGGCGCTCAGCGCTCAGCGCCTCGGCACGTCAGCCGCACTGCCCCACGTAGCCGCAGGTGGTGCAGAAGTCGCAGCCGTCCTTGTGGATCATGGTGGCGTTGCCGCACTCCGGGCAGGGTTTGCCCGGCATCGGCGAGGGCACCGCGCCGGCGCCGCCGGGCGTGGCCAGCACGCCCATCGGCGCCAGCGGGAAGCCCTGCTCGTCGAGCACGCCGAGCATGGCATAGCGGTGGATCACCAGCCGCGCCAGGTAGGCCACCGTCGACGGCCACATCTGCTGGCGCTTCTCGCCCGGCACGAAGGCCATGAACTGGCCCAGCGGCTCGGCGTAGTTGAGCAACTTGCGCAGCTTCATGCCGATCCACGCCGGGTCGACGACGCGCATGTCCAGCGACAGCACGCGCGCCAGGCCGTCGAGCGCGCGCGGGTAGTTGCCCGAGAAGCCGAGCGCGCAGGGCCGTGTCGTGCTGGCCCCGCCGGACATCGGCAGCGTGACCTCCTTGAGCGTGAGCGTGAAGGTCTCGCCGCTGGCCGGGTTGTCCACGTCCACCGCCCAGGCCAGCGTGCCGGCGGTGCCGGTGCGCGGCTCCTCGAGGCTGAAGAGCGCATCGATCACCGGCGTGGCGCCGCCCGCCGCGGACGGGATGCGCGGCGGGAGCGCACCGAGCTGCTCGCAGCGCCAGCGCACCACCGCGGCCACCGCCGCCACCACGCCGGGGAAGCGCCGCTTCTCGCCGTGCGGCGGGAACGGCATCTCGAAGGCATGCTCCTCGGCCACCGTGGCCAGCGCGTTGAGCTTGAGCTCGAGCCAGGCGGCGTCGTTGGCGCGCAGGTCCATCGACAGGGTCTTGGCCAGCGCGCCCAGGCCACGCGGCTGCTCGGCGCCGTTGACCCAGACCTCGAAAGGCCGCGGCGGCGTGCCCTCCTCGCCGACGAAGAGCGCGAAGTGGCCGAACGGGTGCTGGATCATGAAGGTCCAGGCCGGGTTGCCGCCGGGCAGCTCGGGCCGCCCGGGCCAGCGCAGGCTGGCCAGCACCGGCTCGGGCGCTCGCGCCAGCGCCATGCGGCGGTCGGCCAGCTGCATCGGCGCGGCGGTTTCGGCAGCCGCGCCGGAAGGCGTCACGCTCAGCACCGAGCCGAGCACCGCGTTGGGCCGGTAGGTGGCGAGTCCCTTGAGGCCGCTCTGCCAGGCCTGCAGGTAGAGGTCCTTGAAGTCCTCGTAGGGGTAGTCGGCCGGCACGTTGACGGTCTTGCTGATCGCGCTGTCGACGAACGGCGCCACCGCGGCCACCATGGCGGCGTGGTCCTGCGCGCTCATCTCGAGCGCCGTCACGAAGGCCGGCGTGAGCGGCGCGTCGGCGCCCTTGAGGTGGCGGTACAGGCGCCAGGCGTGGTCCTCGACGGCGTATTCCTTGAAGCCACCGTCGGGGGCGCGCTTCTTGCGCACGTAGCTCCAGCTGAACGGCGGCTCGATGCCGTTGCTGGCGTTGTCGGCGAAGGCCAGGCTGATGGTGCCGGTGGGGGCGATCGAGATCAGGTGCGAGTTGCGCAGCCCGTGCGCACGGATGCGATCGCGCAGCGCCGCCGGCAGGCGCGACGCGAAGGTGCCGCCGGCCAGGTACAGGTCGGCGTTGAACAGCGGGAAGGCGCCGCGCTCGCGCGCCAGCTCCACGCTCGCCTCGTAGGCCGCGTCGCGCATCACCTCGGCGATGCGCGCGGCCTGCTGGCGCGCCGGCTCGCCGTCGTAGCGCAGCCCGAGCATGACCAGCGCGTCGCCGAGGCCGGTGAAGCCGAGGCCGACGCGGCGCTTGCGCTGCGCCTCCTCGTGCTGCTGCGGCAGCGGCCACACGCTGATGTCGAGCACGTTGTCGAGCATGCGCACCGCGGTGTGCACGAGCGGCACGAAGGCCGCCTCGTCGAACTGCGCGTCGGCCTCGAACGGCCGGCGCACGAAGCGCGTGAGGTCGATCGAGCCGAGGCAGCAGCAGCCGTAGGGCGGCAGCGGCTGCTCGCCGCAGGGGTTGGTGCTGGTGATCGTCTCGCAGTAGGCGAGGTTGTCGTCGCGCTGGATGGCGTCGATGAAGAGCACGCCCGGCTCGGCGTGGTCGTAGGTCGACAGCATGATCTGGTCCCACAGCGCGCGCGCCTTGACGCGCCGGTAGACCCACTGGTGGCCGTTCGGACCGCTCTTCTCGTAGGCCCCGGCGGCCTTGATCGCCGGGCCCGGCTCGGCCTTGTGCACCAGCTCGACCTCGCCGTCGTCGAGCACGGCGCGCATGAAGGCGTCGCTCACGCCCACCGAGAGGTTGAAGTTCTTCAGCTCGCCCTTGTCCTTGGCGTGGATGAACTCCTCGATGTCCGGGTGGTCGATGCGCAGCACGCCCATCTGGGCGCCGCGCCGCGAGCCGGCGCTTTCCACCGTCTCGCAGCTGCGGTCGAACACGTGCATGTAGCTGACCGGGCCGGAGGCGCTGCTCTGCGTGCTGTCGACCCAGGCGCCGCGTGGGCGGATGCGGCTGAAGTCGTAGCCCACGCCGCCGCCGCGGCGCATCGTCTCGGCCGACTCGGCCAGCGCGACGTAGATGCCGGGGTGGCCGTCCTCGCTCTGGGTGATGCTGTCGCCCACCGGCTGCACGAAGCAGTTGATGAGCGTGGCGGTCAATCCCGTGCCGGCCGCCGACTGGATGCGCCCGGCCGGCACGAAGCCGCCGGCCAGCGCCTCGGCGAAGCGGGCCTCCCAGCGGCGGCGCTCGGCCGGCGCCTCGGCCGCGGCGAGCGCGCGCGCCACGCGCGCGTGCACCGCGGCGATGCTGTCTTCGCCGCCCTTGGCGTACTTCTCGAGCAGCACCTCGGCGCTGATGGGCTGCGGCGGCAGGCTGGCCGCCGCGGGCGCCGCCGCGGGGGTGCCGGGCGCGGCGGGCGTGGCAGGCGTAGCGGGATGAGTGGTCTTGGCCATGCAGATCCTCCACCCCGCGTCGCCGATTCGGCGAGCGGGGTGCGAATGTTCACACGTTGTGGTCAGTGCAGCACGAGCAGGGGCACCTGGGTGCGCCCGATCACGTTCTTGGTGTGGCTGCCGTACAGCAGTTCGCCGAAGGCGCCGCGGCCGTGCGTGACCATCACGATCAGGTCGCAGCCGAAGGCGGCGGCGGCGTGGCAGATGGCGTCGTCGATGTCGTCGTTGCGCTGGAACTTGCCCTCGTAGGGCACGCCCATGTCGGCGGCCATGGTGCTGAACTGGGCCAGCACCTCGCGCGCGTGCGCCTCGCTCTGCGCCAGGTGCTCGTCGGTCTGGCGCGCGTAGACCGCGGCGTTGCTGCTCATCGAGGGCAGCGGCGGCATCGGCTCGGCGACGAAACCGGTCACGCGGGCGCCGAGCTGGCGCGCCAGCTCCAGGCTCGTGCGCGCGGCGCGTTCGGACAACTCGCTGCCGTCGACGGGCACGAGCAGGTGCTTGAACATCGTTGTTTCTCCGTGGGTCTTCAACCCCGGCACTCTAGGGCGGGCGCCGCCCGTGCAGCCTTGACCACCGTCAACGGCGCGGCCGCCGCCCCACTCACGGGCCGGCCCCCATGCCGATGCGCAGCTCGCCCACGTCGACCTGCAGCTTGGCGAAGGCCTCGCTGACGCGCGGCGCCGCCCCGGCCTTCGAACGTGTCGCCCCCAGGTAGAACAGGGTGCCGGCACTGCGCCTGAAGGCGTAGGTCAGCGACTGCGCGCTGCCGCGCGAGGCCAATGCCGCCACGCCGCTCTCGGCGCGCCGGTCGAGCGTGGTGCGCTGGACGATGGCGCGCAGCGTGTGGCGGGCGTCGAAGTGCCAGATCGCCAGCCATTGCTGCGTGGCCTCGCGGTAGCGCAGCGTGCCGTCGTCGCGCAGCGTGGCGTACGACAGCGTGGGCTCGAGCTCCAGCGGCGCCAGCGGGCGCAGCTTGGCCGCCAGGTTGGCGCGCACGCCGGGGCGCACGCGGTTGGCCAGCGTGTCGGCCAGCTCGCCGGCGTCGACCCAGGCATCGAGCAGCGGGAACCACAGCGCCGGCGTCACCACCACGCCGCTGTTCACGTAGCGCTCGGCGAGCAGCGGCGCGCCCTCGGCGGTGCGCAGCGCGTTGCGCAGTTGCAGGTTGAGCCGCCACTCCAGGTTGCTCGCGCCGCTCGCCCACAGGCCGACGCGCCAGCCTTCGGCCACCGTGTCGCCACGGTCCTGGTCGCCGGCGTGGTGCAGCGCGCCGTTGAGCTGGAACTCGTTGAACGGCCCCACGCCCTGCCAGGTGAAGGCCTGCACCAGGTCGACGCGGCGCGTGCCGTTCTGGCCGACGAAGCCGCCGTCGTGCCGGAACCCGCGATCGATGTGGTCGAGCGTCAGCGTGGTCTCGCTGGCCGGCGTGGCGCGCGTCAGGCGCGCGTAGACGCGGTCGCCCTCCTGCGCCGGCCCGCGCGCCAGGCCGCCTGCGGCGTCCGGCTGCGCCGTGGTGCGCGCGTGCAGCCACTGCGCGCGCAGCCGCCACGCGTCGGCGAAGGACCACTCGAGGTCGGGGCCGGCCACGTCGTTGTCGCCACGCCCCTTCTCGTAGCGCCGCGCGGCGGCGATCAGCCCGGCCTGCAGGCCGTCGGCCGCCTCGAGCTTGCCGCGTGCAGTGAGCGAGCACGCGCCCGGCTGCTCGGCAAAGCCGGTGCCGTAGGGCCCGGGCAGCAGCACCAGGCCGCCGCCGCGGTCGTCGATGACGAAGGCGGTGCCGGCGAAGCCCTGGCCGCGCCAGGTGGCGCGCAGGCCACCGCGCGGCGCCGTGATGCTGCGCGTGTAGACCGCGTCGGTGGGCGAGCGCAGCAGGTCGGCCGACTCGAAGAAGAACGGCCGCTTCTCGGCCAGGAAGAGCGCGAAGCGCTGGTTGCCGGCGAGTTGCGGCACGTCCAGCGCCACCTGGGAGAAGTCGGGGTTGAGCGTGCCGTCCACCACCAGCTCGGCGCGCGGGCGCCACTTGGCGTCGAGGCTGCCTTCGAGCTGGCTCTTGCGCGTGCCGCTTTCGTTGCTGCTGCGCAGCGTGGCGCTCGGGCGCAGCGTGAGGAAGGCGTGGCGCTCGGGCAGCGCGACGCCTTCGAGCGGCTGCAGCCGGTCGATGAAGCTCGCCGCCTCGCGCGGCACCAGCACCGAGGTGAACAGGTGGAACTGGTCGCGCGGCATGCGCCGGCCGACCATGAAGCGCCAGCGCTGCGCCCCTTCGGCGAAACGCAGCGACGCAAAGGGCAGCCGGAACACCGCGCTCCAGCCCTGCGCATGGTGGGCCACCGCGGCGTCCCAGTCGAAGTCGGGCGCGAAGTCCTCGCTGTCGTCGGCGGCGGTGTGCAGGCCGTCGGCCAGGCTGCCGGCGGAGTTGATGCGGAAGAACTGCGCGCTGCGCTTGGCGCCGATAGGGTCGACGTAGACGACCACGAAGTCCTGCGTGCGGTTCACGCCGTCGCTGCGCACGAGCATGTTGCGCATCTGCGCCGGCTCGCTGTCGAGCGCGTTCACGCCGACGTAGACCGCCTCGTCGTCGAACAGCACCTGCACGCGGGTGGCCTGCGAAGGCTCGTGGCCGGTGACCGGGAACTTCTCGACGAAGCGGTCGAAGACCGGGGCGCGCGCCCAGGCCGGATGCGACAGCGTGCCGTCGAGCACGATGCGCTCGCCGGGGGCGAGCCGCACGGCGCGCACGGTCTCGTCGGCCGGTGCCGTCTGGGCGCGTGCCGGGCCTGCCAGCACGAGCCCCGCGAGCAGCGCGGACATCGCGAGCCACGCAGCCGCCGTTCTTGTCGTTCTCCTCATCGCGGCCCGGGATGCTAGCCGCATATGATGGCCGCCGATCGAACTCTCTCTTTCGGGGTAGCCGCCATGTCCAGGGTCTTCAACTTCAGCGCCGGCCCGGCCGCGCTGCCCGAGCCGGTGCTGCGCCAGGCGGCCGAGGAGATGCTCGACTGGCGCGGCTCGGGCATGAGCGTGATGGAGATGAGCCACCGCGGCAAGGAGTTCATCGCCATCGCCGCCGAGGCCGAGGCGCTGCTGCGCGAGCTGCTCGCCGTGCCCGCCAACTACAAGGTGCTGTTCATGCAGGGCGGCGCGATCGCCGAGAACGCCATCGTGCCGATGAACCTGCTGCGCGGCAAGGCCGGCGCCGACTACATCGACACCGGCGAGTGGAGCAAGAAGTCGATCAAGGAGGCGAAGAAGTACTGCACCGTCAACGTGGCGGCCAGCGCGGCCGACACGAACTACACCACGGTCCCGCCGCGCGAGACCTGGAAGCTCGACCCGAACGCCGCCTACGTGCACGTCTGCAGCAACGAGACGATCGGCGGCGTGCAGTACCACTTCACGCCCGACGTGGGCAGCGTGCCGCTGGTCGCCGACATGAGCAGCGACATCCTCTCGCGGCCGGTCGACGTCAGCCGCTACGGCCTGATCTACGCCGGCGCGCAGAAGAACATCGGCCCCTCGGGGCTGACCATCGTGATCGTGCGCGACGACCTGATCGGCCAGCCGCACCCGCTGCTGCCGAGTGCCTTCGACTACAAGACGGTGGCCGACAACGACAGCATGTACAACACGCCGCCCACCTACGCGATCTACATCGCCGGGCTCGTGCTGCATTGGCTGAAGAAGCAGGGCGGCCTGGCGGCGATGGCGGCGCACAACCAGGCCAAGGCAGCGCTGCTGTACGACGTCCTGGACACCACCGCCTTCTACAAGGCCCCGGTGGCCAAGGACTGCCGCAGCTGGATGAACGTGCCGTTCAAGCTCGCCGACGAGGCGCTCGACGGCGAGTTCCTCAAGGGCGCCGAGGCGCGCGGCATGGTGCAGCTGAAGGGCCACCGCTCGGTGGGCGGCATGCGCGCGTCGATCTACAACGCGATGCCGGTCGAGGGCGTGCGCACCCTGGTGGCGTACATGAAGGAGTTCGAGGCGCGCCATGGCTGAGCGGCTCGGCGTGCTCGTCCTCAACGCGATCTCGCCGAGCGGCCTGTCGCGCCTGCCGGCCGAGTGCTACCGCGTCGGCAAGGACGTGGCCGAGCCGGCGGCGATCCTGGTGCGCAGCGCCGACCTGCACAAGACCACGATCCCGGCCAGCGTGATGGCGATCGGCCGCGCCGGCGCCGGCACCAACAACATCCCGGTGGACGCGATGAGCGCACGCGGCGTGCCGGTGTTCAACGCGCCGGGCGCCAACGCCAACGCGGTCAAGGAACTCGTGATCGCCGGCATGCTGATGGCAGCGCGCCACGTGGCGCCGGCGCTGCGCTTCGTGGCCACGCTCGACGCGCGCGCCGCCGACCTGGACGCGCGCGTCGAGGAGGGCAAGAAGGCCTTCGCCGGCTTCGAGCTGGCGGGCCAGACGCTGGGCGTGATCGGCCTGGGCAAGATCGGCTGCCTGGTCGCCGACGCGGCCATCAAGCTCAGCATGAACGTGCTCGGCTACGACCCCGAGATCACGGTCGACGCGGCCTGGAGCCTGCCCTCGCAGGTGCGGCGCGCCGCCAGCGTCAACGAGGTGCTGCGCAGCGCGCAGTTCGTGACCCTGCACGTGCCGCTGGTGGAGGCGACGCGCCACCTCGTCAACGACGCCAACATCGGCCTCATGCGCCAGGGCGCGGTGCTGCTCAACTTCAGCCGCGAGGGCGTGGTCAGCGAGGCCGCGGTGCTCGAGGCGCTGGCCGCCGAGCGCCTCTCGACCTACGTGTGCGACTTCCCGAGCGCCGCGCTGATCGGCCACGACAAGGTGGTGGCGCTGCCGCACCTGGGCGCCAGCACGCGCGAGGCCGAGGAGAACTGCGCCGTGATGGTGGTCGACCAGCTGCGTGCCTACCTCGAGCACGGCGAGGTCAGCAACGCGGTGAACTTCCCCGGCGTGAGCATGGAGCGCGAGTCGCGCTACCGGGTGGCCATCGCCAACAGCAACGTGCCCAACATGCTCGGCCAGATCAGCACCACCATGGCCAAGGCGGGGCTCAACATCCACAACATGGTCAACAAGAGCCGCGGCGCCATGGCCTACACGCTGGTCGACGTGGACAGCGCGGTCGACGCCGCGGTGCTCGCCGCGCTGGCCTCGATCGACGGCGTGCTCGCGGTGCGCTACCTGCCCGACCCGCGGTGACGGCGCACGCCGAAGGGCCGCCGCGCCTGGCCATCGACGCGGCGGCGCGCCGCGCCACGATCACGCTGGCGCGGCCGCGCCACCTGAACCGGCTGCACCGCGAGGACCTGCTCGCGCTGCAGGCCCACGTCGAGGCGGTGGCCGCCGACACCTCGCTGCGCGTGCTCGTGCTCACCGGCAGCGGGCGCGCCTTCTGCGCCGGCTTCAACCTCGACGAGCTGAACGAAGGCGAGGCGGCTTCGCGCGACCCGCAGCTCTTCGAACGCACGGTGGATGCGCTGGAGGCGCTGCCGCTGCCGACCATCGCGCGCCTGAACGGCGGCGTCTTCGGCGGCGCGACCGACCTCGCGCTGGCCTGCGACTTCCGCGTCGGCGTCGCCGGCATGGCGCTGCGCATGCCGGCGGCGCGCCTCGGGCTGCACTACTACCCGGCCGGCCTGCGGCGCTACGTGTCGCGGCTCGGCCTGGCGGCGGCCAAGCGGCTGTTCCTGCGCGCCGAGACGGTCGAGGCGGAGGAGCTGCTCGCGATCGGCTTCCTCGACGAAATGGTCGACGGGACCGCGGCGCTCGACGCGCGCATCGACGCCATCGCCGCCGAGCTGGCGGCCAACGCACCGCTGGCGGTGCGCGGCATGAAGCGTTCGCTGGACGAGATCGCGCGCGGCGAGTTCGATCTCGCGCGCCTGCGCGAGCGCGAGGCGGCCTGCGCCGCCAGCCAGGACCTGCGCGAGGGCCTGGCCGCCTTCGCCGAGCGGCGCACGCCGCGCTTCACGGGGTCGTAGCGGCGGGTGATGGCGAGCGGCGGCGGGCGGCCGCGGCAGGCCGCCCGCGGGGGCTTATAACGGCCGCGATATATGGACAGAACGGCACGCGAGGTCGTTCTGCGTAGAGTGGTGCCGCATGAAGCGCCCAGCCCTTGCCGCCCTGCTCGCCCTCGCCTCGCTGCCCAGCCTGGCTTCGCCGTGCGCGGCGCCGGCCGAGTACGTGCGGGGTACCGTGGGCGCCGCAACGGCCGCAGGCGCCGAACGCCTGCCGCTGCTGCGCCCCTACGTGCTGCAAGGCCTGGCGGTGACCGCGCTGCGCCAGGTGTCGGACCAGCTCTGGCTGGAGCTGGCCGTCGACTCGGAGGCCACGGCGCGCCGGGCGCTGGCCGGGGCCGAGCTGCAGACGCGCGACGGCGTCGTCCTGCTTGCCTGCCGTGGTGCACCGGAAGGGCGCCGCGTCGCCGCCGGCGCCACGGCGCTGTGGTGAGCGCGGCCGCTCAGCGCGGCTCGCCGCTTCGCTGAAGCAGCTGCGCCACCACCGCCAGCGCGATCACCTCGGGCTCCTTGCCCTCGATGCCCGGCACGCCGATCGGGCAGACCATGCGTTCGATCAGCACCGTCGCGATGCCGCGATCGAGCAGCCGGTGCTCGAAGCGCGCGCGCTTGGTCTTCGAGCCGATGAGGCCGCAGTAGCCGAAGTCGCCGCGCTTCATGATCTCGAGCGTGATCGCGAGGTCGAGGTCGTGGCTGTGCGTGAGCACGAGGTAGAAGGCGCCGGGCGGCGCCGCACGCACCTCGGCCTGCACCGGCTCCACGCACAGGCGCTCGACGTGCGGCGCTGACGGTTCGCGCGGAAACTCCTCCTCGCGCTCGTCGATCCACTGCACGCGGCAGTCAAGGCCTTCGAGCAGCCGCACGATGGCGCGCCCGACGTGGCCGGCGCCGTACAGCTGCAGCACGAAGCGCGGCGCCGGCGCGGGCCAGGCGGCGGGGTCGTCGTCGGCCAGCATGCGCGTGCGCAGCCCCACCGTGCCGCCGCAGCATTGGCCGAGCGCGGGACCGAGCGGCACCGTCTCGTCGATCACCGCGCCGCCGCCGCGCACGATGAGCGCACGCGCCTGGGCGATCGCCTTCAGCTCGAGGTGCCCGCCACCGATCGTGCCCAGCACCTCGTCGGCCGCCACCAGCATGCGCGTGCCGGCCTCGCGCGGCACCGAGCCGCGCGCCTGCACCACCTCGACCACCGCGGCGGCGCGGCCGGCCGCGCGCCAGCGGCGCGCGGTGGCGGCCATCGTTGCCGCGTTCATCCCGATGCCCGCGTCGCCTGCGCCGCCTGCGCCGCGTTCACCGCGTTCACCGCGCGCAGGATGGCCTCGCCGGTGGCCGGCGCCATCAGCGGCGGATCGACGCGGTGCCCGCCCACCGCCGACACCGCATCGCGGATGGCGAAGAACACCGAGAACGGCAGCAGCAGCGGCGGCTCGCCCACCGCCTTGCTGCGGTGGATGGTGTCGCTGCGGCAGGGGCCGTCGAAGAGCTTCGTCACGAAGACCGACGGCGCGTCGTTGGCGCAGGGGATCTTGTAGGTGCTCGGCGCGTGCGTGGTCAGCAGGCCGGTCTGCGGGTGCCAGACCAGCTCTTCCATCGTCAGCCAGCCCATGCCCTGGATGAAGGCGCCCTCGACCTGGCCGATGTCCACCGCCGGGTTGAGCGAACGGCCGGCGTCGTGCAGCAGGTGCGCGGCGAGCAGCTTCCACTCGCCGGTCAGCGTGTCGACGATCACCTCGCTCACCGCAGCGCCGTAGGCGAAGTAGTAGAAGGGGTTGCCCTTCATCGTCTCGCGGTCCCACGAGAGCCCCGGCGTGGCGTAGAAGCCGTCGCTCCACAGCTGCACGCGCGCCAGGTAGGCCTGGTTCACCACCTCGGCGAAGGGCAGGTCGTGCCCCGGCTGCCCCGGCACGAGCACGCGGCCGTGCGCGAAGCGCACCGCGCCCGGCGACACCGGGCCGGCGCCCCCCGTGCCCCACTTCTTCGCCGCGAACTCGGCCAGCCGCTCGCGGATCTGGCGCGCCGCGTCCTGCGCCGCCTTGCCGTTGAGGTCGCTGCCCGTGCTGGCCGCGGTGGCCGAGGTGTTGGCCACCTTGTGCGTGTCGGTGGCCGAGCAGCGCACGCTCGAGAGTGGCAGGCCCAGCTCGTGCGCCACCACCTGCGCCACCTTGGTGTTGAGGCCCTGGCCCATCTCGGTGCCGCCGTGGTTCACGAGCACCGAGCCGTCGGTGTACACGTGAACCAGCGCGCCGGCCTGGTTGAGGTGCACCACGTTGAACGAGATGCCGAACTTGACCGGCGTCAGCGCGAGGCCCTTCTTCAGCACCGGGCTCGCGGCGTTGAACGCGGCGATCTCGGTGCGGCGCCGCGTGTAGTGGCTGTCGGCGGCGAGCTGCTCGACGAGCTCGTGGATCACGTTGTCCTTGACCACCTGGCCGTAGGGCGTGACGTTGCGCGCGTCGCGGCCGTAGAAGTTGACGCGCCGCACGTCCAGCGGGTCCTTGCCCAGCGTGCGTGCGATCGAGTCGATCAGGTACTCGATGGCGATGGCGCCCTGCGGCCCGCCGAAGCCGCGGAACGCGGTGTTGCTCTGCGTGTTGGTCTTGCCCGAGTAGCCGTGCACCTCCAGGTGCGGCAGCCAGTAGGCGTTGTCGAAGTGGCATAGCGCGCGCGTCATCACCGGACCGGAGAGATCCGCCGAGTGCCCGGCGCGCGATATGAAGAGGCCGGCCGCCCCGAGGATGCGGCCCTCGTCGTCAAAGCCCACCTCGAGCTCGTAGTGGAAACAGTGGCGCCGGCCGGTGATGAGGAAGTCGTCGTCGCGGTCGACGCGCAGCTTGACCGGGCGGTTCAGGCGCCGCGCCGCGATCGCGGCCACGCAGGCGAACAGCGCCGATTGCGACTCCTTGCCACCGAAGCCGCCGCCCATGCGCCGGCACACCACCTGCACCGCGTGGGCGGAGACGCCGAGCGCGTGCGCCACCAGGTGCTGCATCTCGCTCGGGTGCTGGGTCGAGCAGTAGACGAGCATGCCGCCGTCCTCGGCCGGCACGGCGTAGCTGATCTGGCCTTCGAGGTAGAACTGCTCCTGGCCGCCGACGTCGAACTTCAGAGCCAGCTTGCGCGGCGAGCCGCCGATGGCGGCGCGCGCGCCGCCGCGCTTCATCAGCATCGGCGGCACCACGTACTGGCGCGCCGCGTGCGCCTGCTCGGGCGTGAGGATCGGCGGCAGCGCCCGGGCCACCACCACCTGCCTGGCCAGCGCCGCGGCGCGGCGCGCGACGTCGCGCGTCTCGGCGACCACGGCGAACACCGGCTGGCCGAGGTAGCGCAGCGTGGCGCCGGGCTCGCCGGCGAGGATGGGGTCGTCCTTGACGAGCGAGCCGCACTCGTTGTCGCCCGGGATGTCCTTGGCGCTCCACACGTCCACCACGCCGGGCAGGCGGGCGAGCGGCGCGAGGTCGATCTTCTCGATCACGCCATGCGCCAGCGGCGACAGCCCGAGCGCGGCGTGCAGCGTGCCGGCCAGTTCGGGGATGTCGTCGGTGTACGGCGCGGCGCCGGCCACGTGCAGGTGGGCCGACTCGTGCGGGCGGCTCGCGCCGGCCTCGGCGAAGGCGGCTCCGACCACGGGGGCTTCGACGGGTTTGTTCATCGCCGGCTCCTGGCGCTTCAGGCGCTTAAGGCGCTTCCTGCGCTTTCGCGCGCGAACACGCTGACCGCGCTCTCGGGCAGCGGCGCCTGCGGCCGTGTCTCGAGCCAGAAGCGCCTGAGCAGGTTGCCCGCCACCTGCAGCCGGTAGGCCGCGCTCGCGCGCATGTCGGTGATCGGCTTGAACTCCTGCGCCAGCGCCGCCACCGCCGCCTCGAGCGTGGCCTCGTTCCACGGCCGGCCGACGAGCGCGCGCTCCACCGCCGCCGCGCGCCGCACGGTGGCGGCCATGCCGCCGAAGGCCACGCGCGCGGTGCGGATGGTCTCGCCATCGCCCGCGTCGAGCTCGATCGCCAGGCCCGCGCTGACCGCCGAGATGTCGCTGTCGAAGCGCTTGCTGATCTTGTAGGCGCGCACCACGCGCGAGGGGTTCAGCGGCACCTCGATCGCCTCGAGCAGTTCGCCCGGCTCGAGCGCGTTCTTCATGTAGTCGATGTAGAAGGCGGGCAGCGCCACCGTGCGCTGGCGCGTGCCACGCCGCAGCACGAGCTGGGCGTCCAGCGCCATCAGCACCGGCGCCGCGTCGCCGATCGGCGAGCCGTTGGCCAGGTTGCCGCCCAGCGTGCCGGCGTGGCGGATCGGCGGCGAGGCGAAGCGCAGCCACATGTCGCGCAGCGGCGGCCAGATGTCGACCAGCATGCGCCAGGCCGTCTCCAGCGACACCGCGCTGCCGATGCGCAGGCGCTCGCCGTGCATGCCGAGCTGGTTGAGCTCGGCCACCTCGCCGGTGTAGATCAGCTCGGGCAGCACCTTGAGCTGCTTGGTGACCCACAGCCCGATGTCGGTGGCACCGGCCACGATGCGTGCCTGCGGGCGCGCCATCACGAGCGTGGCCAGGTCGATCAGCGTGCGCGGCGCGTGGAAACCGCTGGCGGTGCTGAGCGGCGGGTCCTCGGCCAGCTGGCGCAGCGCGGCGACCACCGGCTCGGGGTCCAGGCGCACCGCGGGCGGCTCGAACATCTTCTGGCCGGCGTCGAGGATCGGCCGGTAGCCGGTGCAGCGGCACAGGTTGCCCGAGAGCTCGTCGGCCAGCTCCTGCCGCGTGGGCCGGCTGCCACCGGCCTGGTGGCGCTCGTAGCACGACCACATCGACATCACGAAGCCCGGCGTGCAGAAGCCGCACTGCGAGCCGTGGCAGTCGACCATCGACTGCTGCACCGGGTGCAGCGCACCGCCGGCGATGCCGGCCAGGTCCTCCACCGTGAACAGCGCCTTGCCGTCCAGCGTGGGCAGGAAGCGGATGCACGCATTGACGGCGCGCAGGCGCAGGCGGCCGGCGGCGTCGAGGTCGCCGACCACCACGGTGCAGGCGCCGCAGTCGCCCTCGGCGCAGCCTTCCTTGGTGCCGCTGAGGCGCCGGTCCTCGCGCAGCCACTGCAGCACGGTGCGCGTGCTCGAGCCGGGCGACACGTCGTCGACCTCGACGATCGCACCCCGGTGGAACAAGCGGATCGGGCGGATGTTCATGGCGGCTTCGTGGCCTGCTCGCGAAGGGACGCGGCGGCCCGGCAACGGCGGATGCGCGAAGGTAGCGCGACGCGGCCGGCCGGCGATACGATCACGAGCATATCCAATATGCGGAAGATCATATGGTGCAGCGGGCCGAATTCGACACCATCGACCTCCGTCTCGTCAGGGTCTTGCACACCGTGATCACCGAACGCAGCGTCTCGCGGGCCGCGATGAAGCTGGCCAGCACCCAGCCGGCCGTGAGCGCGCAGCTCAGGCGGCTGCGCGAGCTGACCGGCGACGCGCTGCTCGTGCGCGCCGGCCAGCGCATGCAGCCCACCGAGCGTGCGCTGGCGCTGCTCGGCCCGGCCGGCAGCCTGCTCGCGGAGGCCGAGCGCCTGTTCGGCCGCCGTGCGCGCGAGCGCGGCTTCGACCCGGCGCACGCCGAGGTCACGTTCCGCGTGGCGGCCAGCGACTACCTCGACCCGCTGTTCCTGCCCGCCCTGGTGGCGCGCCTGCAGCGCGAGGCGCCGCAGGCGCACATCGAGCTGATGCCGCTGAGCGCCGAGTACGACTACCGCCGCCACCTCGCCGCCGGCGAGGTCGACTTGGTGATCGGCAACTGGCTCGAGCCGCCCGAGGAGCTGCACCTGGGCCGCCTGATCAGCGACGAGGTGGTGTGCCTGGTCGCCGAAGACCACCCGGCAGCCCACGCCGCCGCCGGCCGGGGCTGGACGGTGGCGCGCTACCTCGACTGCGAACACGTCGCGCCGATGCCGATGAGCCCGGGCGCGCTCGGCGTGATCGACGAGCACCTGGCCGCCGCCGGGGCGCGACGCAACATCACGGTGCGCGCCTCGCACTTCAGCCTGATCCCGCTGATGGTGGCCGACAGCTGGCTCGTGCTGACCACCGGGCGCCTGTTCTGCTCGCGCTACGTGGACCAGCTGCCGGTCAAGATCGTGCGCTGCCCGGTGGCCTTTCCGCCGCTCACCTACTACCAGCTGTGGCACGAGCTGACGCACGGCGCGCCCTCGATGCGCTGGCTGCGCGAGCAGGTGCGCGACGTGGCGCGCGAGCTCGGCCAGCGCGCCCTGCCCGCGCGCAGCAAGGCGGGCCCGGCGGCGTGAAGGCGATCCGCGCCGACCTGCTGGACTTCAGCGCCGAGCCGCGCTGGGGCCACACCGCGGTGGACGAGACGGGCGCGGTGCGCTGGCGCCCCGACCACTGGCTGCTGATCGGCGACGACGGCCGCATCGCCGGCGTGCAGCAGCACGACCCGGGCCCGGGCTGGCCGCGCGAAGACCACCACGGCCGCCTGCTGCTGCCCGGTTTCATCGACAGCCACGTGCACAGCCCGCAGCTCGGCGTGATCGGCAGCTGGGGCAGCGAGCTGCTCGACTGGCTCGACAACTACACCTTCCCCGCCGAACGCGCCTGGGCCGACCCGGCGGTGGCGGCGCGCGGCTCGGCGCTGTTCCTCGACGCGCTGCTCGCCCACGGCACCACGGCGGCGGCCGTCTTCCCCACCGTGCACGCCCATTCGGCCGACGCCCTGTTCGCCGCCGCGGCCGAGCGCGGCATGCGCATCGTGGCCGGCAAGGTGCTGATGGACCGCCACGCGCCCGACGGCCTGCGCGACGATCCGCACGACGCCTCGCGCGCCGAGCGCGAGTGCATCGACCTGATCGAGCGCTGGCACGGACGGGGCCGCGCCGCCTACGCGGTGACGGTGCGCTTCGCGCCCACCAGCTCGCGCGAGCAGCTCGCGATGGCCGGTGCCCTCTGCCGCGCCGACCCCACGCTGTACATGCAGACCCACGTGGCCGAGAACCGCGACGAGGTGCGCTGGGTGGCCGAACTCTTCCCCGAGGCGCGCAGCTACCTCGACGTCTACGCGCGCGCCGGCCTGCTGCACCGCCGCTCGGTGCTGGCGCACGGCATCTGGCTCGACGCCCACGACCGCGCCGCGATCGCCGACGCCGGCGCGCAGATCGCGTTCTGCCCGAGCAGCAACCTGTTCCTCGGCAGCGGCCTGTTCGACTGGCCCGCCGCGCGCGCCGCCGGCCTGGCCGTGAGCCTGGCCAGCGACGTCGGCGGCGGCACCAGTCTCGCGCAGCTGCGCACCGCGGCCGATGCCTACAAGGTGCAGGCGCTGGCCGGCCACCGCCTCACCGCGTGGAGCGCCTTGCACGCGGCGACGCGCGGCGCGGCCGAGGCGCTGGCGCTCGGCCACGAGATCGGCTCGCTCGAGAGCGGCCTGATGGCCGACTTCACGCTCTGGGACTGGAGCCGCGGCCCGCTGGACACCGAACGCCAGCGCCTGGCCCGCGACTTGCACGACAAGGTCTTCGCCTGGATGACGCTCGCCGACGAGCGCCATCTCGTCGCCACCTGGGTGGCGGGGCACAGGCGGCACACCGCGGAGGGCAGCGCATGGGCATGACCAGCGAGCTGAGACTCGAACTCACCGGCATCACCAAGCAGTACCCGGCGGTGCGCGCCAACGACAACGTGCACCTGCGCGTCAAGCCGGGCGAGATCCACGCCGTGCTCGGCGAGAACGGCGCCGGCAAGAGCACGATGATGAAGATGATCTACGGCGCGGTGCAGCCCGACGCCGGCGAGATCCGCTGGAACGGCCAGCGCGTTCACGTCACGAGCCCGGCCTTCGCGCGCAAGCTCGGCATCAGCATGGTCTACCAGCACTTCTCGCTGTTCGACACGCTGACCGCGGCCGAGAACGTCTGGCTCGGGCTGGACAAGTCGCTCTCGCTCGCGCAGGTCAGCCAGCGCATCGGCGAGGTGGCGCACACCTACGGCCTCGACGTGGACCCGGCGCGCCCGGTGCACACGCTGTCGGTCGGCGAGCGCCAGCGCGTGGAGATCGTGCGCGCGCTGCTCACCAGCCCGCAGCTGCTGATCCTCGACGAGCCCACCTCGGTGCTCACGCCGCAGGCGGTGGACAAGCTCTTCGTCACGCTGCGCCAGCTGGCCGAGCGCGGCTGCAGCATCCTCTACATCAGCCACAAGCTCGACGAGATCCGCGCCCTGTGCCACCAGTGCACGGTGCTGCGCGGCGGCAAGGTCACCGGCGAGGTCGACCCGACGCAGGAGAGCAACGCGAGCCTGAGCCGGCTGATGATCGGCGCCGAGCCGCCCGAGCTGAAGCACCAGGAAAGCCGGGCCGGCGCCGTGGTGCTGAAGGTCGACGGCCTCGCGCTGCCCAAGCTGGACCCGTTCAGCGTCGAGCTCAAGGACATCGCTTTCGAGGTGCGCGCCGGCGAGATCGTCGGCGTGGCCGGCGTCTCGGGCAACGGCCAGCAGGAGCTGCTGGCGGCGCTGTCGGGCGAAGACCGGCGCGCGCGGCCCGGGGCGATCACGCTCTTCGGCAAGCCGATCGGCGAGCACTCGCCGCGCCGCCGGCGCAAGGAAGGCCTGCACTTCGTGCCCGAGGAGCGCCTGGGCCGCGGCGCGGTGCCGGTGATGAGCCTGGCGCAGAACACGCTGCTCACGCGCACCGAGGCGGTGAGCCGCGGCGGCTGGCTCAGGCTCGGCGAGGTCGACGCGCTCGCCG
>Ga0073934_10005146_pt1 | contig 20665 bp, 15 predicted proteins | sample LarsenN4metaG_FD_76834 | JGI IMG/M metagenome (GOLD analysis project Ga0073934, IMG submission 76834) | Hot spring sediment bacterial and archeal communities from British Columbia, Canada, to study Microbial Dark Matter (Phase II) - Larsen... ... | reverse complement strand
CGGCGCTGGACGAGTCCGCGGCCGATCTGGAGTTCTTCAACAAGCGCATAGACAACACGGTCCTGGAGACCCTGGAGCACGTGGCCGAGTCCCGGTTCGAGCACATCACCTACACAGAGGCGATTCGCCTCCTCCAGGCTGCCGGGCGGGACTGGGAGTATCCGGTGCACTGGGGCGCCGACCTGCAGAGCGAGCACGAGCGCTACCTTACCGAGGAGAAGCTGCGCCGCCCGGTGATTGTGACCGACTACCCGAGGGAGATCAAGGCCTTCTATATGCGCGCCAACGACGACGGCCGCACCGTTCGCGCCATGGACGTGCTGGCCCCCCGGATCGGCGAAATCATCGGTGGAAGCCAGCGCGAGGAGCGCCACGACGTCCTGCGGGACCGGATCCGGGCCCAGCGCCTTCCAGAAGACGCCTACTGGTGGTATCTGGAACTGCGCCGCTACGGGTCGGCACCCCACGCCGGCTTCGGGCTGGGCCTCGAGCGCATGCTCATGTACGTGACAGGCATGAAGAACATCCGCGATGTCATCCCATTCGCACGCACCCCCGGATCCGCCGAGTTCTGAAGCTGGACCACCGCAGCCTAGTCCCGCCCGGATTCAGCCCGCGGTGGCGGCGCTGGCGGCGCTGCTCCTCCTGTCCTTCGCGGGGCTGGCGTGGATCTTCGTGCGCCAGGGCCGGGCTTCACAGGCGGACTTGGTGATCACCGGCCGTCCCCTGCCTCCGCTCGGTCAGCCTGCGCTTCCGCCGGCAGATTCCCGCCCCGCGGCGCCCCGCACGGAAGACGAGAAACAGCCCCCCGCAGCTGCGGGAGGCCCCACTGCCAGTGCCCTCGTAGTGCACGTCGCGGGCGCGGTTCAGCACCCCGGTGTCTACCGAATGAAGCCCGGCCAGCGGGTGGACGACGCCATCAGGGCGGCGGGCGGCGTGAAGCCGGGAGGGGACCTGGACGCTCTGAACCTGGCCTCCCGGCTGGAGGACGGCCAGCAGGTCCGGGTCCCCTTGAAGGGTGCCACGACTGCCGAAACTGCCCTTGCGGGCGGCAACGGGACGGCCAGACGCTCATCGGCCACCAAGGCGGAGAAGCTCACGCAGCCCGGGCGGCAGACGGTGAATCTGAACACGGCGACGGCCCGGGAGCTCCAGCAACTGCCGGGCGTTGGACCGGCCACCGCGGAGCGCATTCTGGCCTTCCGCAAGGAGATCGGGCGGTTCGAGGATGTGGAGCAGTTGCTGGAGGTTGCGGGAGTCGGCGAAAAGAAGCTGGAGCGCATGCGCCCGTTCCTGCGTGTGCGCTAGCGTACAGTGACACGCATGCGGCCTCTGCCTGCAACCAGCACCAGGCTCCAGGATCTCCGGGATCCAGTTGCGGGGTCATGCGGCTGGCGGGGATCCCAGGCCGTTGCTGCGTATGAGCAGGTAGGTGGGAAGCACTCCCCTGCCGCGCACCTCCACCTGACCCCGCTCCCGGAACACGTAGCGGTCCTTCAGGCGGCAGTAGACCGCCTCGGAAACATGGATCGCGCCGCCCAGCCCGTGAGTCTGCATGCGGCTGGCCAGATTCACCGTGTCGCCCCAGAGGTCGTAGGCGAACTTGCTGCTTCCCAGCACGCCCGCGACCACCGGTCCGGAGTGCATCCCGATGCGGATGCGCAGGCTCTCACCGTTGGGGCAGGACATCCGGCTGGCCTCCTCCCTGAACGCCAGCGCCAGGTCGGCCGCTGCCTCGGCATGGTCGGGCCGGGCCGTAGGCACGCCGCTTACGGCCATATAGGCGTCGCCGATGGTCTTGATCTTCTCCAAGCCGTGCTCCTCGGTCAGGCGGTCCATCGCCGAGAAGACCCCGCTGAGCCAAGAGACCAGCTGCTCGGGCGGCAACTCGGCCGCCATGGGCGTGAAGTTCTCGATGTCCGCGAAGAGCACCGTCGCCTCGGGAAAGCTGTCCGCGATCACTCCGCCCTCGCGCTTGAGGCGCTCAGCCACCGGCCGCGGCAGCACATTCAGCAGAAGCCGCTCCGAGAGCTTGCGCTCCAGCTGGATCTCGCGCATTGCCATCTCCAGCACCAGGTTGCGCTCGTGCAGCTGGCGGTGGAGCAGGCGCGTTTCCAGCAGGTTTCGGATGCGCGCCGAGACCTCATCGAAGTCAAGCGGCTTGGAGAGGAAGTCCCTGGCGCCGGCGAAGAGGGCCCGGTGGCGCACTTCGGGGGCGGCGTCGGCGGTGAGCACGAGGACGGGCAGATAGGCGGCGCGGGGAATCTCCGCCCGCAGCTGCTCCAGGACCGCGAATCCGTCCAGGTAGGGCATGTGCAGGTCCAGGAGGACGAGGTCGGGGCTCCGCTTTCGGAAGAGGGGGAGCGCCTGGCGAGGATCGGTCGTGGCGACGACCTGGGCGTAGCCCTCCTGGGCGAGAAACCCCTCCAGGAGCGCGGTGTTCGCCTCCTGGTCGTCGACGATCAGGATTCGAGCCGCGCGGAGCGCCTCGTTCAGCTCTTCGAGCGCCACGGCTGTTTCTTCGCGAGCATCTCGTCCAGAGTGGCGAGGAACTGGTCCACGTCCAGCGGCTTGGGCAGATAGGCCTGGGCTCCGGCCTCCAGCAGCCGTTCCATTCGCCGCGGCGTGGCGTCGGCGCTGATCACGACCACGGGCAACGCAGCAGTGCGCTCGTCCGCCCGCAGGCGCTCCAGCACCTCGGAGCCCGGCACGTCCGGCAAGTGCAGGTCCAGCAGAATCAGGTCTGGCTGGTGCTCCACGGCCAAGTCGAATCCCAGGCTGCCCTGCAGGGCCGAGAGCAGAGTGATCCCAGGCCGCTCCGCCAGAATGGTCTCGATCAGGCTCAGATTCGCCAGATTGTCCTCCACATACAGCACGGTGGCACCGTGGTCCGCCGGATCGCCGGCGTCGCCAGTCTGCGCTACGCCGTTGCGCTCGAGCCGGGCCGTTGGGCTTTCGGCGGCCGCGAGCCCAATGGAGAAGGTGGTGCCCTCCCCCACCACGCTGGCGACGGAGATCGTGCCGCCCATGGCCTCCACGAGCCTGCGGGAGAGGGCCAGACCCAGCCCGGTGCCCTCGGTGCCTGTCCGCTCCGCACCCAGCCGCTCGAACGGCACGAACAGTCGCTCCATTTTGTCGGGTGGGATTCCCGGTCCGGTGTCGGCCACGTGGAGCCACACCATCGGCTGAACGCCGGCCGCGGCTGGCGGCGTGCCGTCGCAGGTGAAGCGGACGCTGCCGCCCAGCCGGTTGTACTTTACGGCATTGGAGAGCACGTTCAGCAGCACCTGGGTCAGGCGCTGGCGGTCGGCGGTCACGTAGAGGTCTGGGCACAGTCCGGACGGGCCGGTAAGCTGCACGCCGTGCTGGGCGGCCAAGGGCTCGATGAGCTGCTCCGCCTCGCGCGCAATCGTGGCAAGATGAACCGGCTCCAGGGAGAGCTGCAGGCGATTGGCTTCGATGCGCGCGATGTCCAGCACCTCGTTGATGAGGTCCAGGAGGTGGCGGCCCGCCTTCAGGATATGCTGGACCGCTGTCTGGTGGTCGGTCGGCAGCTTCCTGCGAGCCATAAGCTGAGCAAATCCCAGGATGCTGTTCATGGGAGTGCGAAGCTCGTGGCTCATGCGCGACAGGAACTCGCTCTTGGCCCTGTTGGCCTCCTCAGCAGCCTCCTTGGCGGCCTGAAGGTCCCGTTCAGCCCGCTTTCGATCCGTGATGTCCCGGATGAAGGCGCTGAACGCCAGCGAATCGCCGGTCTGCACGGTGGTGACAGCCAGCTCCACGGGAAACTCGGTTCCGTTCCGGCGCAGGGCAGTGATCTCGATGCGCCGGTTTAGCACCGGGCCCTCGCCCGTCTCCAAATAGCGGCGCAGCCCGGCCTCGTGCGCCTCGCGGTACTGGCGCGGAATGATCAGGTCCGACATGCGGACACCGATCGCCTCCTCCCACGTCCAGCCGAAGACCTCCTCCGCCTGGGAGTTCCAGCTCGTAATGAGCCCGTCGGTGCTCATGGTGATGACCGCGTCCAGGGCGGTGTCCACCACCCGCCGCATGCGCTCCTCGATTTCCCGAAGCTTGCGCTCGGACTCCTTGCGCTCCGTGACGTCGCGGGTATTCACCACGACGCCCTTCTCCGCGGAGTCTGGAAGCAGGGTCCTTCCCACGGCCTCGACCGGCAGGTAGTGGCCCTTCTTGTGCCTGAACCGGAACTCGGCCCACCGCGTCTGCCCGGGGTTCGCCACCAGCGCGGCGAACTCGCCCTGCGGCCCCTCGATGTCGTCGGGGTGGACGTAGTCAAAGCCGTTGGTGCCCACCATCTCTTCGGCGCGGTAGCCGAATATCCGCTCGGAAGCCGGGCTCACGTAGCGAATGATCCCGTCCGGCTGCACGATGGAGAGGATGTCGGAGGCATTCTCGGTGAGGGTGCGGAAGTGTTCTTCGCTGCGCTGAAGGGCCGCGTTTGCCTGGGCCAGCGCCTCGTTGGCCCGGTTGAGCTCGCCAGTGCGTTCCTCCACGCGGCGTTCCAGGTCCTCCCGAGCGCGGCGCAGCTCCTCCTCGGCGCGCTTGCGCTCCGTCACGTCCTGCACCTGGGAGATGAAGTGGAGCAGGCTGCCCTGCCTGTCGCGCACGGCGGAGACGCCCACCAGCCCCCAGAAGCAGGTGCCGTCCGCCCGCCGATAGCGCTTCTCCACCTGGAAGGACGGGATCTCGCCGGCCAGCAGGCGGCGCATGTCGTCACCTGTCCTGCGGAGCTCTGCCAGGTCGTCCTGGTGGCTAACCTCGGCGGTGGTCCGCCCGATCATCTCCTCCGGGCGGTAGCCGAACAGGGCGCAGAGGGCGGGATTCACCTGCAGGAAGCGGTCGTCCAGCCCCACCAGCGCCATGCCTATCGCAGAGCGCTCGAAGGCGCTCTTGAACCGCTCCTCGCTGTCGCGCAGAGCCTCTTCCGCGCGGACCTGGTCCGTCACGTCCTGATGGGTAAGGATAATCTCGCGGATCTCGCCTCGGCCATCCGTCACCGGATAGAGGAATCCCTGGATCCAGCGGGCAGGCCCGCCCTTCGCTCCGGGCACCTTGGCGGGATCATACAGCACGGGTGGCACGACCGTGACCTCTCCCCGGAGTCCTCGCTCAATGTAGGACAGGATGCCCAGGTCACGGACCTGCGGGTCCTGGAGCAGGTTGAACCCGCGCATCTCCTCCTGCGTCAGACCGAACAGGTGCTCGAAGGCGGCGTTCACCTGCAGCGTGGTGCCATCCGGAGCCAGGATTTGCACGCTGACCGGAGACTGTTCGAACATGGCCCGGAATCGGGTCTCAGAGAGCCGCAGGGCCTCCTCCGCCCGCCGTCGCTCATGCTGCTCCAGGAGGCGGGCCACGACCTCGGCCACTGAGGCGGCGAAGTCCTGCTCCTCCTCCGTCCATTGGCGGGTGCCGCCCGAATGCTCGTGGCACACCACCCCAGCCACGCGCCCCCCGAGCCAGATGGGCACGTCGAGCATGGCGCCGATCCCTAGGGGCTCCAGATAGGCCTCGGCGAACTCGGCCGTGCGCGGATCGGAGCGGGCGTCCGCCGCGGCAACCACCCGGCTCTCTTCAAGCGCGCGGAAGTAAGCGGGATAGGTTTCGGCGCGGAGCACCGCACCGGAGGCGCGGCGCTCGGTCCGAGTGTCGTAGAGGCCGGCGCAACGGATCTCCGTCCGGTCGCCGCTGTAGAGCCAAACACCCACCCGGTCCACGCGGAGCGCTGCGGCATCGAGTTCGGCGACACGGAGGATCGCGGCCTCCAGGGAGGGGCCGTCTGTCCGGGCCAGCTCCAGGAGGGCCCACTGGTGGCGGTCGTGGTTGGCGGGCTGCTCGACAGTGCTTGCCATGGCGTGCAGTGACGGTTGTTTGGCCCGCCCGGAAGCAAGCCGTCGCGGCCGGGTGGACAGTCTGGCGATCGGGGTGCTGGCTGACGGGCGTATTCTACTGAGCGGCTGCTCGGGAGTCAAGCCCGAGCCGCGCTCCGGGCCCCGATGTGACAACAGCCGCCTGCACCCCGCGCTCACACGCGGAGTGCAGGCGGGCGGGGGCGGTCGCTCAGCGCTGGGTTTTCAGGGGGCAGTAGGGATTCGGGCCGGACCCGTCGCGCAACCGCAGTCCCCGGCCCCTGCCCTGTCCAGCCCAGCCGCCGGGGCAGAAGCCCTGCCACGGGCAGCCGGGTCCCGGACCGCCCCTTCCCGCCCAGGCACCGCGTCCGGCCGTCCACGCCTGAGCCGCCTGTGCGCGGGCTTCGGCCAGCCTGCGTTCCAGGTCTGAGATGACGGCCGGATCCGCGCCTTCCGTGCGTCTGGCGGCAAGCTCGGCGGCCAGGCTGCGAATGCGGGCCGCAACCAGAGACGGCGACTCACTTGCCGTGCGGGTCCAGGTGGGCGCCCTCCCGCGCCCCGTCCCGAACCCCTGGGCAGAGGCGGCTGCCCCCGGGAACGCCCAGAGCACCGCGCAGGCCAGCGCGGCCAAGACAGTGCTGCATCTCATCCTCGTGGATCCCCCTTGTGTTGGCCCGGGCCCGGGCGGCTTTCGTTGTCACCCTCAGGACGACGGCGCGGGCCGCGCGTTCCCAGGCTGCCCGAATCCCAACTCATGGAAGCGAGCGGGCGACGCGGAGGAGCTCGTTCGCGGACAGATCGCCCACGAGGAGGTAGTTGGCCGTGGGACTCTCCCAGGCAAGCACGACCGTGCCCGGGGAGGGCTGGAGATGCAGAGCGCTGCGGCCGCTGCCCCGGCCAAGTCCCGGCCCCCGCCCGCGGCGGAAGATGCTCACCGCGGCGAGCCCATCGCTCAGGCGCACCGCGGGCAACAGCCGCCCACTGCCCGCCTCCATGACGCCATGCTGGACCACGCGGAAGCCCGGGGGCAGCCGCCCAGGAACCGGGACCGGCAGCCCCGTGCGCTCCTCCGCTTCGCGCGCGGATGCGACGGGCTGATACGAGCCGGGTCCCACCACCCGCGGGTGGGCGTGCTCGGGAGGCGCGGCGAAGGTCGTTTCCGGCTGGGGCCCGAGGGTCAGTTCGGTGAAGGCCGTCGAGGAGAGCAAGCGTCCATCGGGCGCCCACAGGTCGTCGCGCAGGGAAACGCCCGTGGACGGATCCAGCCAGATGCGTCGTGAGGGCCTGCCAGCATGCCGGGGGAGAATCCGGAGAGGCACGCACGGCCGCCCCAGCAGCCGCGCGCGCGGACCGGCCTCCACGCGGTAGCTGGCCAGCAGCAGGCGCGTCCGCTCGCCAGCCGGCATGTCCCGCGAAGCAGGAAGCTGGAGCCACTCTCCCGACCCGTCGCGCCGGTATGTGGCGTCCGGCAGCTGGAGCAGCACGGTGCCGTTGGCGGGACCGCCCACGTACTCCCGGCGCACGCGCCCGCGGCCGTCCGCCTGGACGCGCACCTGGGACCGCACAAGCCCGGAATCCGTCGCGGCCTCCGCGCGCTGAACTCCGCGGAAGGCTGCGAACGGACCTGTCAGAGCCGTGCGCACCAGATCCGCCGCATCCTGCAGTCGTGCAGCTGCGGACGGCCCTGAGACCAGAAGGGCCAGGAGCATCGCGGGGAGACCACCCATGGGCACCCTTCTATTCTCGCGCGCTGATCAGCAGGACGCCCCGATTGGGATCGGCCCACGGATCGGCCAGCCCCGCAGCGAGATGAGCGCGCGCCGCGGCAATGTCCAGCGGCGGAGAGGCTGTTGTGGCAACTGGAGGCGGAGTCCCGGGGCGCGCCAGGACCGCCAGCAGACCGGCGGCGGCACCGACAGCCAGCGCCGCGCGCCAGGCGAAGGTCCTGCCAGCGCGGCGCACAGCCGCGCGCTGCCACACCGCAGGCGCGGGCTCTGGCGCGGGGAGCCTTCCAAGCGCCTCCACCAGACGCTGCTCCCGGCCAAGCTCCCGGGCGCAGGCCGGGCAGCGGGCGAGGTGGCGCTCAACCTCCTCCCGCTCGGCTGCCTCCAGCCACCCTGAATGAAGCGAGGACAGCCGCTCCCGAACCGCCGCGCACTCCGCCGAGGTGGACTTCATGACGTCGTCTCCTCGTCCAGCCACTCCGCGAGGTCCTCCCGTAAACGTTGACGCGCGCGCCCAAGGCGGGACTTCACCGTTCCCTCGGGCACGCCCAGCAGGGCACTGATCTCTCGGACCTCCATGCCTTCCAGGTGGTGCAGGGCGATGACCTCGCGCTGGTCCAGGGGAAGCCGCGCGATGGCGCGGTCCAGGGCGCGCGACCGCGCCTCCCGCAACGCGATCCCGTGGGGGTCCAGGCCGGGGTCGGCGAACTCGGGGGGCTCGGCCGCAGAGCCGCCCTCCGCCGGCCGCGGCCGCAGGTCCCAGAAGGAGACCCAGGGCTTGCGCGCCTGCCGCTTGGCCCGATCCCGCACCAGATTCACGACAACCCGATACAGCCACCGGAGGAGCGCCTGGCCATCCTCGATCCGCGACAGGGCGCCATACGCGCGGACAAAGGCCTGCTGGGCGATGTCCTCGGAATCGGCGGCGCTGTGCGTAAGGCGGAACGCGAATCCGTAGACGCGCCCGTAATGGCGGTCGAACAGGGCGTCGAACGCGCCATGCTCTCCCTCGCGCGCGCGCTCGACGAGGTCCCCGTCGGACGCGCGGTAATCGGCGCGCACGGTGTGCACGGAAGTAATCGCACTCACGGCAGCCACGGCTCGCTGCGGGCCCACGGGCCCGCACTCCCCTGGCTCAGGACGACGCAGGAGCCGGGCCGTTCCCCGCCGCGGCCTGGATGGAGGGGCGGAGGACCTACTGCTGGTCGTAGTCCTTCAGCTCTCGCACCCAGATGTTGCGGAAGCGAACGGGGTTGCCGTGGTCCTGGATGCCTATGGGGCCCCGGGGTCCATGGGGCACATAGGCCGGAGCCTGGCGGTGAACCATGGGTCCCAGGATCTTCGCGTGGTTGTGCACCACGACTCCGTTGTGAAGCACGGTGGCGTAGCCCGGCGTCGCCAGCCTGCCGTCCTCAAAACGCGGGGCGGTGAAGACGATGTCGAACGTCTGCCATTCGCCGGGCTTGCGGCAGGCGTTCACGAGCGGCGGGTACTGGCCGTAGAGCGCGGCCGCCTGTCCGTCGGGGTAGGTCTTGTTGTCGTAGCTGTCCAGCACCTGGAACTCGTAGCGGTTGAACAGGAAGATGCCGCTGTTGCCGCGGCCCTGCCCCGTGCCCACCGGGGGCACAGGGGCCGCCCACTCCACGTGGAGCTGGCAGTCGCCAAACTCCTGCCGCGTGCGGATGGACCCGGCGCCCTTGCGGATCACCATTGCGCCTTCCTCCACCAGCCACGTTGCGGGCTCCCCCTTCTCGTTCACCCACTGGGACAGGTCCCGGCCGTTGAACAGGACGATGGCATCCGAGGGCGGCCTGCCCGGACCCTCCTGCGTGCTGGCAGTGCCGGGGTCAATCACCTTCGGCTGTGGCCTCCGGCTGTCATGGACATGCCAGGACGTCCCGGGAATCAGGGGCGTGTCGGTGTACCCCAGCTGGGCACCGGCTCCGATGAGGGCCGCGAGGCATAGTGATCCGCCGGCCCCGGCGGCGAGCATGATCCTGCGCGTGCGATTCATGGCGATGTAGTCTCCATTCGGATGATGGTCCGGCCAGCCGACTCGGGATCGGAGCGGCGAGGAAGCCATTCGGGCTGTCCGCGCGGAGGGCGGCCCGGCCCCGACACACCGCCCAACACTGTCAATGGGCCTGTTCGGAGTGCTCCTGGGGCGCCGCAGTGGCCCGTGGCAACGGACGGCACGGGGGCTGCGCGGTGTGGCCATGCTCCGCTCAGAAGGCGGAGCCACTCAAGATCATACCGTCAAATCGCGCGCTGCGAAACGGCAGATTCTCGACCCACTGCCCCCCGGTCGCGCGGAGCGATGGGACCAGTCCGCCCGCTGACCCTGGCACCTGCCCCCCGGGTCGCGCGGAGCGACCCTCCCGGCGCGCCGCGGGTTCGGCTGCGCGCATGCGTCATCCCCCATGGCGGCGACTACAACCCGGAGCACTGGCCGGAATCCGTCCGCGAGGATTACCGGGACCTGGTGGTGCCGGCCGGATGCAACGTGGACACCCTTCGGGTCTTCGGGTGGGCCTCCCTGGAGCCCGAGGCGCGCTGTTTCACCTTCGGGCTGGTGGTGGACGAGAACGGCATCCGACGCCGCCACGGCAACCGCCACGCGTGGCGCCTCGCACTCGCCCGGCCGCCGCCGCCCCGCCGTGCGACTGGCCCGCACGCTGCCGGAGCGCTGCGGCCAACACCCGGCTCTGGCCCTCTGGCGCCTGGGCAGCGAGCGCGGCAGCCACCGCTGGTGCGGCAGGTGCGCGGGGCCTTCCGGGGTCGGCTCCAGTGGCGGCATGAGAGCCTGGATGCGCTGAGCCTTCGCTGCCACTTGCACTGCGAATGCGCCCCTCCGGTGCCGGATGTCCGTTGTCGGCGCGCACCACGCGAAAAAGGGCGAGGGGCGCTGCGACCCAGGCCAGCCAGGGCGGCGGGGGCAGACAGTCCACTGTGTTCATGCGAATGGGCGGACGGAAGGGCGTGCCCGGTCCTCTTCGAGGGCTCGTCGATAACCTGGTGTTCATGCGAATGGGCGGACGGGAGGGCTCCTGTGCGACGGCGGGCGTGGCAACGAAGTGCAGTCCCAAAGGTATCATTGACCTGCAGCCCTGCGGGAGAGGGCACCGCCGCACCGGCCGGCAGCGCGGGATACCGGGGAAGACGACGTCCCAGGGCATTGGGCGGCTCCCGATGTATTGATCCGACGATGCCGCGCGCAGGGGCCCTGATGCGAACAGAGTCCGGGACAGGCGGAGATCCGGAAGTCCGCGGTGCCCGGTCCGTCGCCGCACGTCCGTGGGCTCCGCCGCGCAGGTAACCCGGCAGGGAATCCGAGAATAATAGAGGTTGGGTCGCGGAGGATTGGGCGCTGCTGTCCATCCCATCCCGCGTCCGGGGATTCAGCCTTGTCCACGATCAGCCGTGTCCGGTGTCCGCACTGCCAGACCGAGTGCATGGAGCAGGAGGTGAACTGCTGGCGCTGTGGCCTCCTCCTGCGCCCCAAGCCCGCTCCTCCAGCGCCCGCGGGCGAATCCCAGCCCCCGCCTCCCATTCAGATTGAGGAGACCTTCTCGTCTGGCGGGCCGCCGGTGGAGTCCGCCGCGCCCGCCGCCGCGGCGGAGGTCCGCCGCACCATCACCCGCACCACCCTCACGGGCGAGGTGGTGGAGGTGGAGGAGCCCGCCCCGCCTATACTCTCATTGGAGCGGGCCGACGGTGCTCCCGCGTCGGCCATCGATCCGGTGGACATTCCCTCCACCCCGGAGGAGGAGGTGATGGTCCTCACGTTCTGCAAGGGCTGCGGCCAACAGAACGAGGAGGGCGTGCGCAAGTGCCGCAAGTGCGGCGCGATGCTGGAAGTGGTGGCGGTGAGCGCGCTGCGCGACATTGCGCCCCTGCCGCGGCAGTGGGGGTTCGACGTGCTGGGCATCGCGTGGATCGTGCTCGGGTTCGCCGCGGTCTACTGTGGCCAGTTCCTGGTGAAGGCCGATCCCGAACACCCTGGCATCACCTGGGCGGACTACTTCTGGACCGGGATAGTGGTCTGCGCGCCCGGAATCCTCATCTTCCTGCGGCACTATTTCTGCAAGATCCTCTTCTACGTGATGACCCTGGGCAGCCTGCTCGTATGGGCGGTCATCGCCTTCCTCTGGCTGTACGTGGGGCTGACGCTCTCCGAGAACGCGGAGATGGGCCTCTCCTGGTTCGCCCTGCTGAGCGTCCTCTCCGCGATCAGCTACTTCACGGTCCGCTCCAACGACGCCTTCGACTTCGGCACCTGAGTCCCGCCGCTGTCAGGGGTCCGCACAGGCGGCGTCCGTATCCAGGCCCGCTCCACGGACAGCCGGGATGGGCGGCGGGCCGGAGTCGGCCATGGTCCAAACCGCCTCGTTTCGCGCCCAGGGAAGATCGGCCGGATAGGTGTCCTGGCCTCCGCAGTCCAGGAACAGCCCCAGCGTCAGACAGCGCTCTCGGATCGTGCCCCGCCCGCTGGCCTCGATGCTGCCGCGCCCCAGTGTAGTGGACGGCCGCACCACGTAGACGTCGTCGCCCGCCCGGTCCCAGAAGAAGCCGAACCCGTTGGCGTTTCCGCCCCCCGGTGAGAGGTTCGGCGCCTCGTGGCGGTCATTCCCGGCCTCGTCCAGCAAGAACCCGGGGCCGAAATCGTGGCCCGCTCCCTGGGCCATGTTGTGGGTGGCTCGGTACCGGTCGTTGCCGCCGACGTCGTGGTGGACTCCCACGGCGAAGTGCGCCGACGCGCCCTGAACGTACCAAACCCCCTCGTACGCGTCCGGTCCGTCTCCGGCACTGAGGATCCCGGCACCGTACCAGTACCCCACGCCCTGGCCGAAGACCCCGCAGGAGAACCGGTTGCTGCCGCCCCCGTCCACAAGCGCACCGATACCGCCGGCGAGGGAGTGGCCATCGCTGTAGTCCGCGCGGCGGCCATATCCCGCCCCCTGCGCCAGACTCACGTTGTGGGCCTTGTCCTGCGGGGAGGGGAAGTCGATCACCGAGTCGTTGGCCTCGTAGAGGTCGTCGCCCTGTCCGGCGTCCACCAGCAGGCCGAACCCTTTCGTGCCGCCGTAACCCTGGGCGCGGCTGAAGCAGCGGTACTCGTCCCTGCCGGAGAGGTCGGCAAGAACGCCCACGCCGAACGTGGCCGCCCCCTGCCCGTGGAAGCAGGCGTCGTACCGGTCGTCGCCAGCCCGGTCTTGCAGGATGCCCATGCCGAACAGGGCGGCCCCCATGGACCCGCCCAGCCCGCGATAGAGGTCGTTGCCTGCGCAGTCCACGAGGATTCCCCAGCCCAGAGTTCCCGAGCCGAGGGAGCGCCCCTGCGTGCCGCGCGCCAGGGGACCGTCCGCTTGCCCGGGACGCGGCAGCGCGGCGACCGCCGTCTGCTCGAGTGCAGGATGGCTGAGGTAGCGGTCGTTGCCGGCGATGTCCACGCAGACCCCCGCGGGGTGGTCCAGCGATTGGGAGCTGCCGACACCACCCACATAGAGGTCGTCGCCCTCCGTGTCGATCCGCAGCAGGCAGGCGGAGGCGCTCGTCCAGACATGCCTGCCAGCGCCCGACAGGCGAACCTCTCCCAGCGGGGTGGACCAGTCGAAGTCAAACCGCTCCCCACCCCGGCGGCCGATCAGCACGCCCGCCGCGCGGTCCACGGCTGCGCAGAGGTCGATTCCCCCTGCCAGAAGCAGCTTCATGTCCACGCTCTGCAGCAGGTCCAGTGTGGCCGCGTCCAGCGGCTCCTGACCGTCCTGAGGCACGACGCGGGAGAGTCGGCTCCAGAGGTCGCCGCGCCTGGCGGAGGGGACGCGCGCCAGGGCCCGCTCGCGCAGGCGAATGGCCGCCAGCTCCGCCTGGAGGATCAGCGCGGCGGCTCGGGCCACGTCTGGAGGAACCTGGGCGGATTGTGCCCGGAGGCGGGCCATGCGCTTCGGGTCCAGCGGCTGGGCGGCATGGGAGTGAATCGCGCCGATGGCCTCCGCCAGCGCGTGAGGACGGCCGGCCCGCTCCGCAAGCGCGGCGACCGGGTCCGCAATGAGCGTGCGGCGGGTTCCCTCGCCCATGCGAAGCCCCCCGATCATGGCCAGCTCGGCAGTGCTGGGTGCGGCGGTCAGCACGCTCTGACGCAGGCTCCGCGCGTACGAGGGGATGCGAAGCGGGTCCTGATGGACGGCATTGAACCACGCCAGCCTCAGCTCCCCGCCTCCGAAGCTGGCCATGTCCAACAGGTCGAAGCGGGCGGTGTCCCGCGTGAGGCCCACGGCCCCCAGGAGCTGCTCCCAGGGCGCCGATGCCCGTGTCCGAGAGCCTCCCGGGATGCGGGCCGCCCCCGCCGCCACGCAGCCGACCAGCAGGACCGGCCCAACCCCCTTGGCAGCGCGCGCCGCGAAGCGGTGCAAGGCCCGAGGCGCGGACTCCCGTCCGCCTTGACATCGGTCATGGAGCATGGTTGTCCATCCTGGCCCCCCGGACCAGCCGAACACGCGGGGTCGGGGAGTCCGTTCCCCGCCGGTCCGCCGCGTCCTGACCTGGCGCGGCGCGCCGGAGTGACCCACGGCCATGGACCGGGATTGTCGGTGCTCGTTGACGAGGGGGAGGGCACCGGCCTCAACACGAACGCAGCCGCGCGGCCGCGGGTGTCAGACAATGCCGGGCCGAACCTCGGCAGGCCGCACCAACGCCTCCACCTCGCTGCCCGCGGACCGGGCAGGCCGCACGAGGCTTGCGGGGGACTCCGGATGGGCGGCCCGGAGAAGGCTCCAGGGCGCGCGCTCCCGGCGGGCGCGCTCGCGGAGCAGGGGGACCAGCGCGGCAGCGGCCGCGCGAACCGTCGGCGAGCGGCCGCCCCGGCAGGCCGCTTCCGCCGCTGCCAGGGCCCGCCCGTCGCCGACCTTCTCCAACGCCTCCAGCGCGGCCAGTGCCAGGGGCTCCGCGCGGCCCAGCAGGCCCACAAGGTTCGGAGTCACGTCCGGGGCGACGGCACCGTACTGGTCTGGCCCCAGCGCCGGAAGGGCCCGGAGGAGCGCGGCCTCCGCGGCGGCGCGCACTCCGGGCGTGAGATCGAAGGCCGCGCGCAGGAGCGCCGGAACACCCTCCCTCGCCCGGAGCAATCCCAGGGACTCCGCCGCCTCGGCTCGCTCGGCGCGGGCGCGCAGCTTGTCGGCCATCAGGGAGAAGGGCACCACCACCGGGAGCGACAGCGTGATCAGCAGAAAGGCCACCGGGAGGACGAGCAGAACGGACGTCAGAAAGATCACGGCAGCCTGCCAGAGGAGGTCCAGCGCGCCCAGGCGCGCTCCGCCCCCCATGATCCGCGCCACGCAGGCCAGAGTTGCGGTGGGCAGGCCGCATACGAGCGCCACGCACCACGAGCGCCAGATGGCCCGCCCCATGCGGTCCTCGGCCGTCCGCTCCTCCAGGACGTCGCAGAGGGCACGGATCACGGCCAGCCGGTCCGTCTCCACTACGAACCGCGTGCGGCCGGCGATCCAGCAGGCCGCGGCGCGGCGAGCCCGGGCCCGGGGCGCGGGGTCGTTGAGCGCGGTGAGCAGCACTCCAGCCAGTGAGCCGTCGGCCGGGCGGCCGAGGTGAATTCCTTCCGCCGCCTGGCGCAGGGGATCGAAGGGCCCCAGTCGCCGGCAAGCCGCCACGGCGCGTCCCAGGTCCTCTCCCCGGACCGCGCGTCGCGCCACCCCCGCCGCCACACTCCAAGCCCTGCGCCACATTGGCTTTCGCCCGCCCGCGCCCGCAGGCTACGGGACCCAGTCCGCCACGAAAATGTTGGTCTCCCGGGGCACCTTGCCGTTCCGATTCGACGCCCAGACGAGACGCTTGCCGTCCGGGCTGAACATGGGGAAGGCCTCGAACTCCTCCCCGTACGTCACCCGCTCCAGCCCGGTTCCGTCCCGGTTGATGAGGTACAGCTCGAACTTTCGCCTGCCGGGATCGCCCACGTTGGACGCGAAGATGATTCGCCGGCCATCCGGGGTGAAGAAGGGAGCGAAGTTGGCTGCCCCGTTGCTGGTGATCTGCCTCGCGTCGCTGCCGTCCGCCCGGGCCAGCCACAGTTCCATGTTTGTGGGGCGCACCAGGCTCTGGGCCAGCAGCCGCTGGTAGTCCGCCTTCTCCCGCGGCGTCTTCGGGTGGCTTGCCCTCCAGACGATCCACTGGCTGTCGGGCGAGTAGAAGGCACCCCCGTCATACCCCAGCCGGGTGGTGATGCGCTGCACGTCGGTCCCGTCGATCTTCATGGAGTAGAGGTCCAGGTCGCCATCGCGCGTGGACGTGAAGATGATGCGCCTGCCGTTAGGTGCCACGGTGGCCTCGGCGTTGTACCCCGTCACCTGCCCCTCGGTCGCGCCACGCGGCGAGAGCGGCCGCAGGCTGGACCCGTCTGCTCGGGCCCGGAAGATGGTGTAGTAGGGGTACACCGGCCACACGTAGCCCTGGGACCTGTCGGGCTCCGGCGGCGTCTCGGGAGAGAAGAGATGCGTCGAGGAGTAGATGATCTCCCGCCCGCCCGGCAGGAAGTAGCCGCAGGTGGTGCGGCCCTTCCCCGTGGAGACCATGCGAACATCCGACCCGTCGGCATTCATCACGAAGATCTGGTCGGCCTTCAGATCGTCGCGTGTGGACTGGAAGATCAGGCGCCTTCCGTCCGGGCTCCAGTAGGCCTCGGCGTTCTGCCCTCCGAATGTGAGCTGGCGCACGTTGGCCAGGTGCTTCTCCCGCTCATCTCGCAGCGCCTTGAGCTGTCCTCCGGGGGCGGAAGCCGCCAATGCCCCGAGCGCCGCCAATGCAGCCAATGCTCTCAATGCCCTCTTCCTCTCTGACAGCGTGGAGCCGCAACGGGCTAGCGGCTGGGAGCGGCAAGCACCGCCTTCAGGGTCACCATCTCGGTTCCGCGCTTCACAACGATCTCCACCTCGTCGCCCGGCTTGTGCTCCCCCAGCACGGCCGTGTACTCCTGCACGCTGCGCACGGAACGGCCGCCGAACTTGACGATGACGTCGCCCTGACGCAGTCCGGCCTTCTCGGCGGGAGAGCCCGGCCTCACACCAGAGAGCATCACTCCCTCCACCTCGGCGGCATAGTCCGGAATGGTCCCCAGGGAGGCGCGGAACCCGCGGGAGGGCTGGGCCGCGGTCGCCTGCATGGCCCGGTAGGGCGGCCTATCGGGCATGGAGGCGATCTGCGCGGCGCACCGCCCCACCAAGTCCACCACCAGGGCCTGGTCCGCGTAGTTGATCTTCTCGGCGGTGTCCGTGGGCTTGTGGTAGTCGGAGTGCAGGCCGGTGAAGAAGAAGAGGACCGGCACCTTCTGCAGATAGAACGACTGGTGGTCGCTTGCGCCGAATCCGCTGTCGCTCCGCGTCATGGTGAACCCCGCGCCCTGTTCCAGCTCTTTCAGCAGACCTTCCCACGAGGGAGAGGTGCCGCTTCCGCCGACAATGAGCCGCTTGTTCTGCATGCGGCCGATCATGTCCATGTTGAGCATGGCCACGGTGCGCTCCATGGGCACCAGCGGGTTCTTCACATAGTGGGCGGACCCCAGGAGGCCCAGCTCCTCACCCGAGAAGCAGAGGAAGAGCAGCGAGCGCCTGGGGCGCGGCTCCATGGCGGAGAAGCTCGCGGCCAGTTCCAGCACCCCGGCCGTTCCGGAGGCGTTGTCGTCCGCCCCATGGTGGATGGCCGGCGCGCGGCTCTCCGCCAGGGACCCGGGCCCTCCGCTTCCCAGATGGTCCATGTGCGCGCCGATGACGACGACCTCGTCGCGCAGTGCGGGGTCGCTGCCGGGAAGCAGGCCAGCCACATTGGCCGTGGTCCGCGTCACCTTGCGCACGTCTGTGGTCATGACGATGCGCACGGGGAGCGCCAGCGGCAGGGGGCCGTCCTTCAGCGCCGCCTCCACCCCGGCCAGGTCGCGCCCGGCGGCCCGCATCCACCGCTCCAGCAGGCTGCGCCGGATCACGTGGATCGGCAGTCCCGAATCGGTGGAGTTGCCATCCGCCTGGGTTTCCGGCACGTCCGAATCCTTGGGCAGGGCGACGAGAATGCCGGCGGCTCCGCGGTCCCTGGCGGCGATGGCCTTGCGGCGGATGCCCGCGTGTTCCATGAGGGGGGAGTGCGGGTCGGTGGCGGGCGCGCCGGCCAGCATCACCACGATGCGCCCCTGCACGTCCAAGCCGCCGTAGTCATTGCGCACCGGGTCCCGCGCGTCGATTCCGTAGCCCACGAAGACCGCATCCCCTTCGGCCGACCCGCGGGCGGAGACCCCGGAGGGCACGAACTCGGTGCCGGCCCGGTGCTTCTCGGTCTTGCCGGCCAGGATGGCACGCAGGGTGTTGCCCGTGCCGCGCGTCACACCGGCGGAGAAGGTGAAGGGCTGAAAGTAGCCGCTGCCGTCCATTGGCGCGGCGGGATCCTCCTGACGCGAAGTGCCCAGCGGCTTGAGGCCCAGCCTCCGGAACTCTGCGGCGATGTAGCGGGCGGCCCTTGCGTTGCCCGGTGTGCCGGACCCGCGCCCGCCCATGTCCTTGCCGGCCAGCACCTCCACATGGGCGCGGAGCGCCGCCACGCGCGCGGGCGGCGGCTCGGGAAGAAGGGCGAATGCGGCAAGCGAAACCGCGGCCAGAAGGACCCCGGCTGCGGAATGCCGCAGGTGCGTGCGGATCATCGTGTTCCAAGCCTCTCCTATTGAAGACGCCACTCGCGAAGCGCGGGGAACAGGTGCGTGGCGGTCAGGTCCAGGTGAACCGGAGTGACGGCGATCCGGTTCTCCAGCACGGCGTGCACGTCCGAATCGGGGTCGGGCTCGTCCTCCCGGAGGCTGCCGCAGAGCCAGTAGTACGGGCGGCCCCAGGGGTCGATGCGCTTGTCGATCCGGTCCACGTACTGGCGCCGTCCCTGACGCGTGATGGAGACGCCCCGAATCTGGTCGGCAGGCACGGCGGGCACGTTCACGTTCAGCAGGGCGAACCGCTCCAGTCCGCGGTCGCGGATCTCCTCGGCCAGCCTCCGGGCGAAGCGGGCGGCGGGGTCATAGTCATACGGCCCCTTGTCCCCCGCCACGGAGATGGCGAAGGCCGGCGCGCCCAGGATCGCCCCCTCGATGGCCGCAGCCACGGTGCCGCTATAGGTCAGGTCCCATCCCAGATTGGGCCCGTCATTGATCCCCGAGACCACCAGGTCCACCCGACCCTCCATCACCACGTCGAACCCCAGTGTCACGCAGTCCGTTGGCGTGCCGTTGGTGGCCCATCCGCGCCCGCCGCCGGGCAGTGCCACTTCGTCGATGCGGAGCGGCTTGTGGAGGGTGATGGCGTGTCCGGAGGCGCTGCGCGGCCGCTCCGGGGCCACCATCACCACCTCTCCCAGCGGGTCGAGCGCCGCCTTCAGCGCGTGGATGCCCGCGGCGTTGATGCCGTCATCGTTCGTAAGCAGTATGCGCATGGAGGGTTCAGAGGCGGCTTCCGCGTGCAATCCCGGGGCGCCGGGAGTGCCAGATCAAGAACGCGCGCGTCTTCAAGCGCCCTTGGTAAGTATACCGGCACCGGAGCCTCACTCTCCGGCCTCGCGTCTCCCGCGCATCGCACGCCGGGCCTGGCGCCGGAAATCGCGCATCGAGACAAGCTGCAGCCAGACCCCGAAGACCATGATGGAGAAGGCGATCCAGAACGTGTTCCGAGCCCCGAATGCGTGCATGAGCGGAACGGCGAACTGGGGGGCAATCGTGCCCCGGATGCCGAAGAAGCTGGAGTGCAGGGCCTGATACTGGGCCGCCTTGCCCGGCTCGGCGAAGAGCAGGGTGGTGTTCAGATAGCCCAGGTCCACCCCCGCCATGGCGAATCCGGACGCCGCGGCAGCCACATAGAGCGGCCAGAGGGTGTGGCTGGTGGCATACGCCAGCGGCGTCACCAGGTTCGCCGCCAGGGCCACGAGCACCGTGGTCAGAGGGCCGCGCCGGTCCAGAAAGCCGCCCCAGAAGAAGAACGACAGGATCGTGGCGATGGAGGCTGTGTTCTGGAGCTCGGCCACGGTGGTGTTGGAGACGTGGAACACGTCCACCTGGTAGATCGGATACAGGGTGGTCGCCACGAGGTTGCCGAATCCGGATACGAACACCGAGGCGCTGAACCACCGGAACCCGGGGTTGCGCACCAGAATGCCGAAAGTGTCGCGCAGGAACTCCCCCGCGCGCGACCGGCATTCCTGCTCCGCCGGCATGGGCGGCACGGGGATGCGGCTGAAGGCGAAGGCGCTGAGCGCGCCACACACCCCTCCGAAGGCGAACACCGTCCCGTAGTCCACGCCGTGATCGAGCAGGCGTCCGGCCACGAGCGCCGTCAGAAGGGTGAAGAGGCTGCGCACAATGCGCGTGCCGCTCATGAGGCGCCCCCGCTGGCGATCGGGGTAGATCTCCTTCATGGTGGCGGTGTAGGCCGGGGTGGAGACCGAGAAGAGGATGGGCGTGAAGCAGACAAGCGCCACGTACTGCTCACGCGTGGCCAGAAAGGGCGTCAGGACGAAGACGCCCCGGGCCACAAGCCACGTCCAATAGACGAAGGGCAGTTTGGAGCGCCCCTCCATCTGACGGGCCCAGAGGGTGGCAAACAGGTAGCCGACGGCCGGCGCGGAGGAGATCCAGGCCATCTGCGCCGTGGTGGCGTGCAGGTCCGCCCGTGCAATGCGCTGCACAAAGGTCCAGATGGCCCCGTTGTACAGGCCCGCGAAGGTCTCCGTCGCCAGGTCCCAGCCCCACGCCCGACGCGTGCGGGGGTCCAGCTCCTCCAGGCGGGCCTGGACGGCCGCGCGGGCGGCGGCTAGCACCGGCGGCCTCCGCTGTGGGAGGGGTGCCGGGAAGTCGGGCGGGCGCTCATACGGCCCAATTCTACCCCCCGGGCAGGGCGGCGCCGGGGTAATCTATCGGCGGTTCCGCGGAGCAGGGGCCGGGTGCGCGCCAGCGCCGCGACACATTCCGGGCGCAGCGCCGCGTCATGGCATAAGGAGGACGCGCGTGGACCGTGGGGTCCCCGAAGGATACGAGCGCCGGCTCGT
>Ga0073934_10005145_pt1 | contig 20665 bp, 17 predicted proteins | sample LarsenN4metaG_FD_76834 | JGI IMG/M metagenome (GOLD analysis project Ga0073934, IMG submission 76834) | Hot spring sediment bacterial and archeal communities from British Columbia, Canada, to study Microbial Dark Matter (Phase II) - Larsen... ... | reverse complement strand
GGCCGAGGGCGCCATCTCTCAGGCTTCAGCTGGTCCGAAAATCGCCAGGCAGGTCAAAGGCGGCACCACGTGCAGTCCGATCAGGGTTGCGAGTAGGTGGTTATGGGACGGCTGCCTATCAAGCAGCGCATGGTGACTTTGCTAAGGCAGCCAAAACAACGGCAGGCACGGCTACTGCTCAATACCTGATTCCTAAGATTCCTGAGCGCTTAGCGGCGCTCACAGCCCCGCTCGGCGGATCGTCACGGGATGCGCTTGGACGGTTCGCACGAGGCCAAGGCGGCCTGCTGACGCGCACGGCGGGTGCCCTCAGTCGTGCGGCAGGCCCACTCGGGGTGGCTGCTGAGACGCTGTTTGGTCCTGGTGCCGCTGGGCACTGTCCCTACGGCGAGACTCCCGAGAGGACGGCGGAGCGTCAGGCCGATTTTAAGCGCCAGTATGCCGAGCTGGTCAGGCGGAAGCGTCTACGGGCGAAGTAGGTCTGTTGCCGTCATCGTCCGGCTTCTACGTCTTTGAACAGCCGCTCGAAGTCGAATGGTGTTCTGAACAGTTGCGCGGGTGTGGCCCCGGACAGTTGTCGTGGGGCCACGGCTGGACGAATGCTCCTCACAGACCCAACGTGCATCGTCACAAAGCGGGCAGGCCATCGACCCTCATCCCCAAAATTCAATTCGGACCGACGACGCTCAACGCTGTTCAAAGGATGTGGACAAGTCAAACGGCTCCGACGTCGTGAGGAACGACCATACCTCGATCACGTACGTGGAACCTCCGCTGACCCGGCCGCGCGCGATCCGTTCCAACCCAATTCCCATCTGGCCATCCGCAACGCCGCCAGATGGACCGAACACGGCCATATCGAACGGATACTCCTCTGGAATCTTCCACCGAATAGTCACCACCATGACGCCGTCGCGCGGTGCCGTGACGCGAAAATATCGGCAATGGTACTGGTACGGCCGCGCTCCGCACACCGGATCATCGCTCGTGACGGTGAAGGTGTCGCTCTGCCCAAACTCGATAGGCGTTTCAAGGTCGAGCAGATGAGGGGGGGCAGGTGCTGGGGAGCGCGGTTCGGGCGAAGGTGTCGGTAGGATGGCGGATGGCGTCGTGGGTAACGGCCTCCGTGCGTCACCGCAGGCACACACAGCCAACGTCGAAAGCGCCACCGAAACAGCGATGCTACGCATTGGCCCCCCTCTCCATGACCCGGAGGTACGAGCCATTCTGGAGGAAGCTGCTCGGACGAGTCAACTCGTTAAGGGTCTCGCGAACAGGGCATCGACTCGGAGATGGCGCGCACTGGGGCCCCATCCAATGCGATCGAATTGTTCGTGGTGGACGCTGAGCGCCGAATCGTGCCGCGGCCAGGCTCGGCCAACTGATTGAGATGCGCCCAGCTGTCGAACACAACGTCGTCCTGCTCGGGCCGCCCGGCGTCGGCAAGACGCATCTCGCCATCGCGCTCGGCGTGAAGGCCGTCGAAGCCGGCTACTCGGCGCTCTTCCTCACGCTCGAGAGCCTCATGGGCCGCCTGGTCCGGCCCGTCACGAGAACCGGCTCGATCGCACGCTGCAGCAACTCACGTATCCGCGGCTGCTGATCCTGGACGAACTGGGCTACCTCCCGCTCTCGCGCGAGGAGGCCAGCCTCTTCTTCCGGCTCTTGGTGCGGCGCTATGAGCGCGGCAGCCTGATCGTCACCAGCAACAAAAGCTTTGCCGATTGGGGCGAAGTCTTCAACGACCAGGTCCTTGCCACGGCGATTCTCGATCGGTTGCTGCATCACGCCACAACGCTGAACATTAAGGGCGAGAGCTATCGGTTGCGCGAAAAGAAGAAGGCCGGCCTCCTCGGCCGCCGTCCCAAATCCACCGCAGAGGAGGTGACCGACGAGTCATGAGACAACCGCGCCGTGGAAATGACGCTCCCGTGGAAATCACAGAACGATTTCCACCGGAGCTTGGAAATCTCGCTGGAGAACGCGAGATTCCCACATTCCCACAGCCGCCTCGTCCTCGAGGTCAGTGGACAAGAACGTCGGAGAACAGGGGACATCTTAAATCGGTGATTTCTGGACTCGCACCATCGGTCTTGACATAAGCGCATCCACCGATCATCGCGCAGCGGCCGTGACGGCGCAGGTCAACGCCTCCTACGGGTCGCTACTCGACAGGCGCTTGAACGAGTAGCGCCGGATGGAGCAGCGGCGGCGTAGGCATCCATCCCTCCTGAGTCTTCCGTGTCAGGCCGCGCAGCATGAGACGGTGCAGTATGCGGTGGATCACTGGCGATGGCAGAAGCGCCTCGGCAAGCGTCTCCACCGGGTGTGCCCCGTCGCACGATGTCTGCCGCAGCCATACGAGGAGACGCTGGAGGGTATGTGCCCGCGATCGGTAGTTCCGTCGTTCCCTGATCTCCATCTGCCACCCGATCGCGGATATTTTGCCGTCAACGTGTGGCACGCAAGCAGCGAGCCGTATGGCGCACCTGAGCAGGCGGGTGTGCGAAGCTGAACGGCGTGACCCTTCCCCCCCATGCCCCTCGTCCGCATTCCCGCGCCGTTCGATGACCCGGACTGCGCTGTTTGAGCTGAAGCTGGACGGCTTCCGCGCCCTCGCCCGCACTCCAGGCGCGGCAAGTGGCGGGCACCGAAGCTGGTGCTGGCGTGATCCGGGGGAGGGACAGTAAATGCTCTTCAAAGGCCAAGCCCAACGCCGCAAGTTCGCTCAGCTCCTCGTGGAGGGGAAGATCTCGCCGCAGACCTACGACGAATGGAACAGGGAGAGCGAGGAAGGAGGCTGCCGAAGAGGGCGAACGGATTAGTTATCAGCAAGCCGCATGTGGCGGACTTCAGCCTCTCCCGAACTAGACGCTGGAATGAGGAGCGATGCTCGCTTAAGTCGTCCACCTTCCGCAAGCATGTTTACCAAAACATATTTGGTGCCGCCGTTGGTGAAAATGTTCGGCACCTCTGCGTAAGCGAATTCAACACCCCCGAGTTGTCCTGCTGCGAATTGGGCAGCGGTGTCCCGGACTGTAGCATTTACGCGAGTCTTGACTAGTTGTATCTGTTTCCACTCCCCATTGACGGTTGCGATCTCGGCAGAGGGATCTGGCTTCAGATCCAACGCGAAAGAAAACTCTCGTTGGCGCTCTTGAGGAGAAATCGTCAGCCACTTTCGCATGATCGTTGGAAACACATCTGGCCGCCGCAGGATCGATGCCCAATAGCCCTTAACTGTAGCCTCAACCCCGAGAGTCGGCCATCTCACCCTTGTCTCGGGCACCGTCGCTACTTGCGCTTCAGACGCGCCGACCACGCGAACGGTTAGGTCTACTGGTGTGAAAGTTACCGCCGCAATGCGGAGGCTCGTCATGCTTTCCAGCCAAGACGACCACTCTGCGCTCACGGCTTTGTCCAGCGTCATCGTGAGAGTGTTCTTGGAGTCGGCGAAGCGTTCAGCCTCAGAGGTGAAACCATTTCGGGATACCAGCACGGTCTGATTGATACTCAGAGAAGCATGCTTCCCCCACATCTCTCTCACCCATTCCACGGTAGCGGGTCGCCCTTCCGCCGTGCATTCAAACCCGATACTGAGGCACACGTTGTGGGCCTTTAGTTCGACAAGAACATCTACTTCAACATCGGAGCGTGTTCCTCGATCCCGTAACAATTGGGATTCGGTAACAGTGCTGTCATTATTCGCCAACTGTTGCTGCAACAGGAGCACAAGTTGCTGGAATTCGTTCGAGCGCTTTGGCATGGATTCGATCTCGTCTGGCCCATTGTCGCAGGCCGCGAACACCGGTTTCAAGCGTCCCTTCTAATGCGCTCGTTCAGAACGTCGGGCTGCTGGTAGGCCGATCCCGGAAGATCGGCTCCTGCCCGAACGTCGCCGGGACTCGCACACCGCCGCTGTTGTCGTCCCAGTAAGCGTTCATGTTTTTCGTGGGGAACATCGCCCTGAGCAGCCCTGAATGAACCAGGTTAAAGCACCACTCCGCGCTCTGGCCGCTCTTAAGCGACAGGAAGGCGATCTCGATGAGTGGGTCGTGGTGGTAGTCGCGTCCCTCCACTACCTGCTTAAGCGCCCTCATGACCGCTTGCGTCTTTGACAGCACCTCAGGAGTGTTGAGCATTCCGGCGAGCCTAAGCCCCTCAACCCAGCCTGAGCCCGTGAGCCGATATGCAGGCCCGCTTTCATGCGGCACAGGCTTGACGCGCTTGTAGTCCTTCAGCTCGATCCAAGTGGTGGTCGGGACACCAGAGAATCTGGAATCGCTGACGACGAAGTGAACGGACGGGTAATCCTCGTCCAGACCGACCGCCGTGGCCATCGTCTGGAGAACATACCGCGCGAACTTCTCGCGGTCGGCTACTGAGAGCGTCATGTAGGGTGAGACAATACCTAGAATACGTCCACTCGGAGTCCTCCGTGATCGATCCGTGATCGTTTAGCCCCCATAAACACGAAAACCCCAGCATTCACGGGTTCTCAAAGGGTGGTGCGGAAGCGGGGACTCGAACCCCGATGGCCTTGCGGCCACTAGCTCCTGAGGCTAGCGCGTCTGCCAATTCCGCCACTTCCGCACGGCAGGGGTGAGACGATCGGCAGGAATCATCAAGTATACCAACCCCGTCGCGCCTCGGGCCAGAGCGCAACACGCGCCGGCAGCACGCGCCGAAGCGCGCGCAGCCGCCGGACCGTGCGGGCGAGCTGCGCCTCGCGCCGGTCGTCCCAGTCGAGCCCATACTGCGCGCGGATGCCGGCCGGCAGCGTGCCGACGCCGATCAGGCGATTGGCACGCGCGAGCGGGCCGACGAGCCACCCAAACGGCGGTGCGAGGACCGTGGCGGCCAGTTCCCGCGCCGGGGCGCTGACGGCAATCGCCCCGGAGGCATACATCTGCGCGAGGTAGCGGTTCACGGCTGCCCACGTCCGCGGCACCTTGTCGTCGCGTGCACCGAGATCGACGGCGATTTCCGCCGCCTCGGCGCAGTACGCGTCGCGCTCCTCCGCCGTCAGCGGCTGCACGATCCGTTCGTACACGAGCGGGATCGATTCGAGGAGCGTCGCGTGCACCCAGAGCACGAGCGCGGGATCCTCGGCCGAGTAGGGCGTCCCGGCGGGGAAGGCGCCAGCGCCTTCCGACAACCGGCCGTGTACGCGCCGGTGAATCGCGCGGATGCCGTCGATCGCCGCCTGCCGCGCGGCGGGGTCGCCGAAGGTGAGCGCGAGCATGGCGCGGATGGTGTGGTGCAGACGGGCGGCCGCGGTGAGTCGTCCCGCGCGAAAGGAACTGTGCTCCGCCACGCCCGCCGCGACGAGCGGATGGGCGAGCTGCAGCAGAATCGCGCGCGACCAGCCGAGCACCGCGAGGCGCTCGGCGTTCACGCGCCGGGAGACGAGGGCTAGTCGCAGCCCCGCAGCAGGAAGATCAGAAACAGGAGCGATGCCGGCACCCCCATCAACCACAACAGGATGTACCCTATCGCGCCCTCCTGCCGCTGTTTGTAGAGCTCGATTACTTCCTTCAAATCCTTCATGCCACTCCTCCGGTGGCGGAGATTGCAATTGCAGGGCCCCGGCAGGTCCGGCTTCCGCCTTCGCGCTGCCGCGCTTCGGCGGACGGGAAGCCCGACGCTATGCAAGCCGAGAGCTCAGCGGAGCGGCGGATTCGGTGGGACGTTCGGGCGGGCGAATCGTGAATCGGGGATCGCCACGTTGGTCCGGATTTCCTTCAGCCGGATCGTCGATTGCCCGTTCGTCCATGTGATGAGCAGGCCGAACGGCATTTTCACGCCCGCCACGTCGCGGTAATCCGAATAGTCGATCTGCACCGGAACCGGACCGGCCGGGGTCTCCACCCAGCGGACCAGGCGCACGAGCAGCCCCGCCTCGTCGAAGTGCAGGTTGACCGGCGATTGTCCGGGGCTCATGCCCCGCGCCACCTCGACCGACTTGCCGTCGACGTCGGCGTAGCCGACCTGCCACGTGGCGAACGCCTTGGGCAGCGTGGCAGGAAAGAGCGTCATCGTGTCGATGCGCGACCCGCTCAGGCTCCAGCCGGTGAGCTCGACGAGCGGGATCGGCGTGTCAGGCTGGTAGCGCCACGCATTCTTCGCCGTGTAGATCCACAGGAAGTCCTTGGCGCCGTCGCGTGCGATCATCGCGCGCTGGTCTGGGGCGCGCGCGTAGATCTCGAACGGCACCTCCTGGTCGCTCGTCTCGAAGCCCAGATACGTGCCGGTGCCGACCAGGCTCGTGATCGTCGACAGCCGATCGCCGCCGCCGAGCGCGGCGAGATACCGCGCGAGCATCTTTTCGGCCGGCGGCGCGGCGACGTCCGGAAAGAACCGGAACGCGGTGGGATCGTTCACGAGCTCGCCGTACTGCAGGCGGAGGCTCGGCGAGCGCTCCGGCTGCGTCTCGCCGTGGTGGCACGTGAAGCAGGTGACGCGCGGCTGGCCGCCGAAGTACTGCTTGTTGAGCGCGTTCATCATCACGACCATCTGCCGCGCGCGCTGGATGCGCGGCGTCGGCAGCGCGAACGCCTTCGCGTCGGACGTGATCTTCGCGTCGTGACAGCCGACGCAGTCGAGCAGCAGCGCCGAGGCGAACATCCCCATCGTGTCGTTGAACTGATCGACCGGGATGCCCTTCAGGACTTGAACGTTGAGGTAGACGTGTTCGGCCATGGGTGCCGACGTCTGCGCGGCACCCACGGCGACGAGGGCGACGAACGCCGCGCCGATGATCGGGGTCGCAGACCCCGTCGCGCTCATCCGCGCTCGCGCGTCGCGAGGTGTTCCGCATCGCGGTCTTCGCACGGGAGGTCCTCGACGAGCAGCGCCTTCGGGTTCGGATTCAGGGTGCGGCGCACGGGGTTCATCTCCCACGGCTGCATCAGCACCTCGGGGTCGTGCACCGTCGCCTGCCAGATGAGCGTGTTCCCCTCACGGCGCAGGCGCTCGACGACCCGCATGTTGTTCGTGTGGAAATAGCCCGGCCACGCCAGCCAGCTCTCGTCGGTGAAGCCGACGCTGTCGATGACGAGCGTGTCGCCCTCCCACTTACCGATCGAGTCGCCGTAGTAGGTGAGGTCCTGCGACCGGATCGGGTCGTGGTCGCGTCCGTCGATTGGAATCACGCGGAAGGTGTTGTGGCTCTGATAGAGGAAGATGATCTCGGTCGGCGTCTGCACGATCTTGCTCGGCGCGCCGATCCGCGGCAGGCCTTCCGGATAGCACTTGATCTCGGGATCCTTGAAGTTGCCGTTGACGTCGAGATCCTGCACCTTTTCCCAGAACTCGGGTTTGTAGAGCGGCAGGTTCGGGCTCATGCGCTGACGGACGCCGCTGTCGCGCTCGAAGTTGATTCCCGGCTTGCACTCCTGGCCGGGATGGCACGGACGACCCTTGCTGAGGAACGTGATGTTTCCCTGCTGATCGGGCTGGAGGCCGCCGCCGCCGGTGTTCACCCAGACGCCGCTGAAATCGACCCTGCCGTCGGCGGTCCGCGGCGTGCCGACGTTCTGTGCCGCGCGCTGCTGCGCCGCGACCGATGCGAGCGACAGCGCGATGCCCAGCGCGGCGGCGAGACCCGTGGAGACATGGATGCGTCGGCGCATACAACCCTCGTCGTTGTAGCGCGCACGCTTCAGCGTGCGCGATCAGTTGTTGAGCGGATTCGTCGGATCCTCGTGGAACAGCGTGATGACCTTGCCGTCGGGCCCCTTCATCGTCCGGACGCGGCCGACGTTCGCCCCGTTCTTCGCCGGCGCGAACGTGACCTCGTAGACCGAGCCGATCTGGAAGATGCGCACCAGCCCCGCCGCGCGCAGTGCGCCCGGGCCGGCGCCCGACATCTCCCACGTCACCTTCGTGCCGTCCGGCTTCGTCTCCTCGAAGAACCAGCGGCAGTGGGGATTGATCATCGCGAACCGCGTCATGACGCCCGTAAACCCCTTGGTCTCGCTCATCTCGTACTCGGCCTGGATGGCGTGATGCGCGACGGCCGGCTGCGTCATCGCCAGCCCGGCCACGATCAGGGCCAGGAGGGTGTAAGCACTCCACGATTTCATGTGTAATCCTCCGCCTTACCTTGGTCCGGTTAAAGCCGGACACCACGTACGTCGGGTGTTATCTGATGTTGTCCGGCACCGGCATCACGACGTACGGGTTGTACGTGTTCGTATTGACCGTCATGAGCTCCAGTGCCATGTCGCCGTGCTTCCGCATCATCCGCCGCGGCTGCATGATGTCGGCCTTGTAGTCGTCCCAGTTCCAGTCGCCGTACTCGGCGTACGTCGTCTCCGTCACGATGCCGCCGGTCGTCTCGACGCGGGTGATGTAGCTGCCGACGAGCGTCGGCAGCGCGCCGGGGTTCGGCCGCGCCAGCAGGCTCGCGTCCTTCCGCACCGTCACGTGCGCCGTGACGTCGTCGACGGGCGCCGGGAGCGGGAAGGACAGGATCGTCGCGCCGCCGGCGGCCTTGATCGTCGCCTTCGGTCCCGCCGCGCGCGCCGCCTTGACCACCCCCATCGGGGTCGTCCAGAGATAGACGAGACGCTCCCGCACGCGGTCGCGCGCCGCCGTGGCGCCGCGGCCGCGGTCGGTCTCGTTCCACGCCGCCGTGCCCGACACGACTTCGATCTGGCGCTCGGCCTGGCCGCCTGCCGCCTGCCGCCGGAAGTCGATCCGCATGCCGGGCACCGCGTAGTTGATGCTCGTCCGGTGCTCCGGCAGGTCGAACTTCTTCCCGCCGACGGTCATCGTCCCCTTGGCCCACTGCTCGAGCGAGAGGATCGAGTCCTCCTGCTGCAGGCCGCGCAACATCCCCATGGAGTCGGCCAGGGCGAAGACCAGCGTCTTGACGTCCGGGGTATTCTCGGCTGGCGTGGCGCCGCCTTGCGCGGCGGCAGGCGACACGGTGACAAGACACGCAAGAAGGAGTGCGAATATCCGCATATAAAGACGGGAATAAGCGTAGCGCGGCCGGGGCCGAAGAACAAGCCGACGTGGTAACGTTCGGAGGGGTAGGACGATGACACGCGCGTGCCTCGCACTGCTGGTCCTGCTCGCACCGCTTCCTGCCGCCGCCCAGGTTGTCAACCGACCGGCACCCGACTTCCTGTTCGGCGAGCCGCGCGGTTCGATCGGCATCCGCGGGAACTGGGTGTTCGCCCGTGCCGACAGCGACATTTTCGATTTCGTCCGCACGCAGCTGACCGTCGATCGGCGCGCGTTCGACGCGGTCGGCCTGGCGACCGACGTGGCGATCGCGATTGCCCCCCGCGTCGACGCGGTGGCGGGCTTTGAGTTCACCCAGACGTCCACCCCATCGGAATACCGTGCCTTCGTCGACAACAATCGTCGCCCGATCGAGCAGACCACGCGGCTGCGCACCGCGAACGTGAGCGGCAGCGTGCGGCTGGCGCTCGCGCCGCGCGGGACGGCGGTGAGCCGTCTGGCCTGGATTCCACGCCGGGTCGCGCCGTACGCCGGCGCCGGCGGCGGCATGCTCTGGTACCAGCTCACGCAGGCGGGCGACTTCGTCGACGTGCGGTCGACGAATCTTGCCGTATTCAGCGACATCTTCACGTCGCAAGGGTGGACCCCCAGCGCGCACGCGTTCGGCGGCGTCGACGTGCGCGTGTACCGGCGGACGTTCGTCGCCTTCGAGGGACGGTATCTCTGGGCGGCGGCGCCGCTCCACCGGCGCTTCGAGGGATTCGAGCCGATCGACCTGGCCGGCCTGCGGGTGTCGGCCGGCATCAACATGCTGTTCTGAGGCGTATAGTACTGTGGTGTCCGGCTTGAGCCGGACTCAGGAGTGGCCATGAGGATCATCGTCACCGGCCTACTGCTCGTTGCCGCGCTGGCCGCCGCGCCCGCTGGCGCGCAACAACCCGACACACGCTGGACGCCGTGGCTCGGCTGCTGGCAGCTCTCGGGCGAACAAGTCCGTGTCTGTGTGACGCCGGCCGAGAACGCCCGCGGCGTGATCCTCGGGACCTACGTGGATAACGCCGGCGTCGAGTCGCGGACCCCCGTGCTCGAGCAGATGCTCGTCGCCGACGGCGTCAAGCACGCGATTGCCGAGGCGGAGTGCCGCGGGCATCAGTCCGCGGAATGGTCGTCGACGGGGAAGCGGCTGTTCGCTCGCGCCGAGCTCACGTGCAGTGACGGTGCCGCACGAACGGTAGCAGGCCTGTCGATGATCACCGACGACGGCGCGTGGATCGACATCCAGGGGATCACGATTGCCGGCCGCGAAAACATCCGCGTTCGTAAGTACGAACGCGCGGGTCGGCAGGTGCGGCTGAAGCCGGACGCCACGTACGACAGGTTGAGGACGTACGAGCGTTTCACGATCGACGACGTGACGGAGGCCGCCGCGCGCGTCTCGCCGCGCGTCGTCGAGGCGGCGCTCGTCGAAACCCGCGCCGGCTTCACGCTCACGAGCGACGTCCTGCGGCGTCTGCAGCGCGCCGGCGTGGCGCCGGGCGTCATCGACACGATGGTCGCGCTCTCGTATCCGAACCACTTCGTCGTCGACCGTCCCGACGCACGGGCGGCCGGCGCGTTTGCGCCCGTCGATCCCTGGGCGTTCAACGACCCGTGGTCTGCTCTCTCGCCGTATCCCTATTACGGCAGCTACTGGGATCCCTTCTGGTCGCCGTATGTCTACGCGCCGTTCGGGTACGCGTACTGGGCGAGCTACGGCGGCTATCTCCCGTACAACCCCTACCTGCCCGCTACCGGCTTCGTCGACATCAGCAGGCCGGAACCGGAAGGCGCCGGCCGCGTGATCAACGGTGTCGGCTACACGCGCATCCGCGAGCGCGACGTCGTCGAGCGCTCCGCCGGCGACGGCGACTCGAGCGTGTCGAGCGGAGGTTCGTCGATCGTCGGCGCCTCCGGGTGGAGCGGGGGCGGCGGGTCGGGCGTATCGCCGGGCGGCTACTCCGGCGGCGGCGCGTCCGGGGGCGACGGCGGCGGCCGCACGGCGCAACCGCGCTAGTCCTTCAGACCTCGGCGGGCACCCCGACCGGCAGCAGCACGCGGAACGTCGCGCCCTGTCCCTCCCCGGCGCTCTCCGCGGTGACGGCGCCGCCGTGCTTCTCGACGATCTCGCGGACAATCGACAGCCCCAGGCCAAGCCCCTGGTTACGGGTTGTCTGCGGCGATCGCGACTGCCGGAACCGCTCGAAGACGTGGGGCAGGAACTCGCGGCTGATGCCCACGCCGCGATCGCGCACGAGCAGCTCCACGGATCGATCGTCGGTGCGCCGCAGGTCCAGTTCCACCACCCCGCCGTCCTCGGAAAATTTGATCGCGTTCGACAACAGGTTGACGACCACCTGCTCCAACCGATTCGGATCCGCGACGACCGGAGGGACATCCGGATCGATGTGCACACGGATGCCGATTCGTCGATCGTCCGCCGTGGGCCGAACGGCCGCTTCGGCGGCTTCGACGACGTCCTGCAGGCGAACGGACGTGAGACGCAGCTCCAACGTGCCCGACACGATGCGCGAGACGTCGAGGAGCTGCTCGACCAGCCGTGCCTGTGCGCGGACGCTGCGATCGATCGCCTCGAGCGCCTGCCGCGTTTGCACGTCGTCGAGGCGCTGCTCCCGGAGGAGCGCCGACCATCCGAGGACGGCGTGGAGCGGCGTCCGCAGCTCGTGGGAGACGGTGGCGAGGAACTCGTCCTTGGCACGGCTGGCGGCCTCCGCCTCGCGATGCAGCCGCCCGTTATCGAGCGCCATCGCCGCGCGGCCGGCCAGCTCCTGCGCGAGCGACAGATCCGCGCCGTCGTAGCGCTGCTGAAGCCGCGAGCCGAGCGTCAGCAGTCCCAGCGTCTGCCCGCGCGCGACGAGCGGGATCAGCACGAGGGACTGACACCCGAGCCGCGTCAGGAGCCGCAGCTGCTCGGCATCTCCCCGCGCGTCGGCGACCACCTTCGCCGTATCGGGGAGCAGCACGGGCTGGCCCGTGCGGATCGCGCGCGCGAATGGCCCCTCGCGCCGCAGATCCGGCGCCAGCCGGCACAGCATCTCCGCATCCTGCCGCCGGATCGGATCGATGTCGACGACCTCGATGCGGCGAACACGGCTGTCGTCATCGATGCGATCCACGACCGCACAGTCGGCAATGGCGGGCACCGCCAGCCGGGCGAGGCTCACCAGCGTCGTGTCGGGATCGAGCGCGGCGTCGAGCACCGTCGCCGTCTGCGCGAGGAAGGCGGCCCGGCGCGCCGATAGTTCGGCGGCCTCGCGGCGAATCTCGTCGCGCGCGAGCAGCACGACGCGTTCCTCCTCGAGGCGCCGCCGCTCGAACGCCGACGCCAGGAGAGCCGCCACGCCCGACACGAACTGGATCGCTCCGCCGTCGAACGTCTGCGGTGAAGAGGCCCCTGCGACGAGGACGCCGTACGCCTGCTTCGCGCCGATGCGGACCGCAATGCCGCTGCGCATCCCGCGCGTGCGCAGTTCAGGCGGCACCACGAACCTGTGTTCCGTCTCCGCATCGACGACGACGACCGGCTCGGGCGTGACGAGCGCGTAGCCGACCTGCCGGTCGACGTCGGCATCGATCTCGAGCGTCTCGACCGTCGCCGCGTCCCATCCGGCGCTTGCGGAGACCCGCAACGTCCGGGAATCCGGCTTCGTTTCGAGCACGGCGCAGTAGGGGACGGCGATCGCCTCGGTCACGGCCTGAGCGGCGTCGCGACCAAGCGCCTCCAGCCCGGCCCCCGCCAGCGCGCGCTCGTGCAGGCGCAGGAGGCTCTGGCGTCGTCTCGTTTCAACGTCGAGCGCGTGGCGCGTTCGATCCGCCTCACGGCGCTCGGCCTCGGAGAGACGGGCCCGGCGCCACGCCACGACGACCAGCACTGCCGCAGCGAGCAGCAGGCCGACCGCGACCAGATCGGACAGGAAGTCGTACGCCACGCGATGCGTGCCTCAGCAAGGACGCGACCACCCGGATGAGGTGGAAATTGCACGGCTGGACGCCGCTGCGTACGACGACGCCACACCATTCTGTCGGGTTGCCCGACAGGAACGGACGAAACTACACAGTGGCGGCGCGACGTCTGGCAACGCCATTGCTGCCTACGGCGTCAGGAGGCACGACACCATGGCGGAAGTGCTGCGGTCCTTCGACGAGCCGATCCAGGACGAAGCGGGCACCTACCACGCGCGCGTCATCGGCCGGGCGGCCGACGACGGCATGTGGGAAGGGTGGCTCGAGTTCGTGCCGGTCGACGGCGGCGGTCGTACGCTGGTGTCGCCCGTCGAGTCGCGGCAACCGGAGCGCGATCACCTGGCATACTGGGCGACGGGACTCACCGTCGTGTACGCCGAAGGGGCGCTGCAGCGCGCGCGCCGGCCGCTCACCGTGCGAACTCCTGTGGAGGAGATACCCGAATCCACCCAGCCGGCGCCCAGGTTCACGACGGTGCCTCGTGCACCCGCCATCGGCCCGGAACCGATCCTCAATCCGTTCGAGGTCGGGGCGAAGAATCTCGACATCCTGAGGCAGGAGCTTGGCGCCCTCGGGCGTGGACGGCTGCTGAACATCATCGCCGCGTACGAGCTCAACCCCAGCGGCCAGAATGTCGACGTCTTCACCGAGGCGCAGCTCGTGGCATTCATCGTCGCCGCTGTCGAGGCGCGGTTGCTGCACTCGATTAACCGCGCTCCGTCGCGCCAGACCGAAACTTCTCGCTGAAACTTTTCGCTTGACCCTCCTCGAAGCCCGTCGATAATCGGCACACTCATACGTCGGCGGCGAGATCAAGGCGGGCCCCAGGGCGCGTTGTGTGCGCGATGGGGTGCCAGTTCCAGAGGAGGGTCCATGAGTCCGTTCTCCCGGTATTTCTCCCTCGGCGTGATCTCCCTCCTGCTCACGGGCAGTCTGGCGTGGGCGCAACTGTCAACGGCGCAGCTCAGTGGTCGGGTGACCGATGAGAGCGGTGCCGTGCTCCCGGGTGTCACGATCACCGTCACGCAGACCGACACCGGGTTCATGCGCAGCGACGTGACCGACGGCAACGGGTCGTACGTCCTGACGAACCTTCCACTCGGCCCGTACCGGTTCGAGGCCGCACTCCAGGGGTTCCGTACCTACGTGCAGACCGGCATCGTCCTGCAGGTCGGCGCCTCGCCTGAACTGAACGTGACGCTCTCGGTCGGGGCCCTCGAGGAGTCGGTGACCGTGGAGGGCGCGGCGCCGCTCGTCGACGTGCAGAGCTCCGGCATCAGCGACGTCGTCCAGAACGAGGAGATCCTGGCGCTGCCGCTCAACGGCCGGAACGCGGTCGAGCTCATTGCGCTCGCTGGCGCGGCCGTCCAGACCACGCTCCCCTCGCAGCGCGTCGCGCCCGGCGGCATGGGCGTGTCGGTGGCCGGCGGCCAGTCGTTCGGCGTCGCCTACGTGCTGGACGGCGCCATGCACAACAACCCGCAGGACAACCTCAATCTGCCGTTTCCGTTTCCGGACGCGCTGCAGGAATTCAGCGTGGCGACGAGCGGGTTGAACGCGCAGCACGGCATGCACTCGGGCGCGGCGGTGAACGCCGTGACGAAGGCGGGCACCAACCGCTTCGCCGGCAACATGTTCGAGTTCTTGCGCGACAAGCAGTTCAACGCCACCAATCCCTTCTCGCGCGTCGGCCCCGACGGCAAGCGTCTCGACGACGGGCTGCAGCGCAACCAGTTCGGCGGCACGCTCGGCGGCCCGATCGTGCAAAACACGCTCTTCTTCTTCGGCGCCTATCAGGGCACGGTCGTCAAGATGACGCCGTCCGAGAACATCGGCTTCGTACCCACGCCGGCGATGCTGGCCGGCGATTTCACCGCCGCCGCATCTCCGGCGTGCACCGGCGGCCGGCAGATCAACCTGGGCGGCGGGTTCGTGAACAACCGCATCAACCCGGCGCAGTTCAGCCCGGCGGCGCTGAATCTCGCCAGACGCCTGCCGACGACGACCGATCCGTGCGGCCAGGTGAACTATTCGTTCCTCGACGACAGCACCGAGCACCAGTACCTCGCGCGCATCGATTTCCAGCGGACCGCCGACGACACGATCTTCGGACGGTATCTGGCCACGAAGTACGACAAGCCGATTCCCATGCGGGAGACGGACTCGCCGTTGTCGTTGTACGACGCGACGCGCAACGCCAACGTGCTGGGCATGGATGCGCTCGCGCACTCGCTGGCGATCGGCGACACGCGGGTGTTCGGGTCGAACACGGTGAACTCGCTGCGCTTCTCGTTCAACCGGTCGGGCGTCTACCGCCTGGCGCCAGAGACGTTCGATCCCTACGACATCGGGTCCGACGTCTACAGCTATCAGCCCAATGTGGGGGTGTTCATCGTCCGCAGCGCGTTTCAGGTGAACAACCCGGGGCCGAGCCGCTTCACCACCAACGCCTCGCAGATCAACGACGACCTGACGCTGGTGCGCGGCAACCACCAGCTCGGGGTTGGCGGCAACCTGGCGTACTGGCGGTTCAACTTCCTCTCCCACGCGCGCTCGGGCGGCAACTGGCAGTTCACGGGGTCGGCCACGGGCCTGCCGCTCGCCGACTTCCTGCTCGGACGGGTCGGCCGCCTCGAGCACGGCGGCCCGGCGATTCTGCCGAGCGAGCAGTGGTATCTCGGCCTGTACGCGCAGGATACGTGGCGCGCCACCCCACGGCTCACGATCAACGGCGGCCTGCGGTGGGAGCCGTACTTCGGACAGAGCGTCCGCAACGGCGCCATTTACAACTTCGTCCGCGAGAACTTCACGAACAACGTGCGGAGTCAGGTATTCGTCAATGCCCCTGCCGGGTTCATCTATCCGGGCGACCCGGGATTCCCCGGTGGCAGGCGCGGCATCAACACGCAGTGGCTGAACTTCTCGCCGCGCGTCGGACTCGGCTGGGACGTGAATGGCGACGGCCGCCTCGCGGTGCGGACCTCGTACGGGCTCACCTATGACTTCCCGAACGCTGAATATCAGCTGATCAACGCGAACTCGCCGCCGTTCGGCAACCGGACGATTACGGAAGATCCGCCGGGGCGGTTCGACCGGCCGTACGCGCATCTCGGTGGGGACCCGCACCCGATTCTCACGAGCCGCGACACGGTGTTCATTCCGTACGGGGCCTTTGGCGCCACCGATCCGAATCTGAACTCGCCGCGCGTGCAGCAGTGGAACGTGACGGTCGAGCGGCAGATCGGGAGCATGTGGCAGGTCGCGGCCAGCTACCTCGGGAGCTACACCGACCGTCTCTGGAACCAGGTCGCGATCAACCCGGGCGTGTTTCTGGGGCTCGGCCCCTGCACGCTGCAGGGCGTGACGTATCCGGTCTGCACGACGAACGCGAACCTCAACCAGCGACGCGTCTTCTCGCTGTCCGGCGAGAACCCGGCGGCGGCGCGGCTCATCGGCAACCTCGACGTCCACGACGACGTCGGGACACAGTCGTACCGGGGGCTGAAGCTGTCGTTTCAGCGCCGCGGCACGTCGCTCAGTCTCGGCGGCAGCTACACGCTGTCCCGTTGCTACGGGCACCCGGCCTTCCAGACGGGCGGCTTCCCGCAGATTGCCAACGGGTACACCAATCCGGACGATCCCGATTTCGATCTCGGCTACTGCGACCAGGATCGCCGGCACATCGGGGTGCTCAACGTCGGGATCCGAACGCCCGCGCTCCGTGGCTCGCCGATGCGCGCCCTGCTGTCCGACTGGCGGATCGCCGGGATCCTTAACGCGCGCTCGGGGCAGCCGATCAACGTCATCACCACACAGGACCGTGCGTTCACGGGGATCCAGAACCAGCGCGTCGACCAGGTCCTCGCGAAGGCGTACGGGAGCAAGAAGACGCCGAACGACTGGCTGAACCCGGCAGCGTTCGCGCTGCCGGCGCCCGGCACCCTCGGCAACGTCGAGCGCAACAGCCTGCGGAACCCGAGCTATTGGGCGATCGACATGGCGGTGTCGCGGTTCCTGTCCGTCGGCACCGGCCGGACGCTGGAGCTGCGCGCGGAGGCCTTCAACGTGTTGAACACGTTCAACTGGGGTCCGCTCCCCTCGACGCAGGCCAGCACGACGCACGCAAACTTCAGCGATGGCGCGTTCGGCCGCGTCCTCACGATGGCGGGCACGCCACGCATTCTGCAGTTCGGGATCAAGTACGGCTTCTGAGTCCACACGCCGGAGGGCCGATGCCCTCCGGCGACCATCCACTCGCTGAGGTATCCATGAGACGTGTCGTTGGAATCGTGTCCCTCGTCGCACTGTCCCTCGTGCTCACCAGCGCCCCGGCGTGGGCGCAGCTCTCCACCGCGCAGCTCAGCGGCCGCGTCACCGACGAAAGCGGCGCGGTGCTGCCCGGCGCAACCATTACCGTGACCCAGACCGACACCGGCTTCATCCGCTCGGACGTGACCGACGGCGACGGCGCGTACGTGCTGTCGAACCTGCCGCCCGGTCCGTATCGCCTGGAAGTCATGCTGCAGGGATTCCGTACGTCCGTGCAGACCGGCGTCGTCCTCCAGGTAGGGGAGGCGCCCGTCATCAACGCCGTCCTCGGCGTCGGCGCGCTCGAGGAGTCGGTCACGGTGGAAGGCGCCGCGCCGCTCGTCGACGTCCAGAGCTCGGGCATCAGCGAAGTCGTCCGCAACGAGGAGATCCTCGCGCTGCCGCTGAACGGGCGTAATGCCGTGGAGCTCGTGGCGATCGCCGGCGCCGCCGTGCAGGTCACCAACGCGCCGACGCGCGCGGTGCCCGGCGGCATGGGCATTTCGGTCGCGGGCGGCCAGTCGTTCGGCGTCGCGTACCTGCTCGACGGCGCGATGCACAACAACCCGCAGGACAACCTGAGCCTGCCGTTCCCGTTCCCCGACGCGCTGCAGGAATTCAGCGTCGCCACGAGCGGCCTCACCGCCCAGCACGGCATGCATTCGGGCGCCGCGGTCAACGCGGTGACCAAATCGGGCACCAACCGCTTCGCCGGGAATCTCTTCGAGTTCGTGCGCGACCGCCGCTTCAACGCGACGAATCCGTTCGCGCAGATCGGGCCCGACGGCCGGCGCACCGACGACGGGCTGCACCGCAACCAGTTCGGCGGCACGCTGGGCGGCCCGATCGCGCAGAACAGGCTGTTCTTCTTCGGCGCCTTCCAGGGCACCACGGTCCGGCAGCAGCCCTCCGCCAATATCGCGCGCGTGCCGACGGCGGCGATGCTCGCGGGCGACTGGACGACGGTCACGTCGCCGGCCTGCAACGGCGGCCGCCAGATCACGCTCCGCGGCGGATTCGTCAACAACCGCATCGACCCGGCGCAGTTCAGCCGGGCCGCGCTGAACATGGCCAAGTTCCTGCCCGCGACGACCGATCCGTGCGGCGAGGTGACCTACTCGCAGCGGAAGGACAGCAACGAGTGGCAGTACCTCGGCCGGATCGATTACCAGCGGACCGCGGACGACACGATCTTCGGGCGCTACATGGCGACCCAGGCCAGCATTCCGAACCCGGTGCGGCAGGGCGACAGCGTGCTGTCGCTCTTCGATGCGGCGAACAACGTCGGCCTGCAGGGCATGGACGGCCTCTCGCATTCGCTGGCGCTCGGCAACACGCGCGTGTTCGGGTCCAACACCGTGAACTCGCTGCGGTTCGTCTTCAACCGGTCGGCGGTGAGCCGGTTCGCGCCCGACACGTTCGATCCGTACGACCTGGGCTCCGACGTCTACAGCTATGCGCCGCACGTCATGTGGGTGCGCGTGCAGGGCGCGTTCGAAATCCAGAACCAGGGGCCGAGCCGGTTTCTGACGAACGCGTCGCAGCTGAGCGACGACTTCACGATGGTGCGCGGCGACCACCAGATCTCGCTCGGCGCCAGCGTGGCGTACTGGAAGTACTACTTCCAGACACACGCACGCTCGGGCGGCTTCTGGATCTTCACCGGCCAGTTGACGGGGCTCGGCCTGGCCGACCTTCTCACGGGCCGCGTCGGCCGGCTCGAGCACGGCGGCCCCGCGGTGCTGCCGATGGACCAGTGGTACACGGGGCTCTACGCGCAGGACACCTGGCGCGCGACGCCGCGCGTGACGATCAACTACGGCGTCCGGTGGGAGCCGTACTTCGGGCAGAACGTCACGAGCGGCGCGGTCTACAACTTCAACCGCGAGAACTTCCGCAACAACCTCAAGAGCCAGACGTTCGTGAACGCGCCCGCCGGTCTCCTGTACCCGGGCGATCCGGGGTTCCCGCCCGGGAAGCGCGGCATCTACACCCAGTGGCTGAACTTGTCGCCGCGCGGCGGGATCGGCTGGGACGTGAGCGGCGACGGCCGTACGGCGGTGCGCGCTTCCTACGGGCTGACCTATGACTTCCCGAACGCGGAGTACCAACTGATCAACGCGAACTCCCCGCCGTACGGCAATCGCTCGATCGTGGAAGACCCGCCCGGCGGCTTCGACCGGCCGTACGCCCACATCGGCGGCGATCCGCATCCGATCGCGACGAACCGCGACACGATGTTCCTCCCCTTCGGCGCATATGGCGCCACCAATCCCGACATCAACTCGCCGCGCGTCCAGCAGTGGAACGTGACGATCGAGCGGCAGATCGGCGCTGTCTGGCAGGTCGCGGCCAGCTACATCGGCAGCCACACCGATCGGCTGTGGGAGCAGGTCGCCGTCAATCCCGGCGTCTTCCTCGGCCTCGGCCCGTGCACGCTGCAGGGCGTCCTCTACCCGTCGTGCAGCACCAACGCGAACCTGAACCAGCGCCGCGTGCTGTCGCTCTCGGGCGAGAACCCGGCGGCGGCGCGGCTGATCGGCAACATGGACATCCACCAGTCGGTCGGCACGCAGGACTACAAGGGGCTGAAGCTGTCGTTCCAGCGCCGCGCGACCACCGGCCTGAACCTCAGCGGCAACTACACCGTGTCGCGCTGCTTCGGCGACCCCGCGCTCCAGACCGGCGGCTTCCCGCAGATTGCCAATGGCTACACCGATCCGACCAACTTCGCCTTCGATCGCGGCTTGTGCGATCAGGATCGAACGCACATCGGCATTCTGGTCGCCGGCGTCCAGACGCCGCAGGTGGCGAACGCCGCGCTGCGGGCGGCCGTCTCCGACTGGCGGATCTCGGGGATCCTCAGCGCGCGGTCGGGGCAGCCGCTCAACGTGATTGCCGGCCAGGACCGCGCGTTTTCCGGCATCCAGAACCAGCGCGTCGATCAGGTGCTCGCCAATCCGTACGGCGGCAAGAAGACGCCGAACGACTGGCTGAACCCGGCCGCGTTCGCGCTGCCGGCCCCGGGCACGCTCGGCAACTTCGAGCGCAACAGCGTGCGGGCGCCGGGCTACTGGGCGGTCGATCTCGCGCTCTCGCGGCTCATTCCGCTCGGCGCGGGCCGGACCCTGGAGCTGCGCGCCGAGAGCTTCAACCTGTTCAACACCTTCAACTGGGGCGCCCCGATTGCGGGGCCGATCCAGGGCGGGCGGATCACCGATACGAACTTCAGCTCGCCGGCGTTCGGCCGGGTCACGAATCTCGCCGGCACGCCGCGCGTGATGCAGTTCGGTCTCAAGTACGGATTCTGAGAAGGAGTAGGCAGTAGGCAGTAGGCAGTAGGCAGTTGGCAGTAGGCAGT
>Ga0073934_10005144_pt1 | contig 20671 bp, 14 predicted proteins | sample LarsenN4metaG_FD_76834 | JGI IMG/M metagenome (GOLD analysis project Ga0073934, IMG submission 76834) | Hot spring sediment bacterial and archeal communities from British Columbia, Canada, to study Microbial Dark Matter (Phase II) - Larsen... ... | reverse complement strand
GGCGCCTCCCCCGCCGATCCGCGTCCGGGCGGCTGCGGTGGCCGAACTCCTGAGCCTCGGCGTCCCGCTCCACGCGACGAACGGTGTCGCTCTCCTGCGGCCGGATGACCGGATCCAGGGGCCCGATGTCCACCGAGCATCTCGCTTTCCGCGGCGCACAACCTGCAACGCCCAGTATATCACAGGCCGCAGAGTGCGTCAACGCCCGCGCCCGCCCGCGTCGCTGCCCGGGAACAGTGTGCGGACCAGCCGCCCCTGGAAAGCGCAGCCACGCTCGTTCCCACTGGGAGGGTCCCGCGAAGGAGAAGCAGCAGCGCCGCGGGAGGTGCTCAGCTGGACACCAGTCTACTGCCAGCCTGTCGGGCACCCTCGCGCGGGCGCCTCGGGCGCCTGTCTCGAAGACTCCTGGGAACGGGCTGCTGATGCCGCCGCCGCGGGAGGTGCTCAGCTGGACACCAGTCTACTGCCGGCCTGTCGGGCACCCTCGCGCGGGCGCCTCGGGCGCCTGTCTCGAAGACTCCTGGGAACGGGCTGCTGATGCTGCCTCCGCGGGCTTGGAGAAGGAGAGCTGCAGATACGTCTCCCGCTGGCTGCCATCCGCACGGGGCGAGATCAGTCCGCGCACAATGACGCTGTCCCCAAGCCGCGCGCCCAGCCTCTTCTCGATGCGATGCGCCGCAGTCCCGGGATCATCCGCGGCGTAGACCACGCCCGTCACTGTCCCGTCGTCCTCCACGGACAGCCGGACCCGCTGGGTGGCCAGTCGGCCACCCGTCGCGATCCGCACCTCCCCCATCCGGCCGGACATCAGGACAGTCGCGGGCGATTCCACCGTTCGGAACCGCTGGACCGCGCCGTCCGGGCCGCGCACGATCTCCAGCCACTGGGCCTGCACCGCCAGCCTGGGCGGCGCGCCGGCCTCCTGAACGGGCGGGTCGCGGACGATGAGGGAGTTGTCCAGCGGATTCGCCAGGATCACGTCGATCCCGCGGGGGACCAGTGGGCTAAACCGGCCGTCCGCGCCGCCACCCCGTTGCTGGCCGCGCCCGGCAGGTGCCTGACCGGGTGCGGCGAGGGGCGCGAGGCAGAGCAGTGCGGCAGCCATGGCAGTGCCGAGCGCTCGAAGAATCATGGCATCGTCCCTGGGCGGAAGCAGCAGCATGGCTGCCGCCCGCCGATTACGACGGCTCGCGCGCTGGGAGCGTTACGCGGCGCCGAGGCAAAGAAAATCGCCCCGCAGGGAGTACGGGGCGAGTCCAGGACGCTGCTTCTCGCTCTGGGATGGAAATGGCTGGCACGAGGTCCGGGCTCTTTGCGCGGTGCAGGCCGCGCCCGCCCCTCGTGCACCCGAAGCCCATTATGCGCTCCGGCCGCCCGGCTGTCTGTGACAGACTTCACACCCGTGACGTGAATTGCGCCACGCGGGGCTCCCTGATGCTCCATCACGCCGGCCGGACCCTGTCATAGCCTTGGACGGCCATCGGCCCGCCGGAGTTCACGCCAGCCTGAGAACTTGCAGTCCCTGCCGCGGGTCGGCGCCGGTCGCGGCCGGATTCCCGGAGAGAACGACCCCGTAGAACCCCCGCCCCTTCAGGTCGCGCGTCGTGGTGCTCACGGTCTCCTCCCCCGTGTTCACGGTGCGCGCGCGCCGAGTCCCAGGGATCCGCTCGCGGTAAGGGACGCGACCCCCGCTTCCTGGATGCCGGCCGGCACCTCCCGGGAAGCTCTCGCCGTGCCGCATGCCGGGCCGTTGTTCAGCGTGGTGCTGTGCGCCCGGCGACGCGTGCCGGGGAACGTGGTTCGCCGGGCATTGCTGCCTGGCGCAGGAGCTGGGGGGAGCCGCGGCTAATCATGGCGGGCTTCACTTCGGCTCCACGGAGGTTCTGTTGACTGCCCGACTCCCCTGCCTTGTCTGCGCCCTGTGTGCCGCCGCGGCCGCAAGCGCTCAGACGGCTGAGTACCACAACGCGGCGAGGATGGAGCGCGCGCTGAAAGACCTCGCCCGCAGGCACGGGCCCCTGGCCACCGTGGTGCGCTACGGCACAAGCCATGAGGGGCGCCCGCTCTTGGCCATGGAAGCCACAGACCGCTCCACCGGCAGTGCGGGCGAAAAGCCCGGCGTGGCGCTCATCGCCGGCATTCAGGGCGACGAGGCCGGAGCCTCGGAGGTCGCTCTGCGAGTCCTCCAGCGGCTGCTCGAATCCCACGGCACCGACCCTGCCGGCACCGACCTCCTGAGGACGCGGGCCATCTGGGTGGTGCCCCGAGCCAACCCTGATGGGATTGAAAGGCTCTTCGGCAAGGCCCCCCAGCTGCACCGGCACCTGCTCGCACCCCTGGACGACGACTCGGACGAGGAGATCGACGAGGACGGGCCGCAGGACGTGGACGGCGACGGTCTGGTGCTTCAGATGCGCCTCCGAGATCCCCAAGGTCCCTGGCGCGCCGACGCATCCGATCCCCGCCTGCTGGTCCGCGCCAAGCCCGGGGAGCAGGGCGAGTTCCGCCTGCTCCCCGAAGGCCGCGACCAGGACGGTGACGGAATGGTGGCTGAGGACGGGCCCGGCGGCACGGACCTGAACCGCAATTTCCCGGCACTCTGGCAGTGGCGCACCACCCAGCCTGGAGCCGGTCCCTTCATGGCATCCGCCGAGGAGACGCGGGCTCTCATGGACTTCCTCCTCGCCCGCCCCAGCATCGGCCTTGTCTGTGTGCTCCACGGCAGCGGCCGCCAGCCTTTCTACCCGGCCGGGCGGCTGGGCGCCTCCCTGGCCAGCGATGACAAGGCCCTTCTGGAGCGCATGGGCCGGCTCTGGGAGCAGGCCACGGGCCGAAAGATCGCCACGCCCGCCACGACGCCAGGCGACCCGGGCGCGGGCAGCTTGCTGGACTGGGTCTGCCTGCACTTCGGCGCGCTGGCCCACTCGCCGGAGATCTGGAGTCCGCCGGCCGCTCCGGCGAAGTCCGGGGCCGATGCGTCCCCCCCGGCGCAGCCGCTGAATCGCGAAGACGGGCGGGTGGCATCTGCTTCTCAGCGCGCCCCGCGGGGCGCCGCGGGCCAGGCGCCGTCCGGCGGACAGGCCAATGGTTCTGAGGATGCCGGGGCCGCCGGGGAGGAACGCGCCTGGCTGGCCTGGAACGACCGCGAGCTGGGCGGAACCGGGTTCGTGGCATGGAAGCCATTTCGCCATCCCGACCTGGGCGAGGTGGAGATCGGCGGATGGAAGCCGTTTACGCGGGACAACCCGCCGGCGGGGAAGCTGGAGGAGATGGCCGAGAAGGAGCATCGCTTCTTCGTGCAGTTCGCCCTCCAATCACCGCGGGTGCGCATTCACGAGGCCGTGGCTGAGCCGGCAGCGCCCGGGGCGTGGCGGGTGCGCCTGACGGCGGTGAACGAAGGGGCCACGCCCACCGCGTGCTCCCAAGGCGTCCTGAGCCGGACCACGCGGCCGGTGCTGGGAATCCTCGCGCTGTCCGAAGGCGCCAAGATCCTGGCCGGCGTGCCCCGGGTGAAGATGGGCCAGATGGGTCCCCAGGAGCGCAAGACGGTGGAATGGATCGTGGCGGCGCCCGCCGGCGCCAGATTGCGAATCACACTGGACGCCCAGCGCGGCGGCGTGGAGACCCGGGAGGTGGTGCCGCATTGATGCGCGTCCGATGCTTGCTCACCCAGCCCCTGGCCGCGGCCGTCGCGCTCCTCGCCGCGGGCGCCGCGGCGCAGGCCCCGCAATCCGCCCTGCGCCGCGACACGCCCCTGGCGCCCTTCAAGCTGCCGCTGGACTGGAAGCACTTCTACAGCTACGAGGAGATGGTCTCTACCCTGAAGCGCCTGGAGAGGAGCTTCCCCCACCTCGCCAAGGCACGCGTCATCGGCAGGAGCTGGCGAGGCAATGACCTCTGGCTCCTCGAGATCGGGAACTCGCGCACGGGGCCGTTGAGCCGCAAGCCGGCCATGTACGTGGACGGCAACATCCACGGCAACGAGATCCAGGGCACGGAGATCTGCCTCTACCTGGCCTGGCTGCTCTGCAACTCCTACGGCACCGACCGCCGCATCACCGAGCTCGTGGACACGCGCACCTTCTACATTGTCCCCAGCGTCAACGTGGACGGCCGCATCTCCTTCTTCCGCGACCCCCACAACCCCCACTCGCCGCGGGGGAGCTTCCACCCGCGAGACGATGATCAGGACGGCCTCGTGGACGAGGATGGCCCCGACGATGTGGACGGCGACGGGCGCCTGCTCTCCATGCGCAAGAGGGACCCTTTTGGCCGCCTCAAGACTGGCGCGGACCGGAGGTCCATGGTGCCGGCCGATTTCGGCGAACGGGGGGAGTGGAGCCTGGTGGGCTGGATCGAGGGCGTGGACGCGGACGGCGACGGCGAGGTGGCCGAGGACCCGGTCGGGGGAGTCGACATGAACCGCAACTTCCCCGCTGGCTGGAAGCCGGAGCACGAGCAGCGCGGCGCCGGACCCTATCCATTCTCCGAGCCCGAAATCCGGGCCGTGGGGATGTTCTTGTTCCAGAACCGCAACATCGCCGCCGTCCAGTCGTTCCACAACTCCGGCAACCTGCTTCTCCACTCCCCCGGAAGCGTGACCGACAAGACCCTGCCCGCCCGGGACCGGGAGGTGTTCAAGGCCATTGCCGCGCGCGGCGAGAAGCTCCTGCCGGGCTACAAGGCCATTGACGCGGCCATCGACCTCTACCCCACCAACGGCAACACGCTGGATTGGGCCTACTTCGGCTGCGGCGCCCTGGGGTTCACCAACGAGATCTGGAATCTGCCCGGGGAGTTCCAGGGCAGGGGAAACGGGGCCTTCGACGAGGACGGACACGCCTATCTGCGCTTCCTTGACACGATCCGGCGTGATTCGTACGTGGACTGGAAGCCCTTCCGCCACCCCCAGTTCGGGGACGTGGAGTTGGGAGGCTACGACCAGTTCTCCCTGCGCGTTCCGCCCATCGAATACCTGGAGGACATCTGCCAGCGCAACACGCAGTTCGTGCTCTTCCACGCGGAATCAACGCCGCTGCTCCGCATCACGGGGACCCGGACCGAGCGCCTCTCCGCCGGGCTCTGGCGCGTGGAGGCGGTGGTGGCCAACACGGGAGCCATGGACACCATGCCCGAGGCGAGCCGTCAGACGGGCGCCTACCGGCCGGTGATCGCGCGGATAGAGGTGCCCCAGGGCGTGCGGGTCATCCAGGGCGCGGAGAAGGCGGAGAACGGCCCCGTGACCGACCTGCTGCGCGAGGCGCGCCCCGGCCTCCGCCGCCGCGACGACCGGAAGATCGACCTGGGCATCGTGCGCGGCCAATCCAAGAAGGTCGTGCAGTGGATCGTCTCCGTGCCTGATGGTCCCGCGCTGTCCGTCACCGTGCGGGCGAGCGGGATCAAGGCCGGCGAGGATTCTCGAGAGATCAAGGTGGGCGGGCCGAACTGAGCGTGGACCATCTGCTCCTGCCGCGAGGCCCCCCGCGCGCTCCTTGACGGCCAGAGGGCTATTCGGTACACTGACCCCGCACCGCAGGAATGCCCATGAACCGCACGCTCCCCGTCTGGCTCACCAAGCGCGTCCCCAGCCCCTCCACCGTCCGCGAGGTGGAGGGAATGATGCGCGCGGCCCGCCTCCACACCGTCTGCGAGAGTGCCCGGTGCCCCAATCTGGGTGAGTGCTGGTCGCGGAAGAGCGCCACCTTCATGATCCTGGGTGACGTGTGCACCCGGAGCTGCGGCTTCTGTGCCATCAAGGTCGGCCGTCCCCAGGCCGTGGACCCCGGCGAGCCGGACCGCCTGGCGGCGACCGCGCGGGAGATGGGCCTGCGCCACGTGGTGGTCACCTCCGTTGCCCGGGACGAGCTGCCGGACGAGGGGGCGGGGCAGTTCGCCGCCACCATCCGAGCCCTGCGCCGGGAGATGCCCCATGCCATCGTGGAGGTCCTCACGCCCGACTTCAAGGGCAAGCGCTGGTGCCTCAGGATGGGGCTGGAGGCGCGCCCCGACATCTTCAACCACAACATCGAGACGGTGGAGCGACTCTCCCCCGCGGTGCGGCCCCAGGCCAAGTACCGCCGCACCCTGGAGCTGCTGGCCGCCGCCCGCCAGATTGCCCCGGGCGTCTACACAAAGTCGGGAATCATGCTCGGGCTGGGCGAACAGCGCGAGGAGGTGATCCAGACCCTCCGGGACCTGCGCGACGCCGGGGTGGACGCCGTCACGATCGGCCAGTACCTTCGTCCCACAATGCGTCACCTGCCAGTTCTCGAGTACGTCCATCCGGACACATTCGCGGAGTACGAGCGGATCGGCATGGAGATGGGGTTCCTGTTCGTGGCATCGGGTCCCTTCGTGCGCAGCAGCTACAATGCCATCGAGTTCTCGCGCCGGGTGCTCGCGGATCGACTGGCGGCCACTGCCTGACAGCGCGCCGATGCCGCCTGAGGGCCGCACCGCGAAGGCACGCAAACGCCCTCGCGGCTTGACGGACCACACAGTGGTTCCGTGCTCCAGGCGCGGCCAGGACTGGCGGCGGTGCCGTTCTGACAACGCAATCGTCTAGGTCGGGTTCACCGCGATGCGCGCGCTTCGCCGCACACTCACCGGCATCGTCTTCCTGGGACCCTTGGCCGTGCTGGCCGTCCTGGCGGTCCTGCTTGTCCAGCGCTATCGCCAGGAGACGGAGCGGCATCTCGCACCCCTCCTCGCCGCGGAGATCACCCGGGCACTTGGCCACGAGACCACCGTGGGCGACGTGCGCATTCGGGGAGGATTCGCCCATGTGGACGATGTCCGCGTCGCGCTGGGCGCCACCTTCGCCGAGAGCGGCGGGCGCTCCCTTCTCTCCGCCCGCCAGCTCGTGCTGGACTTCGACCTCGGCCGCCTCCTTCTTGAAACGGACCCCGCCGTCCCGTTGTTCAACCACGTGCGCGTGATTGAGCCGCGGGCCTACGCCGCCCGGGACCGCCGGGGACGCTGGAGCTTCGAGGACCTTCTTCGCACAGCCGAGCGCGCGCCGGAGCGCCGAACTGCCGGCCGCGTCACCGTCCTCAATGGCACGCTAAACTACGTGGACGAAGCCCTGCCCCACCACCCCAGCCGCCGCCAGGCAGCCTTCGACGCCGAGCTGGGCAGCCTGAACGGCGAGGTGCGGTTTGAAGCGGACCGCTCCATTGTCTGGAGCGCCACGGCAGAGGAGACCCGGGGACGGGCCCGGCAGATCTCCGTGGCGGGCTCGTGGCTTCCGGACACCGAAACCCTGCTCCTGCGCATCCGTGCAGAGCGGCTCCATCTGCCTCTTGTGTCCAGGTTTGTGGCCAGAAACCTTGACATTCGAGCCGGCAAGGGATCTGGGGATCTGACAATCTTGCGAGTGGCCGGCCGCGCCGGCCGGGCCCGATGGGACTACCAGGCGGACGTGCGGGTTGCCGGCGGCGAGCTGAAGCTCGATCGCTTCCGCGAGCCTTTCGTCGGGATCAACGGAGAAGTCACGGCGGCGCCCGCCGCCGTGACCGGTCGGGCGGACGGCTGGTTCGCCGGCAGCCGCATCCACGCCGAAGGCACGGGGCTGGACACCCGGGAGCCCGTGCTGAACGGCTGGGTCTCCGGGCAGGATGTGCGGCTCCAACGCCTCCTGAGGGCGCTGGCCCTGGAGCGGGAGTACCCCGCCCTGCGCGGGGTGGCCGCCTCGGCGGACGTGCGGGTGGACCTTCAGGGACCGCCGGACAGCCTGGCCGCGTCTGGCCGCGGAGCCGGCGCGGTCCAGGGACGGCTTCCGGGCGGCACCGATCTGGCACCGGGCGGATCGCTCCAGTTCGCCTTCAGCGGCTCCCTGAAGGAGCCGCGACTCACCGTCACGGGAACTCTGCCGCGGGTGCGACACGGCGGATGGGAGGCCCGTGGCGTCTGGCTCGCTGCGGCCTACGGCCCCGGCCTTGCCGCGGTGGACTTCCAGGGATCCGTGGGCGGCGGGACCGTCCACGGCCGGGCCACCATCCTGCCCGCGGGCCGGCGCAGCCGCTGCAGCGTCACCCTGCGCGTGCGCAATGTGGAGGCGGCGCGCCTGCCCATCGAGTCCGAGCAGCCCGTGCGGGGAACGGTCAGCGCGGACGTCGTGGCGGACGGCCGGTTCGACCAGCCCAATCCCCGCGTGCGCGCCGACGTGCGGGCCGTCGGCATCCAATACGGGGAATGGAGAGCGGAGCGGGCCCGGGCCAGCCTGGAGGGTGACGGGCTGGCGGTCCGGGTGCGCCATCTCACCGTGCGCGGCCGCGACGGCCTGGCAGTGGTCCAGGGCAGCGTCGACCTTCGGCGGAGGACGGTGGACCTGGCGGTTTCGGCGGACCGCATCAACCTCGCCCGCCTTCCTGTCTCTCTTCCCCAGGAGGGCGGCGGGCGCGAGGCGTTGCGCGGCTATCTCTTCGTGAGGGAGGGGAGAATCCAGGGGCCGTGGCAGACGCCCAGCGTCTCCGCGTTCCTGCGCGGCTATGGCGTGGGCCTGGGAAGCCGCCTGCGCGCCGACTACCTCAGCGCTCGGATGACGGGCGACCGCCAGCGCCTGGAGATCTCCAGCGCCCACATCTGGCGGTTTCCGGCCTCCGCCTCTGCAGAGGGATTCATCGACAATCCTCTCTCCGAGCGGGCCCGGGTGAGCCTGAGCGGAGAGTTTGAGCGCGTGGACCTCCAGGATGTGGGCGTGCTGGGGGGCACGGACGTGGCACTCTCAGGCACCGCCCGGGGAGAGTGGGTGGCGGAGGGGCTGCTCTCGGGCCCGGTCGTCACGGCCAGCAGCGTGGTGGTGGAGCACCCGACCTTCGGGCAGTACGCCTTCGAGCGCGCCACCGGCACCGTGGTCCTGGATGCCAGCGGCGACGAGACTGTCGTCTCGGTGCCGGAGTTCGCACTGGTGGTTGCCGGTGAGCGCGTGACCGGCAGCGTGCGGCTTGCAGGCGACCGATTCCATGTGGCGGCCGATTCCACCGGCGTCGACCTGGGGCGCCTGGAACGGTTCGTGGCGCCCTATGCCAGCATCCGCGGGAAGGCGGAGGCCTCCGCAGACATCCGCGGCCGGCTGGAGGAAGGGCGGGCGGCGGACCTCTCGGGCACGCTCTCCGCAAGCACTTCGGGCCTCGCCATCAACGGCCAGAGCTTCGGCGAGCTCCGCGCCAGGGTGCGGCTGGAGGGGCGGAGCGCCGTGTCGGAGGAGCTGGCGCTGGGAGGCGGCTCGGAGGGGATCCACGTTGCCTCCCTGCGCTGGGACCTGGAGCATGGCACCGTGGCCGCGCAGGGCACGGTCCGGGGCCTCTCGCTGGAGAAGGCCGGGCGCGCGCTGGCCGAGAGCCCCTACGTGGCGGCGTACCCCAAGAGCTTCGCCGCGGAGTGGCTCCAACCCCTGGCCCGACCGTTCCGGGGCGCGCTGGACGGCAAGTTCGCCCTGCGGGGCCCCATCGGGAACCCCGACACGGAGGTGCAGTGGCGGGGCCGTGAGATGGCCATCGGAGACCAGGCGGTCCAGGAGTTCACCGGCGCGGTCGCGTTCAACCGGAGGGTCGCACAGCTGCTGGAGGCGAACCTCCGCGCGGATCCCATCGTGGGCGCGGCCTCCGGCACCCTCGTGGCGGGCCAGCAAGTGACGGGCGACCTGGACGTGAACAACCTGCCCCTGGAGCTGCTGCCCGCGTGGATGCCCGACCGCGCCGAGCTGGCCGGCCTTCAGGGCACGGCCGACAAGATCACCCTCCACGCCTCCGGACGGCCGGACCGTCCCGAGCTCAGCGCCACCGTGGAGGCGTCAGACGTGCGATGGGAAGACTCGGCTGGTGCCCTTCTTCCGGGACGCCCCTGGATCGAGCGCATCCGCACCGCGCCTGTCACTGTGGCCCGGGGGCGGATCGAGGCCGCGGACGTGAGCCTCCTCCTCCGGGAGCTGCCCGAAGCCTATCGCGCCGCTTCGAAGAACCCGGCCGGAATCGTCCCGAGCCCGGGGAGCGATCCCGGTGCCGCGGCGCAGGAATCCGTGGAGCGCAGGATGCCGCCCGTCCGCCCGCCGGAGCCCCCGGCCGAGCCCCGCCGCTACGAGGCACACATCCGGGGCGGAGTAGACTTCGCCTGGGACCCCCCCGGCATCCCCGAGGACGCCCAGGCCAACCTGCGTGTCACTGTGGACCGTCAGGGGCTGGGCATCCTCACCGTGCTCAACCCCCGCTCGGGCGCCACGCTGGAAGGGACCCTCACCGCTTCGCTTGGCTACGCCGGCGCCTTCTGGCAGCTCTTCCCGCCCGACCCCGCCACTGGCAGGCGCGAGTTCGTGCCCCCCGCCCTCACCGGACATGTGGAGGTGAGTTCGCCGCGAATCGCCTTCGCCAAGCGCACCACGGAGATCCGCGACCTGGACGCCCGGATCACCTTCGCGAGCGACCTGCTGCGGGTGGAGCGCTTCACCGCCCGGACCCAGGCGGTCAGTCCCCGCTACGCCTCGCGCAAGAGCGATCCGTTCACCATCTCCGGCGAACTCCCCATCCAGCGCGCCCGCGAGGCTCCGGGCCTCGTCATCGCAGCACCCAGGGTCATTGTGGCCGAATCGCCCCTGCCTGTCTTTCAGTCCGGGGGCATCGTGGGGGAGGTGAGCACCGACGACCCGGCGACGCCCCAGGTGGAGACTCTCCGCGTGACCGGCTCCCTCTTCCGCCCGGTGGTCGCCGGCACTCTCACGGTCCGGAGCACCGACTTCCGCGTGCCTGATGCCCTCGCCGCCCGCGAGGTCGCAGCGGTGCCGCTCCCGGCAACGCCCACTTTCGACCTGCGCTTCCAGACCGCGGGCACCGTGCGGGTGGGCACGGCACAGCTCACCGCGCTCGTGCGCACTCCGCCCGGCGAGCCGGCCTCGCTCACCGGCACCCTAGGGGAGGACCTCCGCCTCATCGGCACGCTCGCCATCGAGCGCGGCACCCTGGCCTTCCCCACCGCCCGGTTCGCCATTCAGCGCGGCAGCCAGGTGTCGCTTCGCTACCCCTATACCCCGCCTGCCGGCACGGGGGAGCCGACCCTGGGGGTCCTGGTGGACGTGACTGCAGTTGCGCGCCTCACCGCCGCCTCCGTGAGTGGAGCGCGCAGGAGGTATACTATCACGGTTGAGGCCGAGGGCCCGCTCAACAGTGATGCGCCCGTCCGCATCGACGAATCCGGGGGAATCGCGCCGAACCCGAGGGGACTGCGCCTCACATTCCGATCGGACCCGCCTGATCTGGCCCTCAGCCAGGCGGGCCTTCAGAGGCGCGTCGCCGGCCTGCTCGGCGGCCAGAGCGCCATCGAAGAGCTGTTCAGCCGGAGCCCGAACGTGGGACGGCTCCTGGCCGACCAGTCCATTGACATCATCACGGCCAGCATCCTGCCCGACCTCTTCGAGAGGACGGGGATCGGGTCCGCGCTGGGCTTCGAAGAGTTCTCCCTCGAATACAACCGCGTCGACGCCTTCACGATCCGGCTCTCGCGCCCCCTGCTCGGACCGTTGCACGCCAGCTACTGGCGAAGGCTGTCCGGCGCGGGAACCTCCGGACTCGCCGACAACGCGGCCTGGGAGTTCAAACTGAGCTGGCGCCTGAAGAACAACGTTCAGTTCTCGTGGAAGGCGGACGATCAAAGAACGAACGCCTATCTGCTGGAGGGAGTCTTCAGGTTCTAGAAGAGAGACCGCAGGCCCAAGGCACCGGCTGAATGCGGAACGCGGATCCGGACACGAACGCGCGCGCCTGTCCGCCGCCCCCTCCCCTAAGCATCCCGCCGGCGGAAGGTCCCAGCGTGAGCGGCAGGCAGACCGAACAGACGGAGACATGCCAGTCCTTCGATGCTCTGGTCGCCACGTATGAGAAGAGGATCTTCAATCTCATCTACCGGATCCTCGGCGACTACGACGAGGCCGCAGACGTCACGCAGGAGACCTTCATCAGCGCCTACCGCGCCTTTGACAGGTTCCGCGGGGACGCCAAGGTCTACACGTGGCTGTACCAGATCGCCCTGAACCACTGCCGGAACCGGCTCCGCAGGCGGGGCCGGTCCCGCTCCGTGCAGATCGAAAGCCTGGACCAGCCCCGCAACTGGGAGGACGAGGAGGAGGGCGGCCGCGAGGTGGCCGACCTGAGCACCGCCCCCCACGTGGTGCTGGAGGACAAGGAGCTCCGGGAGCGAATCCTGGCCGCCGTGCAGTCCCTGCCGCCCGACTACCGGGAGGTGGTGGTGCTGCGTGAGATGCACGGGCTCTCTTACAACGAGATCGCGGAGGCAACCGGCATCTCCCTGGACAACGTGAAGACGCGGCTCTCCCGCGCCCGGGCCATGCTCAGGCGCAAGCTGGAACACTACTACCGCGACCTCTAGGCCGCGGAGGCGGGAACCCGGGGGTGACCCCGGCGCCGCCGAAGGAGCAGGCTGATTGATGCGCGCACACCGCTGGCGCCTGGCTGGCGCCGCCCTGATACTCTTGGCTGCCGCCCTGGCCGCAGCGCCGGCCCCGGCGCGCGCCCAGGAGCCTCAGCCCAAGCTCACCGACATCCTGGTGCTGGGCAACAAGAATATCAACCGCGAGTCGATCATCTCCGCCTCCGGCCTCAAGGTGGGTGATCCCCTCACCCAGGCCACCCTGGACGAGGCCAAGCGGCGGCTCCTTCAGACCGGCAACTTCGGCATGCGCCAGGTGAACCCCGAGGACGGCGTCAAGGTGCGCGCCGACATCGCCAACGACGAGGCGAAGGTCGTCATCGAGGTGGACGAGAACGACAAGGTGGAGGGAATCACCATCACCGGGTCCGGTCCCATTGAGCCGGCCAAGATCCAGGCACTCATGAGCACCAAGCAGGGGCAGGTGCTCAACCTCCAGACCCTCCAAGCAGACATCACCAAGATCCGAACCGCCTATGAGGAGCTGGGCTATCAGGCCTTCGTCTCCGACGGACTGGTGATCGAGAACGGCATCCTCAAGGTGCCCATTGTGGTCGGAGTTATCAACAGTGTCAAGGTCACCGGCCTCACCAAGACGCGCCCCTCCGTGGTGCTCCGCGTGATGAAGCAGAAGCCGGGCGAGTACTACAACGTTCTCCGTCTGCGCAAGGACCTGACCGCCATCCTGAACACCGACCTCTTCGAGAATGTGGAGCCCTCCTTTACGTTTCCGGCGGCAGGCAAGGTTGACGTCACCCTCAACATCACCGAGAAGCGCACGGGCACCGTCGAGGCAGGGATCGGCTACGGGAGCCGGGGGCTGGTGGGCCGGGCCGCCGTGGCGGAGAACAACCTCCTGGGTCGCGGGCAGCAGGCCAGCATCCTCTGGGAGGCGGGCGGGCGAGCCAACCGCAACAGCGTCGAGCTCTCCTTCACCGAGCCATGGCTGGACCGGCGCAACACCTCCCTCTCCGTGAGCCTGTTCGACAAGACCGTCTACCGGTTCGGCCAGCGCATCGGGAGCATCGGAGGCGGCGGCTTCATCACCGACGAGGACGTCTACTTCGAGACCCACGCCGGCGGACAGGTCACCCTCAGCCGGCCATTCGGAGAGGCCTTCCGCGGATTCGTGGGGTTCCGCTACGACAACGTGAAGGTGCCGTCCCTGGCACTGGACTTGACCGATGCCCGTGTGCTCCAGAATGGTCCCCTCTCCACGGTGACCCTGCGGGTGACCCACAATACCCGGGACTTCGACCTGGAGCCCGCATCGGGGGGATACGAGATCCTGTCAACCGACATCGGACGCGCGGACCTCCGGCCGGTGCAGACCTCCACGGGCCAGATCCCCGTGGGCGTTTTCGGCCAGTTGAACTACACGCGCTTCGGCATCGACGCCCGCCGCTACTTCAGCCCCGAGGGCCGCCGGCTTCAGCCCAAGGACCGCCGCCGCGTGATCGCGCTCCGCCTCATGCTGGGCTCCTCCGCCGGAACCCTCCCCTTCTCGGAGCAGTACTTCGTGGGCGGTGCCGAAACGCTGCGAGGGTACGAGGAGGACCGGTTCTGGGGCGACCATATGCTGCTGGGATCCATCGAATATCGCCATCCCCTCGCACCCAGCCTCACGGGAGTGGTCTTCACCGACGTGGGCGATGCCTGGGGCGGCCCGTACCAGAACGTTCGCTCCTCCGGATTCACCCAGCACTCCAAGTTCAGCCCGTCAGTGGGCTTCGGCCTGGGACTCCGCGTGGTCACGCCCATCGGGCCGATAAGGATCGACCAGGGCTTCGGCAGCGAGGGCGCAAACACCCACTTCAGCGTGGGGCATGTCTTCTAACCCGCGAGGCGGAACGGGAGGGCCAGGCCGCCGCGCCGCCTGATCCCAGATCATTTGCTATAATACGAGGACCGAGTGCGTGCCCCCGCGGCACGCCGTGCAGGGCCCCGCTCCGCCGAAAGAGCCCCGGGGGCGCGCCTCAGCGCAGCGGATCCCAGAGACCTCGGGCAGACGATCAGGGTGCCCCGCGCCGACGACGGCGCCTGACATCCCCTGGTCGCCTGGATGACGTTGAACGCGGGCTCTATGAGCACACGGCCGCTTGAATCCGCGAGGGCCGACAGGAGCAACAGATGACGCAATCAAGCCTCTGGTGGTGGCGCGTGCTCGTGCTGTCCACCGTGGTGCTGTGCATTGGGTTCGCCGTGCGGGCTTCCGGGCAGGAGAAGAAGCCCGGCGGGTTCGCCACGGTCGACGTGGGCAAGCTGCTGGAGCAGTACAAGACACGCCAGGTGATGATCAGCGACCTGCGGGCGCTGGAAACCAAGTTCGCCGCCCGGCTGGCCCGGCGAGACAACATGCCCCTGCTCACCGAGGAGGAGCACAAGCTGCTTGACCAGCTCAACGAGAAGGAGGGCGGGCAGACCGCGGACGATAAGAAGAAGATCCAGGAGCTCACCGAGAAGGCCCAGAAGCTCTCCAACGAGCTCCAGGCGCTCCGCCAGAAGCCCAGCAAGGACCTGACAGACGCGGACAAGGCCCGCCTGGCCGAGCTGGAGCGCGCCTTGGCCAACGCCCAGCAGCAGTTCGCCTCCCTGAAGGACGACCTGAGCAACACGGCCCAGCAGGAGTCCGGAAAGCGGCAGGAGGCCCTCACGAAGGCCATCAAGGAGGCCGTCGCCAAGGTCGCGGAGCAGAAGGGGCTGAGCATCGTCTTCACGACAGACGTGGCGCTCTATGCGGGCATCGACATCACCGCGCCCGTGCTTGCCGAACTCAACAAGAAGTAGGCGGCTCGCTGGTCTGGCCCTCCTGGGGGCGGCCGGGCTCTGCGGGTGCCGTGAAGCGCCCCCGCGCCTCACCCCCGCCACCCGCGGCTGGGTGCGCCTGGCCGACCTGGCCCCTCTGCACCCCGGATGGAGCGACGTGCGCCGGCTCGACGCCATGGCCGCGCATGTGGCGGCCCTCCGCCCCGCCCCCGCCGGCGGCGCACCACAGTTGCTGGAGGTGCGGATGCCTCCGCCGCTTCCACCGGCAAGCGAATCGGCTGACGATGTCGTCCGCACAGAACAGGCGCTCATCCGCCACATCGCCGAGCCTGCCAGCGCCCGCGTGGACTCCCTGCAGAACACCCTCACCGCCCGCATCGAGCGGGAGGCGGCCGCCGAACGGGCGCGCGTGGAGCTGCGGACGGAAGAGGAGGTGCGCCGCCTGCGCCAGCAGATGACCGCCGAGGCCAGGGCCCAGCAGGAGCGCATCCGCCGTGAGGCCCACGTGCGCCTGCGGGACCTGGGACTCAAGGAGATCGCCTGTCAGAGCCAGGTGGACGCCCTCTACCCCAGCGAGGCGCGCGCGGAGGCCCAGCAGAAGCTGCAAGCCACCCGGAAGGGGATGCGCGAGGCGCAGGAGGCACGGGATGCCGCTCTGGCTCAAGTGGAGGCGAGCCTGCGTGAGCGGATCGCCGGCATGGAGGCTGGCGAGAGGGCGGAGGCCGCGCGAGAGGTCGCCCGCTTCCGCGCCGATCAGGAGGACCAGGCCCGGCGCATCGTGGAGGACAGCAAGTCCGTGGTGCGGTTCGTTCTGGGCTCCCTGGACCCCCTGAAGGTGCCCCGGCCCGGCGCGCCGGCAGCAGTGCGCGCTCGTCCGCTCCCTTCTCCTGCCCGTGCTGCGTCACAACCGGCGCCCGCACAGGGTACGATTCTGGGCGAGGCCGGCCGGCGGTCGGCGGACGAACTTTGGGCCCTGAGGCGTCGCCTCGTGGGGGCCATCACGGCGGAGGTGCGCCTCCGCCTGGAGCGCATCGCACTCCAGAAGCACTGGCGGCTGGCCTGGACGCCAGCACCCGGACTGCCCGACCTCACACGGGAGGCCGCAGAGGCCCTGAGGCGCGAACTCTCGCCCTGAGAACCCGATTCGCGGATTGTGCCTATGAGCCAGATGACAGCCATCACCAACGGCGCTTCCAGCCGGGCCTGCAGGGAGCTGACCGTGGGCGAGCTCGCCCGCCGGGTCTCGGGCTCCGTGGTGGGAGACGAGGACGCCGTCATCCGGGGGGTGTCCAGCATCGAGGAGGCGGAGACGGGCGACATCGTCTTCGCCGAGTCGCCCCGCTTCCTCTCCCAGGCGGAGCGGTCCCGGGCATCGGCCATCGTGGCGTTCCTGGACGCCACCACGCCCGACAAGCCGCTGATCAAGGTGGACAACCCCCGCTACGCCTTTGCCCAGATCCTGGACCTCTTCGCCCCCCGCCTGGAGGCCGAGCCGGGCATCCATCCCACGGCGGTGATCGGGCGCGACTGCCAGATCGCGCCGGACGCCAGCATCGGCGCCTGCGCGGTGGTGGGCGACGGCGTGCGAATCGGCGCGCGCACTGTGGTCTTCCCAGGGTGCGGCATCGGCCCCAACTGCGTAATCGGCGAGGACTGCGTGCTCCGCGCCAATGTGACGCTGTACCACGGCTGCGTGCTCCACAACAGGGTCATCATCCACAGCGGCACGGTGGTGGGGGCAGACGGCTTCGGCTATATGCGCATCGGCGACGAGAGCCACAAGGTGCCCCAAGTGGGCATCGTGGAGATCGAGGACCAGGTGGAGATCGGAGCGTGCTGCACCATAGACCGGGCCAAGACGGGAGCCACGGTCATCGGCGCGCGCACGAAGATCGACAACCTGGTCCACATCGCCCACAACGTGAAGGTGGGGCCCGACTGCATCATCGTCGCCCAGGTGGGCGTGGCGGGCAGCATCGAGCTGGGGCGTGGCGTGATGATCGCCGGCCAGGCCGGACTGAAGGACCATGTGAAGGTGGGCGACGGCGCGGTGATCCTGGCCCAGGCGGGCGTATTCGGCGACATTGAGGCGGGCGCCGTTGTCTCCGGGTATCCGGCGCGGCCCCACAGGGAGCGCCTGCGCCAGGATGCCGCGGCTGCCTCTCTGCCGGAGTACGTGCGCCGGCTGCGCAGCCTGGAGAAGGCCAACCGCGAACTCGCCGAGCGCTGCGCCCGCCTGGAGGCGGTCGTGGAGAGACTGGCAGCCGGCAGTCAGGACACGTGACCTCGGAGCCATGCCGCCACCCACTCCGCCCATCGGGAGCGCCGCGTGACGTTCCTCCAGACCACCCTCCGCGCGCCTGTGGCGCTGCGGGGCGTCGGCATGCACACCGGCCAGTCCGCACGCGTGCGCATCCTTCCCGCCGAGGCGCACACTGGGATTCGCTTCCGGCTCGGCGGCCGTGTGATTCCGGCCCGTGCCGAGCATGTGGCCTCCACGCGGCGCTGCACCAGCCTGGAGCGCGACGGCACGCGCATCCAAACTGTGGAGCACGTGCTTTCGGCCTTGGCGGGCCTGCAGGTGGACAACGCCATCGTGGAGGTGGAGGGACCGGAGATCCCGATCCTGGACGGCAGCGCCCTGCCCTGGGTGGAGGCAGTGCGAGAGGCCGGCATCGTTCAGCTGGATGCCTCCGGGCAGGCCATCGTGCCGCCCAACACGATCGCCGTTCGGGAGGGCGGGGACTGGATGGCGGCATGGCCCGCAGACAGCCTGACGGTCACTTGTGTCACGCACTTCGACCATCCGCTCCTGGGAATCCAGGCCTGCACCGTGGAAGCCGACCCGGAGCATTACGCGCAGGAGATCGCTCCGGCGCGGACCTTCGGCTTTATTGAGGAGGTGGAGGCCCTGCACAGCGCGGGACTGGCCCTGGGGGGCAGCCTGGAGAACGCACTGGTCATCTACCCAGACCGATACTCCTCGCCCGAGCGCGTGCCGCAGGAGTGCCTGCGGCACAAGATGCTGGACCTGATCGGAGACCTTTCCCTGGCCGGCGGGCGGATACAGGCAGTGATCGCCGCCATCAAGCCCAGCCACACGCTGAACCTCCGCATGGCGGCCAGGCTGGCGGAGCTGGCAGTGGGCGGCGCTGCCCAGGCGGCTGGCGCGGCGGGTCTCGCAGAGTCCGCCGCCCTTGCCGTGGGCGAGCACGATCAGCGGCCCGGCTGGCTTCGCCGCTGAGGAGAGCGTCCGCATCCTCATGGCGCCTGCGGAGCACTTCAGCCTTGGGCCGGGCATCCGCCAGACGCGGACAAGGGCGGGCCGGGCGCGGCTGCCTGGCAGCCGCAGCCCTGCGCGCCGTGCGCTCCCGTCCCCTCACGGTTTGGGGCGGATGGGCGGGCACGACGGAGTGAGGATGCCGGTTATCGAAGGAGACCTCGCATGCTAGACATCGAACAGATTCGCACCTTCCTGCCGCACCGGTATCCCATGCTCCTTGTGGACCGCATCCTGGAGATCGAGCCGGGGCGGCGGGCGGTGGGCCTCAAGAACGTCACCATCAACGAGGACTTCTTCAACGGCCACTTCCCTGGACAGGCCATCATGCCGGGTGTGCTCATCCTGGAGGCCATGGCCCAGGTGGGCGGCGTCCTCATGCTCTCCCTCCCCGAGTACCGCAACAAGCTCGCCGTGATCGGCGGGATCGAGAACGTGCGGTTCCGCAAGCCCGTGGTGCCGGGCGACGCGCTCGTCTCGGAAGTGGAAGTCGTCTACTTCCGCAAGTCCTTCGGGAAGATCAAGCTCACCGGGAGGGTGGACGGCGAAGTGGTGGCTTCGTGCGAGATGACCTTCGGGCTGATCGATCGGCGGCACACGGCACCGGCCGAGTCGCCCCAGGAATAGGCGATGGCAAGGGAGATTCATCCGACCGCGGTCGTCCACCCTGACTGCGAGCTGGGCGAGGACGTTGTCATCGGCCCGTACTGCATCGTGGGCGCCGATGTGCGGCTGGGCGACGGCTGTCGTCTGGAGGCCCACGCCGTCGTGGAGTCGGGCACGCGGCTTGGCGCCCGCTGCCATGTGTGGAGCCACGCCATCCTGGGCGGCGCCCCTCAGGACCACAAGTACCGAGGCGAGCGCAGCTTTCTGATCGTGGGCAGCGACAACGTGATCCGGGAGGCCGTGACGCTCCACCGTGCCGTGGGTGAGGGCAAGGCCACCCTCATCGGTGACGGCAACTGGTTCATGGCCTATGCCCACGTGGGCCACAACTGCGAGATCGGCAGCCACAACACGCTCTCCAGCTATGTGGGGCTCAGCGGGCACGTCACCATCGAAGATCACGTGGTGCTGGGAGGCATGGTGGGGGTGCATCAGTACAGCCGGATCGGCAGGCTGGCCATGGTGGGCGGCGTGAGCAAGGTGAACCAGGACATCCCGCCCTTCATGCTGGCCGACGGCATTCCCGCCCGCGTGGTGGAGCTCAATCGGATCGGCCTGAAGCGGCAGGGAGTGCCGCCCGGCGTGCGCAGCACCCTGCGCCAGGCCTACAAGCTGCTCTACCGCTCCAACCTGAATCGATCGGAGGCCATCGAGCGAATCGAGGAGGAGCTGGACCACAGTGACGAGCTGGAGTACCTGCTGGACTTCCTTCGCGGCACCATGAGCGGCTACGCCGGCCGCGGCAACGAGGCACCGCGAAACTAGCCATTGGCACATGGCACCGAACCTTGCGGTCCTGTCGGGAGAGCCTTCCGGGGACTTGGTGGGAGGCGCCCTGGCCCGGGCTCTGCTCGCGCAACACCCCGGGGTTGCGCTCTGGGGCCTTGGCAGCCGGCACATGCGCGAGTCGGGGGTGGAGCTGCTGTTCGACAGCGCAGAGTGGAGCGCCATCGGCGTGGTGGAGGCGCTCAGGCTCTATCCCGAGCTGCGGTTCCGCATGTATCCCCAGGTGCTGCGCGAACTGGAGGCCCGCCGGCCCGCCGTGGTGGTTCTCATCGACTTCGGCGCCTTCAACTCCAAAGTGGCCCGCTGGTGCAAGGCCCACGGCCCGAAGGTGCTCTGGTACTTCCCGCCGGGCTCGTGGCGCCGCTCCGGGGAAGCCAACGCCGAGCTGGCGCAGATCACCGACCGGATCGCCGCCCCGTTCCCCTGGACGGCCGAAAGGCTGAGCCGCCTCGGGGCCCGGGCCGAGTTCGTGGGGCATCCGCTCCTGGAGCTTTGCCGGCCCTCCGCAAGCCGGGCCGCCTTCGCCGACACCTACGGGATGGAGGCCGGACGTCCCATCGTGGGCCTGCTGCCGGGAAGCCGCAGGTTCGAGATCGAGCACAACACGCCGGCCCTGCTGGACGCCGCCCGCAACATCTGGCGGTCCATGCCGGAGGCCCAGTTCGTGTTCGGCCTGGCACCCAGCGCGTGCCGCGAGCATCTGGAGACGCTCATCCGCCCGCCGGCGGTGGCCGAGGC
>Ga0073934_10005142_pt1 | contig 20675 bp, 23 predicted proteins | sample LarsenN4metaG_FD_76834 | JGI IMG/M metagenome (GOLD analysis project Ga0073934, IMG submission 76834) | Hot spring sediment bacterial and archeal communities from British Columbia, Canada, to study Microbial Dark Matter (Phase II) - Larsen... ... | reverse complement strand
CGATGGCGTCGACCATGTTGTACTTCACCATGTCGCGCCAGACGTGCAGGCACCCGCCCGCGCCGGTGGAGCCGGCCATGACGAGCCAGGTGGAGCACTTCGGGTCTTCCAGCGCCATGTTGAGGATCTGCGCGGCGCGCGCGGCGTCGCGGCTGGTGAAGCTCATCTTGCCCCAAGCGTCGATAATGGGGCGCGCGTCGAAGCTCGTGATGTCGATGTGCTCGACCGGGGTGGAGAGCAGTTCCGCCTTGCGGTTGGAATCGATCTTGAGGGCTTGGTCGGCCATTGGAGATTGCTCCTAACGGCGGCGTCTGAACCAATAACCGCACGGACGCTCCGCCCACGCGCGATCAGCGGCGGGAGATAGTGCAAGCGCGATGGAATGCAAGGGATTTGGCGGCGCTACTTGAGCGCTGAGGTGTCGATCGTCAGCGGTTGGGTCAGCGCCGAGATCGCCTCGCCGAAGCGAGCGGGCTCTCGTTTTGCGTACGCGCTCTTCTGAGGGCCGGCGTGCCGCAAAACGATGCGGCCCTGCACATCGGCCACCCAATACTCCGCAAGCCCGCCGGCGGCGTAGTCCTCTAGTTTTTCGCCAAGGTCGTCGGCGAGCGAGGAATCCGCGACTTCGATAATGAGTCTCACCGCGCTGGCCGGAATGGGGCCGCTCAAGTTGGCGGGAATGGCGGCAGGATCGAAGACGACGACGTGAGGGAGCGGCTCGAAGCCGCCGCCAAACGCCACCGAAACCTCGTTGAGTACATCCCAGCCTAGCCCGGCATCTCTTATCGCTGTGGCAAGCGCAAAGCTCAGCACGGCCTTCACATGCGCGTGCGGATAGTATTGTGGGCTCATTTTGACGATCAGACCCCGCCGCAGCTCGACACGCATGTCGCCGAAGCCGCCCGAGCGCACGAGGCGTTCGAATTGCTCGTTGGTAAACGTCGCTAGGGCGCGATGGGGCGCGTTCATATGGCCCCATATACCGCAATGCGCCGAGACCGCCAAATAGCGTCAAAACCCATAGCTCGGCCAGTGCCGGTAGCGTCGGCCGGTGAGCACCGCGAGTGACGTGACATGACCGCCGTGTTTGGTGCGCCAAGGCAGCTGTTTTAGCGGCACGACGCCCAGATCGGCACATTCCTCGATCGCGCGCACGACGCCCAGATAAGGGCCGGGGATCGGCCTTTCGCCGGGCCAGAGCGGACGTGCTTCAGGGTAGAAGTCATGCAGCAAAATCACCCCGTTGGCGTTGAGGCAGGCCAGCGCGCCGGCCACATCGGCGTAAACGTCGCTGGCGCGGTGACTGCCGTCGATGAAGATGAAGTCGAAGCGCTCCAAGTTGCTGCGGAAGAAAGCCTCCGACCCATGACTCTCCATGCGAACCAGATGATCGACCTCCAACCGCTCGAACATCTCGGCGGGCGGGTATGGCATGCCGCTGCGCTTCCAAATCCCTTTGTCCGGATCGTTTACATCGACGATGTCGACGGTCGTGAGGCAGGGTTCATCGACCCCGAGGTCGCGCATCGCTAGCGCCATGAAGGCCGTGGACGCCCCGTTGCACGTGCCGATCTCCAGCACCGTGCGCGGCCTCAGCGCGTGAACGAGCTGGAAGAGGGCGCGCAAGTCGCCGGCGTTTGCGGCGTCCTGGATGCGGTCAAGGCCAAGCGTGGCGAAGCGTATGGCGGCGGTCTCAAACGCCGCGATCGCCTGGGGATCGGACAATAGCGCCATCACGTCCAGCCGCGAGATCGCGCGCACATTGTGCGCGTCGATGTCCCGCTTGGGTCTGAGGAGCAGGTGCGCGGCCTGCAGGCCGTTATTTAGCGCCGGATTGGATTTCAACCACTCTGTGAGCATGCGCCGCCTCCCGCGCTCCCGTGGTAGGGGGAGCTCAGACGGTAAGAAACGCAGATGGCTGGGCGCTGGGTCCCTCAGGCCTGTTTCGGCTTGCGTGCCCGCTTGCGCTTCATCGCCACCACGGGCGCCTGCGCTTCGCCGTACATGGTCGGCCACGGCGAGTCCTTGGACTCAATCGTTACTGCCTCGCCGAAGCCGTTGAAGCGGGTCGCCATGGCCATGCCATAGGCGCCAAGCGAACCGATCTCGATCAGGTCGCCTTCGCGGATGTCGGCGGGCAGCATGAAGGGCCCAGCGGCGGCGTCCATGGAATCGCAGGTTGGCCCGAACAGGCGGAAGGGCGCCAGTTTCGCGCGTGAGGGTTCCACCCGAAGCAGCTTGGCCGGGAACGACCAGTTGAGGTGCGTCGCATCGAACAGCGTGCCGAAGGCGCCGTCGTTAAGGTAGAGCGCATCGCCCTTGCGCAGCTCGACGCGCGTCACGGTCGAGCCGGCCTCCGCCACGAGTGCGCGGCCAGGCTCGGCCCAGAGCTTGGCGTTCTGGGCAACGAACATGTCCTCGAAGCCGGCCTTGATCGCTTTGACGTACTCGATCATCGGAGGCGGCGTCATGCCTGGATAAATGGCCGGGAAACCTCCGCCCACATCGACAATGTCCGCCACCACGCCGGCTTTCACAATCGCGCGGTTCACCACATCCAGAGCTGTGCGGAAGGCGTCCGGGCGCATGCACTGGCTGCCGACATGGAAGGACACCCCGAGCATCTCTTCGCTGACCGAGCGCGCCTTGCGCAACAGCGCCGGCGCTTCTTCCGGCGAGGCGCCGAATTTGCGCGTCAACGGGTAGGCGGCGCCGTCGCCGGACACCGCAAAGCGCACAACAAGCGTCAGGTCCTTGGCGTTGTTGGTCTCGGCCAGGATCTTCTCAAGCTCGTCTTCGCTATCGAGCGCGAAGGTCTTCACGCCGAACTCGTGGAACGCCCGCGCGATGGCGCGGCGGCTCTTCACCGGGTGCATGAAGGCGATCTGCGCGCCTGGAAACCGGGTCGCGATAAGCTGCGCCTCGGCATCGGAGGCGACATCGAAGTTCTTGACGCCGGCGTTCCACAGCGCGTCGAGCACCCACGCGGAAGGGTTCGCCTTCACGGCGTAGAACACTTCACCGGGGAAGTGTTGCAGGAACCACTCCGCAGCCGCCTTTACGCGGTGCGGTCGCGCGATGGCCACGGGACCTTCCGGCGCGTCTTGCGCCAAAAGGTCGAGAGGCGAGAGGACGTAGTCCATCCGGCAGCTCCCAAACAATGCCGCCGCTTCCAGAAGCGACGCTTGTTAAACCCAGGCCGGCGTTAGTCGGACATGCTTTAATGTCAGGTCCGCCCTTGGGAGCTTGCGCCGGAGGATCGCCAGGGAGCTTCCTGCTTCCTGTTGCTCGCGATCCCCCAGGTGGCCTGGGCCGAGGGGGCGTTAGTGGACGCTGTTTCCAGGTCCGCCGGTAACGTTGGCAGATATGTGTAATGTTCGCCCTTGTAAAGAGCTGTTGATGGTTAATTCCCTTGCGACGTCAAAATGATGCGCAGCTTTTCAGGCACGTCACAAAAGCGCAACGGAACTGTCGCCCAGCCTTTGCCAAACCGTTGCCGTCGTTTCACGGCCGCTGACTAACCCCCGCCTCGACCCGGCGTGCGCGCGATTCGCCCGCGCACCGGGCTGAGTTCGCAGAGGGGGTCTTCCATGAAGAGGAACGTGCTTTCCAGAGCCGCAATGGCGGTCTTGGCCGCGGCGGGCGGCATGGCAGTCACAGGTTATGCGTCGTCCGCAAACGCGCAGGCGACGATCAATTCGCCGGTGAGCGGCGCACCGGAGATCCGGGAGGCTCAACAGCGATTCCGGATGCGAGGCCGCTTCCAGTACGACGTTTATTCAAACGAGTGGGAAGCAAGCGATCCGCTGAACGCGATCAACGCGGAAGACGGGATGCGCTCTTATGTGCGGCGCGCCTTTATCGGCGTGCAGGGCCGATTCACCGACCACTGGCGTTACAAGATTGATTTCGTTCTCAATCCCGGCGCCTCCGGAGACGATGCGACAACGGGCGACCAGGCCGTGGCGGTCGACGACGCGTATCTCGAATATGCTGGCGACTTCTACTCGATCGTGATTGGCGAGAATAATGTGACCTCGCCGTTGGAGGATCGCGCGTCTTCGCTCGACATTCCTTTCATCGAACGCTCGAGCATCATCAACGCCTACGGCTACGGGCGTGCGGCAGGCGTTGCGGGTCTCGTCACCGGCGCCAATTGGATGGCCGCCGCCGGCGTCTATGGAGATTCGCTCAACAACTCGGATAGCAGTTTCGTCAACAGCGAGCAGACCGCGGTCAGCGGGCGCTTTACTTGGGCGCCGATCTTTGAGGCGGGTCCGAGCAGCTACCGGCTTCTGCACCTCGGCGTCTCGGCGCGTCAGCGCTACAACGGCGACGATGCGTTGTTCCGCTATCGTGCGCGTCCGCTCAACGGGCGCGGTTCCCGGTGGATCGAGAGCGGCTCTGGAGCGGCCAATGCAACCGAGAGCGACATCGCCTACGGCTTTGAAGCAGCCGGACAATGGGACGCCTTCAGTTTCGCCGCCGAATACATCACGCTGGAAGGCGAGACGACCACCGGAGCAACGGTGGAGTCCGACGGCTATTATATCGATCTGTTCTGGTCGCTGACCGGCGAGCCGCGCGCCTATCGCGGCAATCAGGGTTCATTTGGCCCGATTATTCCTCGTCGCTCCATGTTGGACGGCGGCTGGGGGCATTGGCAACTCTCTGCGCGCTACGACTACATCGACTTGACCGACGTCGACGCGGGCGGTTCGCGCGGCGAGCAGACGGCCTATGCGGTGGGCCTCAACTGGGTCCCGGTCGATCATGTCCGCTTCATGCTGAACTATGCCGATACCGAAGCGGATCGCACCGCCGCCGGCGCCGTGGACGCCGACGCCGAAGTGATTTCGCTGCGCACGCAATTCGACTTCTGAAGCCCCGCGACTGGGCGGAGGACCGCCGCCTCGCGCTCCTCCGCCGCTTTCTCGAGAGGCATTGCAACGGAGCACCTCAACATGACACTGCAAGTTCTTCGCAACGCTGGCCCCGCCGCGGCGGTTGCCGCCGCGCTGGCGCTGGGCGTGAGCAGCGCCTGGGCGCAGTCAAACGCGCCTTTCACCATTCAGATCGACGGCTCTTCGACCGTGTTTCCAATTTCGGAAGCTATCGCCGAAGGTTTCCAACAGCAAGCTCAAGGCCGCATCCGCGTTGCGGTTGGCGAGAGCGGCTCATCGGCCGGTCTGCGGCGCTTCTGCCGCGGCGAAATTCACATCGCCGATTCCTCGCGCCCCATCCGCGCAAGCGAAATGGCGGCCTGCGCCGCAGCAGGCATTCAATACGTTGAGATCCCCGTTGCGTTCGACGGCGTCACCGTCGTCGTGCATCCGTCCAATCCGCTGAGTTCTCTCACGGTGGCGCAGCTGCGCCAGATCTGGCAACCCGGCTCGCGGGTGAACAATTTCAGCGACGTTGGCGGCCCCAATCTGCAGATGCAGCTTTTCGGCCCGGGTTCGGCTTCCGGCACATTCGAGTATTTCACTGAAGCCGTTAACGGCACGGCGCGCGCTTCGCGCACCGACTACACACCGTCCGAAGACGATAACGTGCTTGTTCAGGGCGTCGCGAATAACCCCGGTGGCATGGCCTATTTCGGTCTCGCCTATTACGAAGAGAACCGAGATCGCTTGAAAGCCATCGCCATCGACAATGGCGGCGGACCGGTGCTGCCGAGCCGCCAGACGGTGGAAAACGGGACATATGCGCCACTGTCTCGCCCGATCTTCATCTACGTGAACTCGGCCGAATTGCGCCGCCCGCAGGTGCAGCAGTTCGTACAGTATTACATCAATAACGCGGCGGCCGTTTCGGCGCGGGTCGGCTATATCCCGCTGCCGGCTTCGGCCTATCAGACCTACCTGCAGCGCGCGCAGCGCCGCACGGCGGGCACCGCCTTCGGCGGCAGGGCCGCGATTGGCGCCTCGATCGAGGAGGTCGTGCAACGGCGCTTGGTGCAGACGCCGGTTTCGGAGTAGAGCCCTGCAAAACGAGAAGGGGACGCCACTGGGCGTCCCCTGATTCGTGCGCAAGAATGCCGGCTGGGATTGGCGCCATGGAACGCGACTTCACCAAGAGCAGGCTTCGCGTCGGCGAGCGAATCATGGAGGGCCTGCTCTTCGTGGCCGCAGCGCTCGCCGTCGCCATCGTGCTCGGCATCGTCTACGTGGTGGTCTCGGAGTCTGCGAAGTTCTTCGCACACGTCTCTGTCTTCGAGTTTCTTACCTCCACGACGTGGACGCCGCTTTTCGACAATCCACAGTACGGCATCGCGCCTCTTCTCAGCGGCACATTCATGGCGACGCTCGTGGCGCTCGCCGTCGCCGTGCCCTTGGGTCTGTTGGTGGCTATCTATCTCAGCGAGTTCGCCGGCGCGCGCACGCGAGAAATGATCAAGCCGACTCTGGAGCTGCTCGCCGCCGTGCCCACGGTCGTCTATGGTTATTTCGCGCTCCTGTTCGTGACGCCGCTGCTGCAGCAATGGCTGCGCCCGCTTGGCATCGAGCTACCTTCCTTCAATCTGCTGTCCGCTGGCATGGTGATGGGGCTGATGATCATACCCTACATCGCTTCACTGTCCGAAGACGCGATGCGCGCCGTGCCGCGCTCCATGCGCGAGGGCTCATTCGCCATGGGCGCGACGCGGCTTGAGACGGCGTTTCGCGTCGTCGTGCCGGCGGCCATTTCTGGCGTCGTCGGCGCGGTCATTCTCGGCATGTCGCGCGCGATTGGCGAGACAATGATCGTTGTCGTCGCCGGCGGGCAGATGCCGCAGATGGTGACGTCGCCGACGCAGCAGGGCGCCACGGTCACAGCTTTCATGGCCCAAGTGGCGCTCGGCGATCTGCCGTACGGCACGCTTGAATATAACTCCATCTTCGCCGCCGGCCTTGCGCTGCTAGTGTTGACGCTGGGCTTTAACTTCATCGCGTTCTGGCTGCAGCGTCGGTTCAGGGAGGCCTACTGATGACGGCGATCGATGCGGGGCGCGAGCGCGACATCACGGCCCATCCGCCTGGCCTGGACGCCCGCCGGTTCAAGGACCGCAGCTTCATCATTTGGGGCGTGCTCGCGACCGTCATCGGCCTTGGCACGCTGCTCACGCTGGTTCTCGAACTAATGCATGACGCACACCTATGGCCCTTCGCGCCTTGGGGCCAAAGCGTGCTCTCGCCGCGCTTCTTTTTGAGCTTCCCCTCATCTGATCCTGCGGAGGCCGGCATTTTGTCAGCTTGGGTGGGCTCGATCTTGGTGATCGTCACGACGGCCGTGATCAGCATTCCGATCGGCATTCTCGCGGGCGTCTATCTGGAGGAGTACGCGCCCAAGAACCCCGTCACCAGCGCCATCGAGATCGCCGTGAACAATCTGGCTGGCGTGCCGTCCATCCTGTTTGGCCTCATGGCGCTGGGGATATTCGTCCAGGTGCTCGGAAATGCCGGGCGCTATCCCGACTTCCTGCCCGAAGGGTTCCGCAATGCATCGGCGGATCTGTTCGGCCAATCCATTTTAACAGCCGGGATCACGCTAGGTCTGTTGATCCTGCCGGTGATCATTGTGGCCACGCGCGAAGCCGTGCGCGGCGTGCCGCAGGAAATTCGCCACGCAGCGTTGGCGGTCGGCGCCACCAAGTGGCAGACGACGCAGCATCACGTGCTGCCATATGCGCTTCCTGGCGTTGTCACCGGGGTCATCATCGGGATTTCACGCGCGCTGGGGGAGACCGCCCCGCTCATCATGATCGGCGGTCTCACGTTCGTGGCGTTCCTGCCGATCACGCGCCCGGGAGATGCAACCTTTGAAACCATCGGGGTTCTCGACGAATACGGCGCGCCCTTGAATTCGGCGGCGACAGAGCGCGTTCGCATCGAGAGCGACGGGATCGTCGTGCTGCCCGATTTCACTGAGCGGCCGGTGCAAGCCGGGCAGGTGCTGGATCTGCCGCATGGCACGACGATCCAGACCACGGCCTCCTGGGGCGACGCCATCGCCAGCTGGTCGCCAAGCAACTGGCTTGGCCAGGAATTCACGGTGATGCCTATCCAGATGTTCAACTGGACATCTCGCCCGCAGGCGGAATTCCTCGAACTCGCCGCAGCGGCCGGAATCGTGCTTCTTGCCATCACGCTCTTGATGAACGGCGCGGCAATCTATCTGCGCTACAGGTTAAGAAAGAGCATCAAGTGGTGAGGCGTCCAGCAGACACGCCTGACCCGTGATGCTAGCCGCCGCGCGCAGCTTTCTGAGCGCGCTTGGCTTCCCGCTTCAGCCGCCGGCGCTCTTTTGCGCGCGCGCGCAGGTCGCGCAGCTTGTGCCAAAAACGGCGGCCTCGTTCCTTTGGCAGCGGTTCGAGGTTGCGGCGGAACTCCTCGGCGCAGGCGCGCCAGGAATATTTCTCCGCCAGAGCGCGCGCGTCTTCGCGCTTCAACTGCAACGCGTCCAGGCACGCCTTCCGCAAGTCCATGTCTACGATACCGGCGCCGGTGCCGGGCAAGATGTCTTGGGGCCCAGGCGCCACGAACCCCGCCACCGGCGTGCCGCATGCTGCGGCTTCGAGAATCACAAGGCCGAACGTGTCGGTGAAGCTGGGAAAGACAAAAACGTCCGCGTCCGCGTAGTGGCGGGCGAGCTCCTCGCCGAACTTGGGTCCGGTGAAGTGGGCGCCGGGATATTTCTCCCTTAGCTCTTCGAGCGCCGGGCCGCCGCCGACGACAACCTTCGAACCGGGCAGATCGAGCTGCAGGAACGCTTCGATGTTCTTCTCTACCGAGACCCGGCCCACATAGGCGAACACTGGCTTGGGCAGGTCTTTGTAGACCCCGCCGTCGATGCCGCGCTTGCTTGGATGAAACAGCTCCACATCGACGCCGCGACTCCAGATCGCAGTGTTGCGGAAGCCCTGCAGCTCGAGCTGCTTCTTCATCGTGGGTGTGGCCACCATGACGCGCCCAGACTTGTCGTGGAAGGCGTGCATGTAACGATAGCCGGCCCAGAGCGGGATCCAGCGGAAGCGCGCCGTTACATATTCGGGAAACTGCGTGTGGTAGCTCGTTGTAAAGGGAAACTTGTGCTTGAGGCATACCGCGCGTGCGTCCCAGCCGAGCGTGCCTTCGGTGGCGATGTGTACGGCGTCGGGAGCAAACGCGAGGAAGCGGTCCTCCACGTCCTCGCGCGCGCCCAGCGCTAGGCGAATCTCCGAATAGGTGATCAACGGCACGGTGCGCGGATAATCCGCCGGCGATACGACCTCGATCTCGCAGCCCATCGCCTTAAGCTCGCGCATCGTGTTCGAGAGCGTGCGCACGACGCCGTTCACCTGCGGCTCCCAGGCGTCGGTTACAAGCATGATGCGCGACGGCAGCTTTTCGGCGTTCCCTTCGCCGTCCGGCGCGGCATCGGGTTGGCCAGCGTTCACAGGCGGCGTGTCGGCGGCGGTGCTCACGGGGCTGTGTCTGACCACGGGGGAAGGGGCCGCGCAAGGCCCGCCGGCGCCGCTTGCCCTTCGCGGCAGAGACGCGCAAAGGGACGGCCATGCAGACCGCCGCCAAGGCACACCCCGCCGCCGCCATCGATTGGGATGGGCTCGATGCGCTCAAATATGCGGATGAAGACGCAGCGGTGGCCGCGCTGTTGAAGGAGCCGCCGCTGGACGCCGCGGCGCGGGCCAGCGTTGCCGCCGAGGCGCGCGCCCTGGTGAAGCGCGCGCGCGCGCTCAAGCACCGCAAGGGCGTGATGGAGAGCTTCCTCGAGGAGTACGGTCTCTCCACTGCCGAGGGGCTCGCTCTCATGTGCCTCGCGGAAGCGCTGCTCCGGGTTCCGGATGAAGAGACCGTCGACAAACTTATCGCCGAGAAGATCAGCAGCGGACGGTGGGGCGAACACCTCGGCAAATCGGATCATTGGCTGGTGAACGCGGGCACCTGGGGCCTCATGCTCACCGGCGGAATTGTCAAGTTGCCGGAGGAAATCCGCGACGCCAGTCAGTTTCTCGCCAGCCTCACGCGCCGCATGGGCGAACAAGCGATTCGGCTGGCTGTGAACCAAGCGATGGTGATTCTCGGACGCCAGTTCGTGCTCGGCCGCACAATCGAAGCGGCGATGAAGCGCGGCGCCAGCATGCAGCGCGGCGGCGCGGCGAGCCGTTTCTCGTTCGACATGCTGGGCGAAGGCGCGCGCACGACGGCGGACGCCGAGCGCTACCTGGCAAGCTATGCCAACGCCGTGGACGTCGTGGGCCGCGCCTCGGAAGGGCAGGGGCCGCATGCGTCGTCCGGCGTATCGGTCAAGTTGTCGGCGCTGCACCCGCGCTACGAGGCGCGCCAGGAAGAGCGCGTGTTCGCCGAACTGTATCCGCGCGTGCTGCAGCTCGCCGAAGCCGCAAGGAAGTGGAACATCGGCCTTACCGTCGATGCCGAAGAGGCCGATCGCCTCGTCCTGTCGCTCAAGTTGTTCGAGCGTCTGGCGCTGGCGCCTTCGCTGTCGGACTGGGAAGGGCTAGGCCTCGCGGTACAGGCTTATCAGAAGCGCACGCGCGCGCTGATCGAGCGGCTGGCGATACTGGCCCGCAGGCGGGGTGCGCCCATCCAGGTCCGTCTTGTCAAGGGCGCCTACTGGGACGGCGAGATCAAGCGCGCGCAGATCATGGGCCGGCCGGATTTCCCAGTCTTCACGACCAAGGCCGCCACCGACGTGCATTATCTCGCCTGCGCGCGCGATTTGATCGCCGCGCGCGGCGCCATCTTTCCGCAATTCGCCACCCACAATGCGCACACCGTCGCCGCCGTGCGCCGTATGGCGCAGACGGCCGGCTTGGACGCCTACGAATTCCAACGCCTGCATGGCATGGGCGAGGCGCTTTACGCCGCGCTCGACCCGCCTCTTCCGGTGCGCGTCTATGCGCCTGTCGGCGGGCACGAGGACCTCTTGCCCTATCTTGTGCGGCGCCTGCTGGAGAACGGCGCCAACACCTCGTTCGTTCATTCCTTCCTCGACGAAGATGTGGCGCCGGAAGTCGTCGCGGCCGATCCGCTTGTTGCGCTCGAAGCGACGCCGCGCCGCCATCCGCGTCTGCCGCCGCCGCCGCAGCTCTATGGCGCAAGCCGGCGCAATTCGACCGGACGCGACCTCTCGATCGCAAGCGACCGTGATGCGATCGCGAGCGCTGCATCGAAACTGCAAATGCCGAAGGTGAGTGCAGTTCCGCCGACACAGGCCATCCCGACGGCGCTTTCGGCTTTCAAAGACTGGGACCTGCGCGGCGGCGCGGTGCGGGGCGCCATTCTGCGCGCTATGGCTGATGCCCTGCAGGCCAAAGAGGATGAACTTGTGGCGCTGATCGCAAAGGAGGCGGGTCGCAATCTCCAGGACTCCATCGACGAAGTCCGCGAGGCGGTGGACTTCTGCCGCTACTATGCAGCGGAAGCCGAGCGTCTTTTTTCAGGTCCGCAGACGCTGCCATCGCCTGCGGGCGAGACCGATCACCTTGAACTGCATGGCCGGGGCGTTTTCGTGTGCATCAGCCCATGGAATTTCCCGCTGGCGATTTTCACTGGTCAGATTGCGGCCGCGCTGGCCGCGGGCAACACAGTTGTCGCTAAACCCGCCGAGCAGACGCCTTGCATCGCCGAAGCGGCGGTGAGCCTATTCTACGCAGCGGGCCTGCCGCAGGACGTGCTGCAGCTGGTGCAGGGCGATGGGAAGGTTGGCGGCGAGTTGGTCGCAGATCCGCGCATCGCCGGCGTCGCGTTCACGGGCTCGACAGAGGTGGCGCGGCTGATCAACCGCACCCTGGCGGCCAAAGACGGCCCGATCGTGCCCTTGATCGCCGAGACGGGCGGGCTCAACGGCCTGTTCGTCGATACGACAGCGCTCAAGGAGCAGGTCGTCGACGACGTGCTGATCTCAGCGTTCAATTCCGCCGGCCAACGCTGTTCATCGCTGCGGGTGCTGTTTCTGCCGCATGATACCGCCGACGAAGTGTTGGAGACACTGCTCGGCGCGATGGATGAACTCGTCATCGGCGACCCAACCGATCCCCGCACCGACATCGGTCCGATCATCGATGCCGAAGCGAAGGCCAATCTCGACAAGCACATCGCGCGCATGCGCAAGGAAGCGCGTCTGCTGAAGCAGATCGATGTGTCGAAGCTCGGCGGCAACTTCTTCGGGCCGGCGGTGATCGAACTCAATTCACTGGATCAGATCGAAAAAGAAGTGTTCGGCCCGATCCTGCACGTTGTGCGCTACGATCCCGCGAAGGTGGCGGAGGTTGGCGCAGCGCTCGCGGCGAAAGGCTATGGGCTCACGCTCGGAGTGCATTCGCGGCTGGACAGCTTCGCCGAGCAGGTGCGCGCGGTGGTGCCCGCCGGCAATTGCTACGTCAACCGCACCATCGTCGGCGCCGTGGTTGGCGTGCAACCATTCGGCGGGTCGGGACTTTCGGGAACTGGTCCAAAAGCCGGCGGACCGAATTATCTGCCGCGTTTTGCCGAAGAGCGCGCCGTCTCCGTCAACATCGCTGCGCAAGGCGGCGACCCGCACTTGCTGAACCTCTGAGGCTGAGATGGCCAGGCTGTTTCGCATTGTCGCACCGGTGTCGGACATCGAGCGGGCCGCACAATTCTACGAAGAGGCGTTCGATGTGCGCGGGGAGCGGATTTCGCCGGGCCGGCATTACATCCGCCTGGGCGACGTAATTCTTGCCTGCGTTGAGTCGGAGCGCGAGGGCGATCCCAAGCGCGCCGGACCGCTGCCCGATCACATCTACATAGCGGTTGACGACATCGAAGCGGCCTGGGCGCGCGCCAAAGCGGCCGGCGCCGTCTATGAAGGACTGAGCGAGCCTGGGGCGGGCGCTCTGGGCGAGATTGCGATCCGTCCCTGGGGCGAACGCAGTGTTTATTTTCGCGACCCGTTCGATAATCCGTTATGCCTAGTGGACGCCGCCACGGCATTCACCGGAAGAAAGCCATAGTGCAAACTCTCGCGGACTCGCTCACGCTTCAGTCGACGGGCGATGGCCTGTGGCGCGCCTTCGCTGATCCGCAGAACGAAGCCAACACCGGCATGTTCGGCGGTTGGACCGCCGCCCTGATGATGAAGGCCGTTCTTTGCGATGCGCGTGCGCAGGGCGAACCGGTCGCGATCAGCGTGAGCTATGTCAACAGGGTTTCGCCGGGCAGAACGCTTTCCGTGCGCACCTATCCGCTCGGCGGCGGCCGCACGGTCACAACGTGGCGCGCCGATGTTTGGCGCGAGGACAGCGAAGACGTCCTTGCCAGCGCGTCCGTGGTCCTCGCGAACCGGCGTGAGAGCGATGGGTTCACCGAATGGGCGATGCCGCCTGCGCCTGCGCCAGAGGACTTGCCCATGATCCATCCGCCGGCGGCGTTCGGGCAGCATGTCGACATGAGGATGGACAAGAGTCCGTTCGGGCGCGCCGACAGCCACTCGCTGCAGTGGATTCGCGAGCGCACCGGTCATCCGGTCGATCACGTGCTGCTCGCCTACCTCGCCGACTGTTATCCACCGCGGATCCTGTATCGCGGGTCCGCGCCGCGCCCGTCGTCCACGCTCACGATGTCGGTTTATTTCTACGCAACCGCTGAGGAACTGGACGCCTTGGGGGACGATTTCATCCTAAGCGAAGCGGTGGGCACGCGCGCACAGCAGTCCATTGTCGGCTCCCAGCTGCGGCTCTGGAGCCGCAACGGCGTATTGTTGGCTACCAGCGAACAATTGTGTTGGTTTAAGTAGATTGCCCGTGGCCGCACGCGGAGCGGCTCCATTAATCGCTTTACCCGACCTACCGTGGCGCGTACTGAGAGAGACGGTCCGGGGGCTGCAACGCCTTGTGTGTATGCCTAATGTTGCCGGGTACGTCTTCACGATCGCTCTGAAGAGCGCAAAAAGCACGCTTTCGAACTTCCGCGAAACGCGCCGGTGGAGAGCCGGCGCATTATTTGTCGCGCGCGTGAGCGCGCGCAGGAGTCACGTACATGACCATTGGCATCGGAAGATCGATCCGCATTTCCGGCGATCCGCAGGCGGCGCTGGCGTTCGCGAAGGACATGTCCGCGCACATCAAGAAGTGGCCGGGCGTGACCCGTTCTGTTGTTTGGCAGAGCATGAGCGGGCCGAGTGGCACTCTGGTGTTCTTCTCGGAGTGCGAGGACTTGGCTACCTTGGACAAAATCAACACTTATATGACCGAAGATAAGACTTACTGGGCCAAGATCGCTGAAGCGCGGCAGAAGGGCCTGTTCGATCTTACAAGCGCCCAAGACATGATCATGCGGCAACTCTGAGGTTCGTGGGGCGCGGAGGTTCGACTCCGCGCCGCTTGCGGGTTGCCGGCCGCGCCTGTGGCGACGTAAACGGGCGTATGCCGCCAGACAACGTCACGCCGTTCCGCCGGCCCAGGCCCCGTCCCGTTGCTCCGCAGCGAGGCGGCGGCATGGGGTTCAAGACCCATCGCGGCAAGGTCGTGCTGGTGCACAGCCTGACCCTGATCGCATTCATTGCCGCGATCGTCGGCACGCCGGCCATCGGCGTGCTGTTCGCGGACCCATCCGCGGCCGTCATCGAACAGGCGCGCATCGTTGGCTGGATCGTGGGGCTCGTCGCCGCGATCGCAGCCGTGGTCATCGCCTATTCCAATCGCGGGGCCGCCATGCCCTGGGCCAACACCCATCACGAGCATGCGATGCGCACGCTCATGATTGGCTATGCGATCTGGGTGGTGGCGGGCCTGTTGCCTTATATTCACGGCGTTCTGGCGATTGCCACGATGTTCATCCAGATCGGCGTGTTCCTCTGGGCAGGGTTACGCGCCGGTGTGGCTCTGGTGCTCGGCATCGCTCGCAAGCCCATCCCCAATCCACGCGGGTGGCTCTTCTAAGTTCGGAGCTTGGGCGCGCAGCCTCTACCGCACAATCCTGCACCCATACTCGCCCTCGAACACCGCTTCGGAGCGGATAGCGCCGAACAGCACGCTGGCGCGAACCGTATTGTGGTCTGCCGCGACGGCAATGTTGCGGCGCGCATCCTCGGGATAATCGGACACGCACGACTCCAGGTCGCGGCCGCTGACATGCATGCACGAACACAGCTGCTTGGCCGCGTAGCCGGTAGCAATATGCGCGTAGGTGATTTGGCCGCGCGCTGTCCAGGCGCCGCCGGCGGCCGCAGCTGCGACAACCAACAAGACGGTGACCCAAATCCAGCGTTTGCGCGACACCGCCGCCTCCCCCTATAGCTGGAGCGAGCATAGCGAAGGCGAGGGGATGCGTCATGCTGCGCGTGGTATTGGCCGCGGCGTTTTTCACGATCGCGAGCACGGCGGCTGCTCAGCAGCTCCATCCGTTTCCGCCGCAGCCCGCTGGCGTAGCCTGGCCGACCCAGGACTGGGAAGCAGCGCCGGCGCCTGCTGACGCGGATCGAGCCGCGATCGATCTTGCCGCGACGGAGGCCTTTGCCGGCGAGCATCCGCTGATGGGCGAGACGCGCGCTGTGATCGTCGTGCAGGGCGGGCGGATCGTGTTCGAGCGCTACAATGAAAGCTTCACGCGCGACACCCGCCTTGTCTCCTGGTCGGTGGCGAAGTCAGTCACCCACGCGCTGGTGGGCGCTGCTGTGTTGCAGGGCCGCGTGTCCATCGATGCCCCCATGGGCAGCCCGCACTGGCGCGCCGGCGACCGGCGCGCGTCGATCACCTGGCGCGACTGGCTGAATATGGTGGACGGCCAGGACTATCTCGAGATCGGGGCGCCCAGCATCCTCGCCAACGACGTAACGCACATGCTTTATGGCCGCGGTCGCAGCGACACAGCGCGTTTTGCAGCAGGGCTGCCGCTGATCAACGATCCAGGCGGATACTGGAATTACAACTCGGCGGGCACGGTCCTCATCGCTGACGCGCTGACCCGAACCATTGTGCCCGATCCGCGCGACGCGCTGGATCGTCGCAACCGCATGCGCGCCTGGATGCAGGCTTCTCTGTTTGATCCCATCGGCATGAACCCGGTCGTCGAGTTCGACCCGCAGGGCCTCTTCTATGGCAGCGCCCTCATCTGGGCGACCGCGCGCGACTGGGCGCGCTTCGGCTATCTCTATTTGCGTGGCGGAGTATGGGACGGCCGGCGCATTCTGCCGGAAGGTTGGGTGGATTTCGCGCGCACCCCGGGCCCCGCGTCCAACACCGACGTGTATGGCGCGCACTGGTGGCTGACGCCGGTCCGAGGAAGCGGTCGTCCGCAGCGTTCGCTGATTGTCGGCGACGACATGCGCGACGCATTCTCGGCGCAGGGCCACGAGGGGCAAATCATTGTCGTTGTGCCGTCAAAAGACCTTGTGCTGGTTCGCCTCGGGCGCTTTGACGGCGGGGCGGACGCGTGGAATGCGCTCGGCGATTGGGCGACGCGGCTGGCAGGCGCCTATGGCAGTCGCTCGAACTAGAGGAGGCGGCGATGATTGGCGAAGTGGAAGGCCGCGAAGCCAAGCTACAGGCGGCGAAACTGCTGCGCGAGGCGGGTTTCAAGTACTTGGCCGCAGAGCTGGAGCACGGCTCGCTATCCGGCTTGGCTAAGGACGAGCCCTTCTTCCTGCTCTGCGGCCGCGACCGCCTGGCCCCCACCGCCATCAAGTCGTGGATCGAAGCGGCGCGCATCTCCAACGTGCCGGACCACAAGCTGGAATCGGCGCACGAGACCATCGAAGCGATCGAGGCCTGGCCGGGCGATCGGCACTATCCGGATTAGGCGGCGCGCGTCAAAGCGTGGGCGCGGTCCAGCGATGCGTAGATGTGCTGGCGCACATCGTCGAGACAGGTGCGGTCGAGGGTGGCGCGCAAGTTCTTGAGCTCGCAGGCCGCCTCGGGTTCATCCTGCAATTCAGCGAGCGCAGCGGTGCCCTGCACCCGATCTACGAATGCGCTGACGCCGACGCCGCGGGCCTCCAGCACGCGCAGACGCAGTTGCCGCAGCGCTGTGCTCAACGGCGGCGGGGGTGCGGCGCAGTTCGCGCGCCTGCGTTCGATGAGCCGCAAGCATGATTCGCCCCGGCGCCTGTTCGGTCCAAAATAGGTGTCGCAATCAACCCACAGCATGGCGTTCTCTCGTCGCCGCGTTTTGCGGCCCTGGCTTTCTGCCTGGCGCATTGTAGTGCCGGCTTGTTGTGGAAGCGTGCAGAAGCGTGGTGAAGCCGTGTTGTGGTTGAGCCGCGTTAGTCAAGCCCCAGCATGGCTCGCACGTCCGCGGGTGTCTTGCCCGTTTCGCGCAGGGCGCGGAGCGTAGCGGCCTGGTCGCGCTTGGCGAGCCGCTTGCCGTCAGGGCCGAGAATGAGCCGGTGATGGCGATAAGTCGGTTGCGCTAGGCCGAGCAGCTTCTGCAACAGCACATGCACATGCGTGCTCTCGCGCAAGTCCTCGCCGCGGATCACATGCGTGACCCCCTGCAGGGCATCGTCCCAGACCGAGGCGAGATGGTAGCTGGTGGGAAAGTCCTTCCGCGCCAGCACCGCATCGCCAAGCCGATCTGGTTCGGCGCGCACCGGTCCCGTCTCGTCTTCGAACACAAGTGCGAAGTAGGCGGGCCCCAGCGCCGACCGCGCTTTTTTCAGCGAAAGGCGCCAGGCGAATGCTTCGCCAGCGGCCAGTCTTGCTTCTTCCTCCTCTGGCGGCAGCGGCCCGCCTGTGAACACTTCGCTGCTCTCGCCATGGGGCGCCGAGGCGATGGCCTCGGCGATCTCGCGGCGCGTGCAGAAATCGCGATAAACGAGCTCGGCGGCGATTAGCCGCCGCAGCACCTCGGCGTATTCGTCCATGTGCTCGGACTGGCGCCGCACCGGTTCTTCCCATGTCAGGCCTAGCCAGGCGAGGTCTTCGTAGATCGCGGCCTCGAACTCCGCTCGTGCGCGGCCTTGGTCTATGTCCTCGATACGGAGCAGGAAGCGCCCGCCGGCTGCGCGCGCAGCGTCGAACGCGGTAAGGGCGGAGAAGGCGTGCCCTAGATGCAGGTATCCCGTCGGCGATGGGGCGAAACGCGTCACGAAGGACATTGCCGGCAGGCTATCGTTCCGCGCAGGGAGTCGCTACTAGGCGCCCATGACAGTCTTCATCGATGGCCCGCGTGTGCCGCCCGCGCGCGGGGGCAAGCCGGATGCGCTCGTGATCCTGCTGCACGGCTATGGCTCCAACGGCGCCGACCTCATCAGCCTCGCCCCGTACTGGGCGAAGGCCCTGCCGGGCGCGGCGTTCGTTTCGCCGAACGCGGTGGAGCCCGTGCCGCAAGTCCCCGGCGGCTATCAGTGGTTTCCCATCTCCAATCTCGATCCGCACCTCATGGAGCAGGGGGCGAAAGCGGCCGCTCAATCGGTGGACCGCTTCATCGACCGCGAGTTGGAGAAGTATGGGCTCAACCCCAGCCGCCTCGCGCTCGTGGGGTTCAGCCAGGGCACGATGATGGCGCTGCACGTCGCGCTCCGGCGCGAGAAACCCATCGCCGCCGTGCTCGGCTATTCCGGCGTCCTGGTCGGCGCGCGCACCTTGAAGGAGCACATGCGCTCCAAGCCGCCCGTTCTTCTCATCCACGGCGACCGCGATCCCACCATCCCGATCCCCGCCATGTTCGAGTCGGCGGAAGCGCTCGCCGAAGCGGGGCATGGCGCGCAGTGGCACATCTCCTATGGCGTGCCCCATTCGATCGGCCCGGACGGGCTTGAACTGGGTGGAGCTTTCCTCGCCAAGTATCTGAAAGCGCCTGCGCTTACCGCCGCGCGCTGATTTTCCATACTCACGTTGCGGCGCTGTCACGAACGAGATGGCGCAAATCAGCTATAGCTAGGCGGCGCCTGCTGCTATACTGCGGGTGCGAAAGGAGCCCGGGTCTTCAGTCCACCCCAGCAGATCACCGCCGGTTTGATCGCCCGACAGCACTGGAGCTGCCGGCGATGAACGTTTCCAGCGCTCCCCTGGCGGGCTGGCCGGCGCTGGTGCTCAACGCCGACTTTCGCCCGCTCTCCTACTACCCGCTCTCGCTCTGGCCCTGGCAGGAGGTGGTGAAAGCCGTCTTCCTGGAGCGCGTCGACGTCGTCGCCCACTATGACCAGGAAGTGCATTCGCCGTCCTTCACGATGAAGCTTCCCAGCGTCATCTCGCTGCGGGATTACGTGCATCAGGATCGCCCGCCCGCGTTCACGCGGTTCAACGTGTTCTTGCGCGACGGCTTCGCCTGTCAGTATTGCGGCTCAGCGGAGGATTTGACGTTTGACCACTTGGTCCCCCGATCGAAAGGCGGGCGCACGACCTGGGAAAACATCGTCACCGCCTGCGCGCCATGCAATCTGAAGAAGGGCGGCAAGTTCGCCCACCACACTGGCATGCGCCCCCATCGCAGGCCCCGGCGCCCCAGCATGCACGAGCTGCAGCACATCGGTCGGCGCTTCCCGCCGCACTACCTGCACCAGAGCTGGATGGACTACCTCTACTGGGACGTCGAACTGGAGGCGTAATCGAAGCCCCGAAGGCAGCATCCCCAGCTTTGTCGTCAGATATGGCCCCAGCCGCGCGGTTGCGAAGGGGCCAAGCATTCCTGCGCGCGGACCCCGTTAAGATCGGCGAATCCGCCCAACCAGGCCTGGATCGACATCCGGTTCATCGCCTGATCCAGCTGGGCGCTCGCGGATGTAATGACCGCCTTATGCTGGGGTCCGAATGCGAGCGCCAGACCGGCAGCGCCGATCGCCAGTGCCTGAGCAAGCGTCATGTCCCTCTCCTGACGGAGGGCGGCTTAGATGCGAACCGTTACGCGTGTTCGTCGGCACTGAAACACGGCTGAAACATTGGGAGGAGGGTCAGCCCTGGAAGCCCGCGGCGGCGTCCGTGAAAATCACGCCCAGCTGGTCGCCAATCGGGGCGATCGCGGCGACGATGGCGAGGAAGATGAGTCCGGCGATCACCGCATACTCGATCGCGGTTGCGCCGCTTTCATTGCAAAGAAAGCGCGTCAGCATCAGGCGGTCCGCTCGATGAGCCGGTCGACCAACACGACGTCCGCGGGCGGCATCGCGTAGCTGCGCAATTGTTGCGGTCTGACCCATGCGACGTCTTGCACGGCGTTGGCGTCGGCCTTCAGCGCGCCGCTCCAGCGTGACGCGATGTACAGCGGCATCAGCAAGTGGAAATCGGGATAAGCGTGCGAAGCGAACGCGAAGGGATCGAGGGCGTCTGGTTCGACGGTCAAATCCAGCTCCTCCTTCAGCTCCCGCGCCAGCGCTGTCTCTGGAGCTTCGCCCAACTCGACCTTGCCGCCCGGGAATTCCCAGAGGCCGCCGAGCTCCTTGTGCTGGGGCCGCTGCGTGATCAGCACGCGCCCCGATGGATCGATCAAAGCGGCGGCCGCCACCAGAAGGAGGCGCCGCGATGAAGGGGCACTATCGCGCGGCAGCATGAAAAAGCCGTGAGCCTGGATGGTTGAGCGACGCTTAAGGCATGAACGTCGAAGCGATGCGCTTCACGCATCGTTTACTACCTTGCACCCGAGACAGGCGACGCAAAAGAGTTAGGGACACTCTGAACAAGTCCGAGGATTCCCGAAGCGGGCGAAGCAGTCCACCCTGATTGGGACATTCATGGTCGACGGGGTTTTCGATGCGGCAGATGACGTTTGCGGCGCTTG
>Ga0073934_10005141_pt1 | contig 20678 bp, 12 predicted proteins | sample LarsenN4metaG_FD_76834 | JGI IMG/M metagenome (GOLD analysis project Ga0073934, IMG submission 76834) | Hot spring sediment bacterial and archeal communities from British Columbia, Canada, to study Microbial Dark Matter (Phase II) - Larsen... ... | reverse complement strand
CTCCGTTACCCCCTGGCCTCCCTCGTCTATGGCCATCTGACGGAAAACGCCGACCGCGAGGCCGAGCGGGCTCGCGGCCTGCTGCGGCAGTTCGCCCCGGATGGCACCATCCCCTACCGCAGCCGCCCCGGTGGCGAGAATTACGGGCGCACCCATTTCGCGCCCGACGCCAACGGCCTGACCGCACAGGTGGTCGAGAAAGCGCTCGAATCAGCCCTGTTCAGTGGTGACAACGCCCTCATCGAGCAGGCCCTCGCCCGCCTGCGAGACCTCGGCAAGTTTCGCAACACCGTGCCGCGCGGGGCGCAAACCTGGGAGGTGCCGTTGCATACCCCGGACATTTTAGCCAGCGCCCACCTCGTGCGTGCCTACACGCTGGGCTATGAAATCACGGGGGAACCGGCCATGCTCGACGAGGCGATTTACTGGGCGTGGACCGGCGTGCCTTTTGTTTACCTCATCGCCCCCGTAGGCCAGAAAGACCGGCCCTACGGCACCATTGCCGTGTATGGCGCCACGGGCTGGCGCGCTCCGGTCTGGTTTGGCCGCCCTGTTCAATGGTGTGGTCTGGTTTACGCCGACGCTCTTTATCGCCTCCAGCGCCATCACACCAACGGCCCGTGGCGTCAACTGGCTGATGGCATTACGGCCGTCGGCGTTTTTTATACCTGGCCCGAGGACGACCGCGACCGCATGGGTCTCCTGCCGGATGTGTGGGAGATGCTGGCGCAGCGGCGCGAGGGGCCGGCGATCAATCCCGGCACGGTCCAGGCCAACGCCACCCGCCTCTATGGGCAGGGCTCGCTCTACGACTCGGTGGTCTTTCGGGCTGGCGGGCGTCGCCTCAGTGTTCACGCCCCTGGTGACATCGCGCGCCTCGAGGAAATGCCACGCGGGCTTCGATTCAAAGTCCACCCCTGGCCTAAGGGAGAGTATCGCGTGTTGGTGAACGGCGTGGAGGCGGCTCCTGCCTTGCGCATCAACGGCCAAGTCGCCAGCGTTGCCGCGCCGCATGAGTATCAACCCGACCGTGGCCGGCTGATCCTGCATCTCACCGGGCAGGCCGAGGTGCAACTCGCATGGCCGTAAAAGACGCCCCATGGCCTGCCCCTGAAGGCCCCGTGGCACGCAAACTGTGCTCCGATCACACTGGCTCGGTCGTCCAACCACGGACCACCTTCGCCGCATCCACCCTTTGCCAACCCCGTGACAGCACGCCGGGCAGTCTGGCTCTCGGCTTGACAAGCATTAGGATGTGGTGCACCCCTTGACCAAAATGAAGTGGAGCTTCAAGGTCGGGAGAATCCTGGGCATTGACGTCTATCTGCACTTCACGTTTCTCCTGCTGCTGGGGTTTGTCGGGTTCATGGAATTCAGTGGCACGGGCAGTGTGTGGGCGGCCTGGCGAAGTGTCGTCTATCTGGTCGGCCTGTTTGGGTGCGTACTCTTGCACGAATACGGCCATGCCCTGACGGCACGGCATTATGGCATCCCCACGCGCGACATCACGCTCCTGCCCATTGGTGGCTTGGCCCGCCTTGAACGCATGCCCGACAAGCCGGTTCAGGAACTCTGGGTGGCGTTGGCCGGCCCCGCCGTCAACGTGGTCATTGCCCTGGGGATCTACCTGGGGTTGCGCCTGAGCGGCGCCTGGGATGGCGTCATTGCCCTGAGCGCCACCCAGGGCTCACTGGTGGAGCGCCTGCTGGTGGTCAACATCTTCCTGGTGTTGTTTAATTTGCTGCCCGCCTTTCCCATGGACGGCGGGCGGGTCTTGCGCGCCGCGCTGGCCATGCGACTGCCTTACGGACGCGCCACCCGCGTGGCGGCGGCGATCGGCAAGGGCATGGCCGTTCTTTTCGGATTCATCGGCCTCTTTGGCAACCCCATGTTGATGTTGATTGCGCTCTTTGTCTGGATCGGGGCCGACCAGGAGGCGGCTGCTGCCGAGATGAAAACGACCTTCTCGGGATTGCGCGCGCGGGATGCCATGCTTACGGATTTCAAGGTGCTGACCTCCGACCTCACGCTGGGCGAAGTGGTGCGCATTCTTCTCTCCGGCTCACAACAGGAGTTTCCCGTGGCGGAGAACGGGCGTCTCGCCGGCGCGTTGGGCCGTCCCGAACTGTTCGAAGGTTTGCGGCAGCGGGGCGAGAACGCGCTGGTCCGGGAAGTCATGCGCCCCGGCTGCTCGATGGCATCAGCCGACGACCCGCTGGAGGACGTCTTGAGTCAGGCCCAAGCCGGCCAGGGCATGCCAGTGGCCGTGGTTGAAGAAGGCCTGGTCATCGGCCTGGTGACCATGGAAAATGTCACGGAACTTTTCATGGTCCGCGCCGCGTTGGGTTCACGGCCGCGCCATAGACCGCCGCCCCTGCCCGCAGACCGGCTGCCACCGATCATTTCGCCCCGTCCGGGAGCCGCCGGCATCACCGGCTCACTCCCCTCCTAAACCGGCGTGACGGCCAGGGCACGCGCCTCTCAGTCCAATCCGTTGCGTAATCGAAGGGTGGTTGCTACGGCTGCGTTTTCACTGTGCTGCCGCGCATTCAGCAACCTTGGCCAGATAAAACTCATCCGTCAGCAACCCTTCCTCGTAAAGCAACCGGAGCTGGCGCAGCCGGTTATTGACCTGCTGCTTTGTGAACTTGGGACGTGAGGCCGCTACGGTGTTGGTGCCCGCCGCGTTGGCCGCGCCGGCTACCGCGTTCGTCATCGCCGGCGGCAGAGCGGGTGGAACCCGGCGCGCTGGCGGCGAGCTCGAGGCATCGAAGACCAGCGCCACCAGCTCCCGCGCGGGCACCAAGTGACGCCACAGAAAAGCCTGCATCCGGTCCTCGGCCGGAACCGCCCGGCGGATGAGTTCCCGCTCGCCCACTTTGGCGCTCCCGATAACGTCAAGCCGCACGGGCTCCGGCGTTGCGGCGTTTGGGCCCCTGACCGTAAGACGAGTCATGGTTTGGTTCGCTGCGAGGACAACCGGCGGAGCGGAAAAGCCCGGCGGTGGATCTTCCAGACTCAAGCGAATGGGCCCGGTGAAGCCGTCCTTGCGCTGCGCATAGACGGTGATCGTCGTCGTTGAGTTTCGGCGAAGCGCAAGACTGGAGGGGGTGACGCGCAGTTCAAAGTCAGGCCGGGGGGCGCTCACCCGCAGGCGGTAGCCGTAGTCAGGTCCGCCTTTGCGCGCGGTGTCGGCCACATGGACGAAGAACTTCCCCTGCGAAGGCAGGCGGGCCATAAGCCAGGAATCGGCGTGATGCGTGTTGTAACCGGCGGCCAGGTCCTCGTGATCGTCGTTCACAGCGAGCACGTTGCCTGCGGCATCCGTAACCCGAACCACCGAGTCGAGGGGGGAATCCAATCGTCGCGCCAGAACCTCAACCACCACGGTTCGGTTGGACGGCCCCTGGAATTCAAAGACATCGCGGTCATCCGGACGGTCCACCCGTCCATTGATGACCACCGGCAGCGTGATCCTCTGGGCATTGGTGAGGGTGTTGTTCGGTTCCCGTTCAGCCGTCTCCGCCAAATCATCACTGGCGAAGGGCACGGGATTGGAAACGAGGCCGTTTCGGTCTGCAACCAGCCATTGCAGGGCTTTCGCGTCGTCGGTCTCCCGGGTTTCCCAATGAGCGCCGTCCAGATTCCACCCCTGCATGAGTGGTTTAACCGTGGCGCCCCGCCTGCTTCCGAGGGGGAAGATGGACGTGACGAATGGGAGTTCACCTACCGTCAGGCGATAGACAAAGTCCTCCCGGCCGCGGTAGATCGCGTCAGTGATAGCCAGAACGTATTCACCATCTTTGGGGACTTCGAAGAGTATCACCGGATCAGGCTTGAATCGGTAGTCGTCGCTGAACGCGGCCTCTTTGCCCTGGTCATCATAGAGGGTCAGAACAGGCTGGAACCAACCGGGCACGGCGTCGGCAATGAATGGGATCAACTCCCGGGCCTGGACGGCCATCACCAGGCGTTGGCCCTTGCGTGCCTTGAAACGGTACCGGTTAATTTCGCCCGAGGCGATCTGGCCATTGGCCGTGCACGGCGGCGTGATGCGGACCTCTGCTTCCTCAGGCGGACGCTTGCGCAGCGCCTGAGCCTCCTTGCCCAGCACCTGCAGGGTCGCCGTCAGCATCGGTTTCCGCGTCGTCTCCGGGAGTTGTCCGACCTGGAACACGAGGGGGTTTGAGACCCCGCGCGGTGTGGTCAATCGAATCTCGCGCGCCCCGAGAGGCGCATTGCTGGCGATGGTTACCTCGGCCACCACAAGGCTGGCGATGGAGGCGCAGGCGGGCGTTTGCACATACTCGCGCACGCGTTTTTCGATCCGGGCCAGCAGGCGAGTCCGGTCCATCCTGTCCGCCGTCGCCGCCAGGCCCGTGGCAGCGCCGCCTTCGCTGGTCACAGCGGCGGCCGGGGATGACATGGCCATGGCGCTCTCCATGGAGCTGGTCATTGTCCCGACGGCGACCTGCCTGGACGGGGCGCGGCGCAGCTCACGCAACTGTTCGTTTAGAAGCTGGACCTCCTGATTGTTCAAACGTCGCAAGACTTCCACGATGCGCACATTGACCCCGGAGCCGGTCACCATCGCGCCTGAGACCTCGTCCAGGCTTTGGCCTCCGAGGCGAACCTCGAAGGTGGCGCCTTGCTGCCCGCCCGCCGGATACACATAACCGATATAGGGGCGCACCTGGGCCTCCACGGGAAAGGTCAGGGCCAGCGACGCGCCGAGGAAAAGCGACAGGCAGGGTGTTTTCACATGATCTCGGTCAGGAGCCCGCCCGATTTGATGCCTTCCGACGGCGACGGCAGAACGTGTGCTTCCGCGCCCATGGGATGCGGAAGGCTGGCTCTGGGATCAATGCCGCCCAGGGCGTAGATGCTCCCCAAGAGGTCCACCGGATAAACCGGACGTTCCTTGACTTCCTCCGCTTTGGCGTCGGAGGCGCCCACGACCTGTCCCCCTTTGAAGCCGCCGCCCGCGACCAACGCGGTAAAAACATTGCCGTAGTGGTTGCGGCCTCCATTCCACGGCGGCTGCCAGTCCACCTTGGGGCCGCGGCCGAACTCTCCGCAACACCAGACCAGCGTGCTCTCCAGCAAACCGCGGTCGTGAAGATCCTGGAGAAGCATGGCCAGCCCTTGATCCAGTTGAGGACACTGTCGGCGCATGGTGGCGAAGTGATTGCTGTGCGTATCCCAACCCCCTGGATAGTTAATCACGATATATGGGACCCCAGCCTCGACCATGCGCCGCGCCGCCAGGCAGTCCTGCCCGAAGGTATGCCGTCCGTAGCGGTCGCGCAGTTCCGGTTTCTCTTTCGAGAGATCAAAAACCTCCCGTCCCTGGCCGAGTATCAACTCATAGGCCCGTTCCTTGGCCTCCTCCGAGGCGGCCACGGCCGGACTCTGCCCGGCCGAGCGTTTGAGCGTGTCGAGTTGATTGAGCAAATCCCGCCGGGCTTTCTGCCGGGCGTCGCTGATGCCCCGCGAGACCACGCCCTCGACCTCGAAGCGGAGGGCGTTGGGATCGCCGCCGGTGGCAAAGGGCTTGAATTTGGGTCCCAGAAAACCCTCTTCGGAAAAACGGCCCTGCGGCTGGGTGAGCACGACATAGGGCGGAATGATGCCTTTGTAGCTCTGGCTCTTAAACCACGCGAACACCGCGCCCACGCTTGGATAGGCCAGCCGTTCGCCTGGCGCATGGGCCGTTTGCATCAGGTAGGCGGCGGTTTCGTGGCCGTTGTTCCGGTGCGTCATGCTACGGATCAGAGAGAACTTATCCGCCTGCCTGGCCAGGTTGGGAAACAGCTCTCCCAGTTGAATGCCATCCACGTTGGTCGGGATGGCGGTTCGAAAATCCCCCATGTACTCGTAGCCCGAATCCGGCTTGGGGTCCCAGGTGTCGTTGTGCGACATGCCGCCCCAAAGAAAGACTTGAATCACCGAGCGGGCTTTGGGCTTGGGGGTGATACTGGACACTGGTCCAGTGCCCGCGCCAACCAACGGGTTGGGACTAAGCAGGAGTCCCGCGGCACTGAACAGACTCACGCGCAGCGCGTCGCGCCGTGATAGCGGCAGGCCCAGGCTCAACCCCGGGACGGTGGCAGCCGGAAGGTCGGCAGGTTTCATAGAATGGCTCATCATCAGTGGCGATAAAGGAACTCGGTGCTGTTGATCAAAGCCCAGGCCAGGTCCACCCAGTCTTCGCGCTTTGGGGCGGCGGCACCCCGCCGCGCCGTTCCACCCGTGGTGCCGCCCGGACTTCCGGGCTGAGCATAGGCCAGGGCAACCCGCATCTCCTCGGCGGTGGGCTGGCGCGAGAGAATGGTCAGGTAAAGTTCTTCGATGGTTTCCGCCGGGCGGCGCCGCGCCTCGACTATGGCACGAAGCCGCGGACCTTGTTCGAGTTTGCGTTGAATATGGCTGGAGTTCAGAAGATGAAGCCACTGGGCGGGCAGGGGTTTATTGTTGCGTTCATTATGGAAGCCAGTAGCTCGCGCCGAGCGTCCGAACAGAGCGAGAAAGGGGCTGGTGATGCTCCCATCGGCGATGGCCACCGCGGGCATGTTCTCCGGGATGTAGGTGTAGGGCTCGGGAATGGGACTGGTATAGAGATCCGTGGCTCCGGTGACCTGGTTAATCGCATCAATCAACACCTCGGCGTCCAGGCGTCGCAACGGGTAATGGGCGAAATTGGCTTCCCCCTCGGGCTTGTCCGAGCGCGGCAGTGAGGAGAGCTGGTAGGTCTGGGAATTCAGAATCAACCGATAGAGCCGCTTCAAGTCGTAGCGGGCAGCCGCCAACTCCCGACAAAGGTAATCGAGGAGTTCGGGATTCACGGGAGGATTGTCAGGGCGAATGTCGTCCGGCTCGTGAATAATGCCCCGGCCCAGCAGCCAGGCCCACACCCGGTTGACAATCGCGCGGGTGAACCACGGGTTCTGCGGTGTGATGAGCCAGTTGGCAAAGATCTCTCGCGGGTCGCGATCGCGCGGGGGCTTCACCCGGGTGCCGTCAGGGAAGATGGCCTCAAGGGATGGTGCAGGAGGAAGAATGATGTTGGATTGATGGAGGGTGTTGGAAGGGTGGCCGATCGCCGCCACCGCCGGACGCCCCGGAGCCGTGCTGCCGGGCGCGCGACTGGTTCCCAACGGATCCCAGAATACGTGTTCCTCTTTCCATTCACTCGTCGGCTTGTAACCGACTTGAGAGAAGAAAGCCGACAGGCCGGCGATGCGATTGCTGGGCCAGGATTCGATGCGCGTCCCCATGAACGTCAGCGCCACCGCGCCGGCGAGCCCCTCCGGGGTGCGGTTCTGCACCGCCCGATAGAAGTTGACCGGCCCGACGCGGAAGTTGCTGCCGCTCGACGTCAACAGCTCACGGGCGAACTTGCTATAAGGCTTGTTTTCCGCGAGGGAGGCTCGCACCCAGCGGTGATACGCCTGAGCGGCATTGGGCCAGAGATTCACCGGGAACTCGGCCTTGATTCGCAGCACGTCCCCCCAGCGCATGGCCCAGTAATCGGCGAACTCCTCACGTTCGAGGAGCTGGTCAATCAGTCGTTGCCGCTTGTTCTGAACATCGGTGTCACCGAGGAAGGCGCGCACCTCCGTGGCCGTCGGCAGCTTGCCGATCACATCCAGGTAAACACGCCGGACAAAGACGGCATCCGAGCAAAGGACAGGCTCAATGCCCAGGGTGGCAAGACGGGCGAAGACGGCTTTGTCAATCTGGTTCTGCGCCGTGGGTGGGATTGGACTTTCAAAGATGTTGGTTTCCCGTCCGGCGGTCCGCAGAACCGCCATCGCGAGCACGCACATCGCGGCTACACACGCGGCGTTCATGCGCATAGCAGACTCTTGCGAGTGTGGCACTTACTGTCGTTAGACGCAAGTGCGGACCAGCCGTATTCAACCGCAACTGCCTGGGGGGATGAGCCCTGAGTCGTTACTCGGTTGCGAGTATTCTTGTTACGGCGGGCAGGACCGCAGGTGTTGGAGCAGGTCATCAAAGTCGCAGGTGGCCACGGCGCAATACTTGTCCCCGCCACCGTAATATACAAACAGGGTGCCGTTCATGACCACCGCCCCGCAGGGAAAACATACCCCCCGATAGAAGCCCTCGATTTCGTAGTCGGTTTCGGGTTGCATAATCCAATCGGGTGTTCGGTGGAGAACCTGGCTGGGATCATCGAGATCAAGCAGCAGGGCGCCCAGACGGTAGAATTTGTCGGGGCCGACAGCATGGTAAAGGGTGAACCAGCCATGAGGGGTCTTGATGGGAGGCGTGTTAACGCCGAGCTTAAAGGCCTCCCAGGGCTGGCGATTCTTGATCAGGAGCTTGCTCGGAGCCTTTGGAAAGGCCATCAGGTCGTCGGCAAACTTGATCCAGGCGCACGCGTGGTCGGTCCCGTACTGGGGTCCGACCCATTCCAGTGGACGATGGATCAGCACAAACTGGCCGCCGACCTTCTCGGGGAAAAGAATGACGTCGCGGTCATCGAGGGTGGGATCGGTCAGCCAGCCGGCGCGAATCCAGTGTTTGAAGTCTTTGGTCATGGCCAGGCCTGTGAGGGTGGCATTGACGCGCAGATAGCGGGGAAACTCCGGGGGGCACTCGGCGGGAACGGCATAACGCTGCCGCACCTCGGGATTCCAGAACTGCCCGAAAGGGTAGTGGCGGCAGGCGTAGGTCACGTAGAACCATTCACCCATTTTGATCAGGCGCGGATCCTGAATGGTGGCGCCATCAAACCCTTCCACGCTGGGACTGAGAACCGGCTCATCGCTGACTCTTTCAAAGTGGAATCCGTCCCGGCTGCGCGCCAGCCCGAACCAGCATTTGTACTCAGGACCGGACTCGGCCGTTCGATAGAGCAGAAGCACTTCCTTTTTGGCCTCGTCATACCAGGCGGCGGGGTTAAACACGGCGAGATCTTCCCACGGGTGGCCCGGGTGAGGTTGAAGAACAGGGTTGCCGACGTAGCGTTGCAGTTTCATTCGAGCTTTACTCGTTGCCCGCCGCAGACCTGCGGTGACGGGCTCGCCCCGAGAACATGAAGGTTGATTCGGAGTTGTCAACCGCTGCCGCATGACCGATAACCGAGCCATGCACGCCGTTGACCTTGCCATTGTCGTTCTGTACTTCCTCCTTATGGTCGTGGTCGGGTGGTGGGTGGCCCGGCGCGCGGCACGGAACCCGGAGTCGTATTTCCTGGCGGGGAAGAGTCTTCCGTGGTGGATCATCGGCATCGCCCACGGCTCCAGCGGCATTGATATCACGGGGACGATGTGGTTTGTGACCATGCTGTTCGTCTATGGGGTCAAGGCAACCTGGCTGTTGTGGGTCTGGCCGCTCTTCAACGTGATTTTTCGGATGATGTATCTCGGCACCTGGGTGCGGCGATCCAACGTGCTCACCGGGGCCGAATGGATGCGCACCCGCTTCGGGACGGGGTTGGGGGCGGAACTAGCGTACCTGAGTGTGGTGGTTTACGCACTGGTCAGCGTGGTGGGGTTCCTCAGCTATGCCTTTCGCGGGATCGGAAAATTCTGCGTCCCCTTCCTGCCGTGGAAACAAACGCCCCTCGGGCTGGAAGGCCTGTTCCCGGGGACGGCGGGCCTGCAGAACTTCTATGGGACGGTGGTGCTGCTGGTAACCGGGCTGTACTGCGTGGTGGGGGGAATGTACAGCGTGGTCATGAATGACCTCATCCAATATGGTCTGATCCTGGTCGGCGCCGTCATCATCGCCGCAGTCGCCATTTCGCTCACCACAGGTCCGGGGCTGGCGGCCAAGGTGCCGGCGGGGTGGGACCAGTTATTTCCCGGCTGGCATCTGAATCTGGACTGGTCCGGGCTGATCCCCCAGCTCAACGAGAAGCTCTACGGCGCCACGGGGGACGGCTATGGGCTGTTTGGTTTCTTTGTGCTGATGCTGTTCTTCAAGGGCGTGCTGGTCAGCATGGCTGGCCCGACTCCGAACTACGCCATCCAGCATATTCTCTCGACGCGCAATCCGCGGGAAGCCGCCCTGGAGAACCTGATGATGGCGCTCACTTCATTGGGGCCGCGGTTCCTGATGATCGCGGGCATTGCGGTGTTGGGAATCCAGTTCTTCAGCGCGGAACTCGCCGCCATGGGAGCCCGGGTGGATTTCGAGGTGATTCTGCCGGCGGTCGTTCTGAATTACCTCCCGACCGGCTGCCGGGGGCTGATTCTGGCGGCGTTGTTGGCCGCGTTTATGAGCACGTTTGTTTCCACCGTTAATTCAGGCGCAGCCTACGTGGTCAATGACATCTACAAACGCTACGTCAATCCCCAGGCTGGGCCTCGCCGACTTGTGCTGCTGGGTTACGCGGTTTCCGCAATGGTCATCCTGGCGGGGATCGGATTCGGGTTTGCCACGAGGAATGTGCACTCGGTAACCAAGTGGGTGGTCGCCGCGCTGGTTCCAGCGTTTGTGGCGCCGAACGTGCTCAAGTGGCATTGGTGGCGTTTCAATGGTTACGGTTTCTTTGCCGGGATGCTTGCCGGAACGGCTGCCGCGGTTTTCCTGCCCATGCTCCCTGCCCTGGCGCGGCAGCTTCAACCGCAGGCGGCGCCCGGCACATTCGTGGCTGCCGCGCTAGCCTCGCTAGGCCGGGGGCTTCACGATGTGCCCTTGTTCCTCCTGATCCTTGCGATCAGTTTCGCGGCCTCCGTGGTGGTGTGTCTGCTCACCCGCCCCGAGCCGGACGCAGTGCTTCAGAGTTTCTATCGTTCGGTGCGTCCCTGGGGATGGTGGAAGCCCATCTACGAGAAGTGCCGCGCCGAAAACCCGGCCTTTGAACCCAATCGCGATTTCCCTCGCGACCTGTTCAATCTGGGCATTGGCCTCGTCTGGCAGGTTTCCATGGTCACGCTTCCCATTTACCTGGTCATCCAGCAATGGGGCAAAATGGCCTTATCGCTGGCGGTGCTCGGCTTGACTTCCGTGATCTTGAAGTACACTTGGTATGATCGCCTCGGTCCCGGCGAGATGTACTGTCCAGCCGACCGATGATCTGCGGCTAATCTGAGACAAACCTTGTGAAAAGCATCTTCCGGCGCCGTGCGCCCCTGGCCCCTTGCCAGATAAACCACCTTCACACCCTGAAACTGGTGGCATTGCTCGTAGGTTCGGGATGGGGCGCAAGCGCCCCGGGTCAATTGGTTGTGCCAGCGGCTGCGGAGCTGGGCCCCCCACTCTTTACCGAGGGTCAAACTGTGACTTCCCGGACGCCACTCGCGCCTAAAACGTCCACCACTCAGATCTACACCCACGGGGATCCGACAGCCGCCGAGCAACTGATGCTCGAACTGGTCAACCGGGCCCGGGCCAATCCAACCGCCGAGGCTGCGCGGCTGGGCATTGATCTCAATCAGGGGCTGCCAGCCGGCACGATCAGCGCCTCGCCCAAGCCTCCCCTGGCACTTAACTCGAATCTGACCGCAGCGGCCCGGGCACACAGCCAGTGGATGCTCGACACGGATACGTTCAGCCACACGGGAGCCGATGGGTCGGATCCCGGCGAGCGCATGGTCGAGGCGGGCTATGTTTTCAGCGGGGCGTGGAGTTATGGTGAGAACATTGCCTGGAGGGGCATTGGCCCGCCCGGCACTCCCGACCTCTATGAGTACACGATTGTCATGCACACGAATCTGTTCAAGAGCGCGGGGCACCGTGTGAATCTGTGCAGCGAAGTGCTCGACGAAATTGGCATCGGCATCCGCCAGGGGACTTTTTACAATGCGGGCACTCCCTGGAACGCGGTCATGGGCACGCAGACCTTTGCGCGGAGCGATTCCACCCCGGAGCCTCTGCTGGTGGGTGTGGTTTACCGCGACAACAACACCAACGACTTTCCGGACCCGGGCGAAGGCGTCTCGGGCATCATGGTTCAACCCGCCGAGGGCGGATGGCAGACCTTCACCTCAGCCACGGGAGGATACGCCGTACCGTACCAGGGATGGGGAAGTCAAACGGTCGTTTTTTCCGGCGGTCCACTGGCGGCCCCTCATACCATGACGTTCGACGGGACCGGTTTTAACGTAAAAGCAGACCTGGACCTTCGCGAGGTGATCGTGTTTGTTCCCGGCTCGGTGAGCTATACGCCGCAGCAGGGTTTCCGGGCCAGCGTGGCCGGGGTCGCCGGCATCCGAGTGAGCTTGCAGACCTCCACAAACCTCACCCAGTGGACCACGCTTTCGACATACACCCTCTCGAACACGCCCGTGACCGTGGGCGCCTCCCCGTCGAGTTCTCGAGCCTACTACCGATTGCTCAAGTTGAACTGAGTTCGTACATGGCGAAGCCGGCGCCGCGTGTGCGCCGGCTTCGGCGTAGGGTGGTGTTCTCCTGAGGTTACCAGGTCATGTAGAGTTCGCCGCGCAGGAAGCTCTGGAGGTCTTTGCTCAGGCCGCTTCCATCGTAGTAGTCACCGGGGGCATAAAACTCGGCACGCAGGTGCCCCTTCAGGTGCTTGCTGAAAGTGTATTCGAGGAGGCCGACAAAGAGATGGCCACGGAAGTCACCCTCGCTGCCAGCCAGTTCGTTCTGCACCGCAAAATAGGCGTTGTAATCAAACGAGAGCTTCATTTTCTTCATGGGATCACAACTCCAGCCGGCATTAAGGCGGTGATAGTTCCCCCACTCCACAGGACGAGGGCCGGTGGTGAAGTTATAAACCAGCAGCTCGCTGACCTGCGGCCAGCGGCCCCAGAGCGGGTCGAAACGCTCGATCTCCGGCGTGCTCGGATCATCGCCTGAAAGGTACTCGTAGCCCACCCGCACGTTATTGTTCAGTTTATCTTTGAAGTAATAGCTCAGGAGCGTGTTGGCACCAAAGGCTTGCAAGGTTTCGTGATCCAACCCGGCCGCCATGCTCTTGTCGCCGAACTGAGGTGCGAACTCGCCGCGGAACTTGAGTTTCTCGGTGATGTCGGTGGCCACCCGGGCACCGAAGGTGTAGATGTTCCCGTCCGAGCCGCCCGCCATGACACGGTCGTCGTTCTTATAGATGAAATAGCCGTCAATCTGAGTGTTCTTGAGAGACTTGTTCACCACGTAGAGCACACCGGCCTGCTCATCCTGCTCGATCAGGTAGTTGCGGTGCATCTGGGCGTTAATGGGCACGAGCCAGCGGTCGCTCTCCGCGGCCTGGTTGATGTAGATAAAGTTGAAGAAGGTTTTGGAGTCAGCCCAGTCGTAGGTGACTCGGGCAGCATCGAAGAAGTAGGTGCGGGAACCGTCGCGCGGGGTGCCGTCGCCAAACAACCAGCCGTTGCCAAGGAAAAGGTCCTGCCGGCCCAGGGTGATGGCCGTCGGGGTTTCAAAAAGGTTGGTCGCGTGAATGTTGAGATTGTCTAAAATGAGTTCGTCGAACTCCCATGCGCGGACCGGAAAGGCGGGGGTGTAGGCATTGACTGGCTCGTCGGGATCCGAAAAGTAGCGGGTCTCCCAGGTGAGACGCGCGTTGAGCTTGAGGTTCTCGACCGGAGCGATAGTGGTCCAGATGCGCGAGCGTATCCGAAGTTGGTTATACTGGTCGGGATTGACCATCATGAAAGTGTTATTGAAAAACTCGTCTCGCACACGCAGGTCCGCACCCCAGCTTAGCCACGACGTGGGCTGCTTGCTCCTGGCGATGAACTCCTCCAACTCGCTTTGTTGCTGGGGAGGAGCTGTTTGGGTCGTCGCCGTCTGCGCTTGAACAGTCAAGAAGCCCGCGCCAAGCGCCAAGGCCAACACCACACATTGTTGAGTACGCATAATGCTTTTGTTGTTAGTTTAACTTGTGCTAACTGGGAATTCCTCTTACTGGAAATAGCCTTGGCTTGTCCAGCTTCTTTTTTCACCCCGCGCACTGATCTGCACTTTTCCCCTGGCCTGCCGCAAGGAGCTCAATTGGGAGTTCGGCTCTCGAGGAGGCCCGGCAACGCCCGAGGTGCAACGACCTATTCAGCCGGCAGAATTGGATCGCAAGGAAACTCGCCACGGCCGGCCGGAGAATGACTCCGCCCTTGCGCGGGAAACCTCCGCAGCTAGAGTGGCGCCATGAATGAGCGGCGGGCAATTCGGCGCTGGTGGCCTGGCCAGGCACGGCGTGAGGCTTGCGAAAGGAGCAAGTCCGCGGGCAAGTTCCGCCCCTGGACAGGCAATTCACCCCGCGGATCCGAGGTCTCTGTTCTGTGCGCAAGGCAAGCGCTGCCCGCATCGGGCGGCGGAGTCGCAGCACTCCGCCGGGCAGCACTTCTTGTTGCTCTCTGGGTGCAGGCCAGTCTCTCCCTCACGGCCCAGGTCGCCGTCGAGTTGCAATTGGAGCAGGAACAATACCTGGCCAACGAATCACTGGTGGTGGTAACTCGCGTGGTGAACTCCTCGGGCCAGGCGCTGCGCATCGGCACCGAACCGGGCTGGCTGGTCTTCAACATTTTCGACAACGATAACCGGCCGCTGCGCCCTGTTGAACCTGTTCCTCTTGTGGAGGCCTTCACGTTGGATTCCTCGAAGGTGGCCCGGCTGACGGTGGACCTCATGCCGTTCTACGACCTGACCCGGGTGGGGCGTTATACCCTGAGCGTCACCCTTCATGTGCCGCAACTTGGGCAGTCATTCGCCGCCGCGCCGGTCAAGTTTGACATCATCAATGGCGCCCGGCTCTGGGAGCGAGAGTTTGGCGTGCCCTCGCAGGGCGTACCCGAGGTGCGCAAGTACGCCCTGCTGCAGGCCAATCAGATGAAGCAGTTGCGCCTCTACCTGCGCATCACAAACCCCGCTGAAACGCGGGTATTCAAGGTTATGCCGTTGGGTCCGCTGGTCAGCTTCAGCAAGCCGGAGACACAACTCGATTCTTTGTGCAACCTGCACGTGCTCTGCCAGGTTGGCGCCAAGCGTTTTTTCTACCATTGCGTGGATCCCGATGGCGTGATTTTGCTACGCCAGACGTATGAGTACTCGGAGAGTTCGCGGCCGGTTTTGCGGATGAGTGACGAGAAAGGGGTCTATGTCCACGGGGGTCGCCGGGTGGTCGTGATGAGCGACATTCCGCCCCCTCCGGAATTGCCGCCGCAGCCCGCGGAGTTGGCGCCAACCAACCAACCGCCCGGGCCGCCAACCAATGCGCCCCCCGGCCGCGCCCGGTCCTCACCAAAGTAGAATCTACAACAGCGGCTCGTTGGCCCGTACGACTTTGCCTTCGAGGTATTTCACAACGGGCCGGGCGCGGTTGAGGGCGTTTTGCTCGGTCTGGCCCAAAAACGTGTCCATGGTGACTTTCAGCGCCGCCACGACATCACCGTTGCGATCTCGCACCGGCATCATAACCGTCGTGGCCTCTCGGCTTTTGCCCACGAACGAGGTGCCATTTTCGAGGCAGTCCTTTTCCTGAGCCCCCCCCGCCGTGCCCACTTCGGCCGGCTGGGAGCTGGCCACAATTTCCGGCTGGGTCTTGCCCGGCGGCACCGCGTAAAGTCGCAGCCCCCGCAGTTTGGAATACCTGGTCAATGTCTCGCGCATGACGCGATCCACCAGCCGCTCCAGGGGAGTGAATTGAATGCGGGCGTGCGCAAAGTGGCTGACCGAATCCGACTTGGTCCAGAAGCCGACCTTTCCCTTTGAGAACGAGGAATCATTTAACGTTGGCATCACGGCCACGCCGTTCAACTTGATGTTGATGCGGCTGCCCTGGCACTCGACAGAAATTTCGTGCCAAACGCCACTGGGCACCGCAACTTCCGGTCCGATGGGGTCGCTGCGCATGCCGTTGACGAATTTGTAGAACCGAATGTTGTTTCCCAGGCTGCTGATGCGCACCACGTAGTAGTTCTTTTCATCTTGCACCCGGAATGCCAAACCGGCCATGCGCTCGGCGTCGCCCGAGACGGTCTTGACCCGGGCCGTGAACGTAAAATCTCCATACACCTCCTCTTCGAAGACCAGCAATGGAAAGCGTTCGTCGGTCTTATCCCGGGAGAGTTGCGCCAGAACCGATTGCCGGCTCAACGTCAGGCCGTTACTCGAAGCCCCGGGCATCGTGGAGGGGGCTTCGTCGGAGACCACCCGCCACACGCCCAACTCGCCGGAACCGGAGACCAGGCTGCGAAAACCCGCCGGTGATTCTCCTTCCTTCGTGCCTCCGAAATTGAACAATCGCTCGGCGGCTGGCACGCAGACCGCCATGGCCAGCCAGAATGTGACGCATCGCAACATGCAACCCAGCCTAGCAGAGCCTCGTCGGGCCTCAAGAAGCTCTTTACAAGTGTCCGTGCGGATCGGATCATCTGGCTCATGAGCCATGCACCCAGGGTCAACCAACGCTCGGCAATCACGCTATTCTCGCGACCGTTCAGCCGCCGCCACTTTCTTCGGCGCAGCGCAGCGGCGATCGCCTTGCCCCTGCTGGCTCCCGGCGCCGTCATGGGGCTGAACGGGGCCGTGGCGCCGAGCAATCGCATCGTGTTCGGAGGGATCGGCATGGGCAATCGCGCCATGTTTATCCTGCCCAACTTCCTGGCGTTCCCCGACATTCAGTTTGTGGCTGTCAGCGATGCCAGAGACGACCGGCGCGCCAACGCTCGCAAGACCGTCAATGAGCACTACAAGAACGAAGACTGTCGCGAGTATCGTGATTTTCGGGAACTCCTGGCCAGGAAGGATATTGACGCAGTGCTCATCGCCACCGGCAACCGATGGCACGCCACCGCCTCAATGTTTGCCGCCCGGGCCGGCAAGGACATCTATTGTGAGAAGCCGATCAGTTTGACCATCCGGGAAGGACGCGAACTGGTGGAAACGGCGCGCCGCTACGGGGCCATTTACCAGGCGGGCACCCAGCGCCGCTCCACAGAATCATACCAGTTCGCCCGCGAGATGGTGCGCCAGGGCAGAATCGGCAAGGTGCACACGGTGGAGATGCAGTTGTGGACCGGCAGCGCCCTGCCACACGAAAAGCCGCGGCCTGTGCCCCCCGGCTGGGACTATGATATGTGGCTGGGGCCGGTGCAATGGCGGCCATTTGTTCTGGGCCGGGTCAACGGCTGGCCCTACTTCTGGGATACAGGCGAGGGCATGCACACAGACATGGGCACGCATTACACGGACCAGATGCAATGGGTGCTGGGCACCGATGACACGGGGCCGGTGGAGTTCGAGACCTCGGACCTGGTCTGGCCCGATCCCAAGGTGCACATGAGTGAGACGGCTATCTCGGGGACGTTCCGCTGTCGCTATGCCAACGGCGTCACGGGGGTGATCTACCAGCGGGGTTCATTCAAGGACCGCTATATCAAGTTCATCGGGGATGAGGGGTGGATCCAGGTGGATGATGAAACGGACGTTGTCACCGCCGAGCCGAAGTCCATCCTCAGCGCCAAAGGAACCGGAGGCGTCAGTTGGGCGAACGCGGGAGCGCACGTCCGCAATCTCCTCGAGTGCATCCGTAACCGTACCCAGCCGCTCTGCCATCCCGAGGTGGCGCATCGCGCGCAGACCATCTGCGAAGCCATGACCATCAGTGCGCGCCTTGGGCGCAAGCTTCGCTGGGATCCGGTGGCGGAGCGGTTCGACTCCGAAGAAGCCAACCGAATGCTCTATCGCCAACCGCGCGCACCCTGGAGAATCTAGTCTTACACCGCCACCAACGGATCAAACCCATCAAGAAAGGCACCTGAAAACTCACGGTTATGAAATTTCTGGCTGGAATTCTGAGCTTCATCGTTTGCGCCGCTTCGGTGCAAGCCGCCGACATGGCGCAAGTGCTCGCGGACGCTGCCCGCTACGAATCCGGGGCGAGTGTTGAGCCGCTGCGCGCCATCGAGCAAGCGGTCCGCGAATCGGTGGGCGATCCCACGCGAAAAGCCGAGGTCGAGCGTCACCTCACGCAACTTCTGGCGCCCTCCGCGACCTTCGAAGCCCGACGTTTTGCCTGCACTCAACTGGCAATCGTCGGCGGTGAGGACTGTCTTGAGCCGCTGGCCGCCATGCTGAAAGAACCTCAGACCACAGGGATCGCCTGTCTGGCGTTGGCATCGAATCCTTCACCGAAGGTGAATTCGATATTGCAGCAGGCGCTGGCCAGGGCGCGAGACATGGCCCGGGTTCAGATCATCGTCACCCTGGGCGACCGCCGGGACCAGGAATCCGTGCGTGCGCTGATTCCCCTGACCAGAAACGCTGATGGTCCCACTGCGGAGAGCGCTATTGCCTCTCTGGGCAAAATCGCGTCCGACGAAGCACTGGCAGCGCTGAAGGAACTACGGGAAACAGGAGATCCGGCCCTGGCGCGGGCGGCCTGGCAAGCCACTCTGGTGGCGGCCGACCTGAGGGCTTCTCATGGCGAAACATCGAAAGCGGACGAACTTTACAAAGCCATCCTGGCCTCCGGATTCACAGATTACGCGCGCAGGGCAGCGTTCGAAGGGTTGTTGCGCCTGCATGTGAAGGAAGCCCAGGAACGCATCCTGGAAACCCTGAAGGGGAAGGATGACGTGCTCAAACCCTCCGCCATCGCGGCAGCTTCCTCCATTCAGGGAGACAACCTCTCTTCCGCCCTGGCCGCTCAGCTTGAAGTTCTCAAGCCGGAACACCAGGTGCTGCTTCTGCAAGCTCTCGCCAAACGCAATGACAAGGCCGCGATGGATGCGGTCCGCAAAGCAACCGCCTCGGCGAACAGCGCCGTGCGCCGGGCTGCTGTGGAAGCCCTGGGACGATACGGCGACGCCGAATCGGTTGGCGTTCTGGTCCAGGCTTTGGGGAAAAGCGAGACAACCGAAGATCGCCAGGCCATCGTTGCGGCTCTGACTGGACTCAAGGGCGGAGAGTCTGTGGATCGAGCCGTGGCGGATGAACTCACCAGGACCGGAGCCTCCACAGCGCCCCTGCTCATCTCGGTGTTAGGCAAGCGCGCCAACCCGGCCTCTTTTTCGGTGATCCTTGAACAAACTCGAGTTGAAGACACCGCTACAGCCCGAGCAGCCTTCAATGCTCTAGGTTCCCTCGCCCGTTCCGACGACTTGCCTGCCCTGCTTGACGCGCTTACAGGATTGAAAGCCCAGGACGCCAGGGGCGCCGCAGAAACCGCGGTCGCCAAAGTGCTCGCAAAAACCCCCTCCCCCTCCCGCCGCACCGAGGCGGTAGCGTCCGCCGTGAAGCAGACCCGCAGCCTGGAGGCCCGCTGTTCCCTGCTGGCCCTGCTCCCGTCCTGTGGCGACGCGGCCGCGCTGACGCTCTTGAAGGAGGCGACCAACGATGCAGAATCGCGCGTTCGCGACACGGCATTGCGTGCCCTGGCTGATTGGCCGGACTCGGCCGCATTGAGCACACTGATCAATCTGGCCCGCACCGCCTCGCAGGACACCGAGCGGGTTCTAGCGATACGTGGCGCCGCCAGGCTCCTTAGTGGTGCTACGGACCTGCAGCCTGGGGACGCCGCCGAACGGTTTCAGGCGTTATTCGCTCTCGTCCGCAACTCGGACGAAAAGAAACTTCTCCTGAGTGGTCTTGGCAGAATACGCCATCCCACCGCCCTGGCCCTGGTCGCCAATTCTCTGGATGACACCAACGCGCAAGCCGAAGCCGCTCTGGCCGCCGTGACGATTGCTCCTTATGTGGCCGTAGTAAAACCAGAGGCCACAACCGGGGTCCTTCGCAAGATTACGCACCTGCCACTCGACCCTGAAATCAAGCAAACGGCCACAAACCTCCAACAGGCCATCGAGGGTTTTGCCGATTACGTAATGGCCTGGCAAGTAGCCGGCCCGTTCGCCAAAGAAGGCTTTCCCGGCAAGGATATCTTCGAGGAGCCCTTCCTGCCGGAACGGGATCCCGCGAGCTCAACCTGGGCTCCGATGCCCGCCGGCACGGACAGAACCAGGCCATGGCTCCTGGATCTGGGCAAGTTCCTTGGCGGACAGAACTGCGCGGCTTACGCCCGGACGTGGGTACACTCCGAAACCAACCAGAACGCGCGGCTCGAACTGGGAAGCGATGATGGCGTGAAAGCCTGGTTGAATGGCACTGTTGTGGTCTCGGCCAATCGTGGCGGCGATGTGAAGCCGGGCGACCAGAAAGCCGATGTTCAACTGCGAACCGGTTGGAATCCGCTCGTGCTCAAGATTACCCAATGGACATCGGGATGGGGCTTCTGCGCTCGATTCACGAAACCCGATGGCTCCACGCTGCCCGGTTTACGCTACTCACCCACACCACCTTAAGACCCAGGGGCTGCTCCGGTGTTCAGTGAACACAAAGAAGCCCTGGCCATCGCGATCTTCGGGCTTACCTACCTTTTGATCAGCGGGCGCCGGCTCAAGATTCTGCCGCTCAACCGACCGGCGGCTGCGTTGCTTGGCACGGTGCTCATGGTGGGGCTGGGCGTTATGACTCCCCAACAGGCATACGCCGCCGTGGATTACGATACGCTCGTCCTGCTCCTGGGCATGATGCTCATCTCGGCCTATCTCTCCATCGCCGGTTTCTTCAATTGGGCGGCGGACCGCGTCTTGCGTCTGGCAGGAACACCGATCCGTCTGTTGTTCCTTCTGATCGCCACTTCCGGATTGCTTTCGGCCCTGCTGGTCAACGACACAGTATGCCTCATGCTCACGCCGTTGGTCATCACCGTAATGGTGCGGGGTGGCCTGCCTTTGCCG
>Ga0073934_10005140_pt1 | contig 20679 bp, 19 predicted proteins | sample LarsenN4metaG_FD_76834 | JGI IMG/M metagenome (GOLD analysis project Ga0073934, IMG submission 76834) | Hot spring sediment bacterial and archeal communities from British Columbia, Canada, to study Microbial Dark Matter (Phase II) - Larsen... ... | reverse complement strand
GCGCTCGTGCAGAAAATACGAGACGATGTCGCGCGCGTAAGGGATATTCTGGAGTGGCGACGTCATTGACGCCCTCTCTTTTATAACCTGCAAGATTTTTCAAGAGGAGACTTCCATGCCTGAACGTGAAATTTACCTGCTCTCGCCACGCGCTCTGAGCCCCGAGACCATCGCTGTTGCATTTGCAAAAACCTCGCGCTCGCCTGAATCGTTCCGCGATATTGCCGCCGAACTGAGCGATGAAAAATCCGCACAGTTCCATGAAAAATGGGTGGTGGGATATGGTCATGCATCGGTGGCTGAGCATGCAATTTTGCATCTTGCCTTCGAGAACGTTTCGCGCATCGCCATCGAGAGCATCGAGTCGAATCGACTCGCATCCTACACGGAAAAATCCACGCGTTACCAGAAATGGGGACAGGATGATTTTACGATCCCGCCTGAATTGGATGGACACCCTCTCCGCGCGGACTTTGTGGATACGATCCGCCTCCTTTTCAAGGCGTATGCTGATTCGCTGGATCCCGTGCGGACCCTCATCTTCGAGCGCTTTCCGCGCCGCGAAAATGAAAAGGATGAAGCCTGGGACCGCCGAGTCCGCTCAAAATACGTGGACGTGTGCCGCTTCCTCCTCCCAGCCGCCGCACTGGCGAACGTGGGTATGACCGCCAATGCGCGCGTCATCGAAAATACGATTCGCAAGATGCTTTCACACGAACTGGCTGAAGTCCGTGAGATCGGGGCGGCGGTGAAGGAAGTATCCAGGGCAGAAACGCCGACCTTGGTGAAGTACGCGGATGTGGTTTCGTATCTGGTGGAGACATGCAGGGAGATTGGAGAAGTGGAAATTGAAAATTCGAAAGTGGAAAGTGGAGATTGGTGCAGTTTGATTGACTACGATAAGGATGGGGAAAAGAAGGTGTTAGCGGCAACGTTATATCGTTTTGGTGAGATGGCTTACGCAGATGCCCTGAATTTTATTGAAGGATCGGATGACACAGAAAGAGAAAGACTCGCTGAGAGGTTGTTGGGCAGACTGGGTAAATACGATGTGCCGCTCCGCGAGCTGGAATATTCCACGTATACCTTTGATCTCATTATGGATCAAGGCGCGTACGCTGAGTTCAAACGCCACCGCATGATGACACAAACGCCGCAACGGTTGACGACGCGGCTGGGGTACGCGACTCCACTGCTGATCAGCGAATCAGGCTTCCAGTCCGCGTATGAGGCGGCGATGGAATCCGCGTCACAGATGTTCGAGAAATTGAACGCGTTCCATCCTGCTGTCGCGCAGTATGTTGTCCCCAACGGGTTTAATCGTCGTGTGCTGGCTCAGTTCAATTTGCGCGAGGCGTTTGCGTTCTGTCAGTTACGCTCCGCCGCGAATGCGCACTTTTCCATCCGGCGCGTCGCCCAGAAAATCTATGAAGAGATGGCACGCGTCCATCCGTTATTGACGAAGTATATGAAACTGCACGAGGAGACTTGGCAGGGAGTCGAAGAGGATCATTTTTCAGGAGTCTCGCGCTGAGTGTTGAAGTTTATGTAGTGCTCGTCGTTCCGCTTGGCGCGTTAGATCAATTTGCTTACAAGCGTCAGCAAGACTCCGCCTGCAATGACCGATCCCAGCTGCCCGGCAGTGTTTGCCCCCATGGCATGCATCAATATGAAGTTCTGCGGGTCTTCGTCGTTGGCTGTTTTTGCAGCAAGGCGCCCTGCCATGGGGAAGGCGGAGATGCCTGCCGCGCCGATCAGCGGATTGATCTTGTAGCCGCTTAGCACGCACATCAATTTGCCGAAAAGCAGGCCAGCAACGGTATCCAATATAAAAGCGATCAATCCGAGGAGCAGGATCACGCCGGTGTCGAAATTGAGGAACGACGCGGCATTCATTGTCGCGCCGATCGCCAAACCGAGAAATAACGTGGAGATGTTGATGATCTCATTTTGTGCGGCTTTGCTCAGGCGGTCGACCACGCCGGATACTTTCAGCAGGTTTCCAAGCATGAGCATCGAAATGAGCGGAGTCGCTTCGGGGACCAACAAGCCTACGACAAGCGTCAAAACAATCGGAAAAAGCACGATCGTTTTTTGTGAAACAGGTTTGGGCGTATAGTCCATTTGCACGCGCCGTTCCCGTTTTGTGGTGAGTAGTTTCATCAAGGGAGGCTGGATGATGGGAATGAGACTCATGTAGGAATACGCCGCAACCGCGATGGGTGCAAGCAACTCGGGCGCGAGTTTTGTCGCGACGAATATCGAGGTTGGACCGTCGATCGCGCCGATAACGCCGATCGAAGCCGCCTGATTCAGAGGAAACCCCAGGACGATGGCGAGCAACAAAGTGCCGAAGATTCCGAATTGCCCCGCGGCACCTAGCACCACCATGCGCGGCTGGGCAAGCAGCGGACTAAAATCGATCATGGCTCCCACGCCGATGAAGATTAACAATGGGAACAGTTCGGTCTTGATGCCTGCATTGTATAAGACTCCCATCATCCCTTCGGCGGCGGTCATACCTGCCAGCGGGATATTTGCCAGCAGACACCCGAAACCGATGGGGAGCAGAAGCACAGGTTCGATCTCTTTGAATATGGCGAGATAGATCAATATCAATGCGGCGGCGATCATCACAGCATTGCCCGGTGTGAAGTTTGCCAGCCCCTTCAACAACTCCGGGAGCAATTCTGTGAAGATCACTCGAACCTCACCAGCACCTGTTTTTGAGCCACGGTCTCACCGGCATGGACAAGCACCTCTGCGATCTTCCCCGCATGTGTTGAGCGGATGCTATTCTTCATTTTCATCGCTTCAATGATCACGATGACCTGTCCCGCTTCGATGGTATCGCCTGCCTTGACGAACACTTCCATAACATTCCCCGGCAGGGGAGCGGTCACCTCACTTGCGTTTGGACCGGGTGCTGGTTGTTGTGTCTCGATGGGTTTCGGTTTCCACGATTCCCCAACCTCCGGCTGAACCGCGGTCGGATTCGTATCCGGAATGATTTCGAAGCGCACCCCTTCCACGTAGGCAATAACCGGGCGGGTGTTGATATCTTCGATATCGACGAGGTAGGGTTTTCCTTGAACTGTTACAGTGTATTTCATGGTCATTTGTGTCTTCCGCCTTTTTCTGTCATTTGTCTTGTCCGCATACCCAGCTGCCATGCGGAAATGAGCGCCGGAGGCTGTTCTTTCAATGGGTGGGCGGTGGACAACTGTTGTTCGGCGATAGCCAGCGCCACGCCGATGGCGGCAACCTGGGCGAGGAGTTCGGTCTTTGCAATTCGATCCGATTCGGCTGGTTTCGCAGCGGATATTTTTTCTGTTGTAAGTTTCGTGAGCAGGATCATCATCAGCCAGAGGAGTAGGATCGCGGCGAAGACGAGCCCCATGCCGGCGGCAGTGATTTGAAGCGCGAGTGTTAGGTCAGTCATGGTTTCCATCATCTACACGGGGATATTACCGTGTTTTCTCGGCGGCGCAGGCGCATACTTGTCGCGTAATGCTGATAGCGCCGCGATGATTTTCGGCCGTGATTCGCGGGGTTCGATGATGTCATCCACGTAGCCGGTGGACGCGGCGTAATAAGGATTGTTGAATTTTCTGCGGTGTTCTTCGGCGAGCCGCGCTCGCTCCAAAGACGGATCGGCCGCCGCCTCGATCTGTTTCTTGAACAGGATGTTTGCCGCACCTTCCGCGCCCAGCACAGCGATCTCAGCCGAAGGCCAGGCATACGTTACATCGGTGCCGAGATACTTACTGGACATGACCACATATGCGCCGCCATAGGCTTTGCGTGTGATGATGCAGATCTTCGGAACGGTTGCCTCCGAATAGGCATATAACAGTTTTGCGCCGTGGCGGATAATACCGCCGTGCTCCTGCGCGATGCCGGGCAGGAAGCCGGGCGAATCGACGAAGGTCACGACCGGGATATTGAAGCAGTCGCACATGCGGACGAAGCGTGTCATTTTATCCGCCGCGTCAATATCGATGACACCTGCCATGATGGCGGGTTCCTGCGCCACGATCCCCACACTGTGACCGCCGATGCGAGCCAGCCCGACGATGGCGTTGCGCGCCCAGTCCTGCTGGATCTCGAGGAATGTGCCCTGATCGATGATTTTTTCGATAACCTGGTGCATGATATACGGCTCGGACGGATCGAGCGGGATGATACGGTTAAGCTCTTCATCCATGCGCAGGGCGTTGTCTGTGGTTTTGACAAAGGGCGGATTCTCCACGTTATTCGACGGCAGATAAGAAAGGAAATATCGCACTGTGTCGAGCGCGTCTTTTTCCGTTTTCCGGCTCAGGTGTGCAACGCCGCTGATGGACATGTGCACGGTGGATCCTCCCAGCGATTCCGGGTCGATGATCTCTCCCGTCACGGCTTTGATCACTTCGGGACCTGTCAGGAACATGAACGATTGCTTGTCCACCATGATCACCAGATCTGTTAATGCAGGGGAATACGCCGCACCGCCCGCGCAGGGACCGAGCATCACACTGATCTGCGGCACCACGCCGGAGTATTGTGCGTTGCGCCGGAAGATCTCTGCGTAGCCGCCCATCGAACGCACGCCCTCTTGGATGCGTGCGCCGCCTGAGTCGATTAGTGCGATGAAGGGAACCCCGTTGCGTACCGCCAGATCCATGACGCGGCAGATCTTATGCGATTGCATTTCACTCAGCGTGCCGCCATAAATTGTGAAATCTTGGGAATATAAGTAGACGGTTCGCCCGCTGATCTGCCCATATCCGGTGATCACACCGTCGCCATAGTATTTTTCCTTGAGCAGGTTCATATCGTCACCCTGATGCATGATGAAGGGTTCGATCTCATTGAATGTGCCGGGGTCAAGGAGCAGACCGATGCGTTCGCGGGCGGTTAATTTCCCCTTGGCTTTTTGTTTTGCGACACGCTCTGCGCCGCCGCCTTCCCGCGCCTTTTCGCGTATCCTGCGTAGTTCGAGAATTCTGGGATCTTCGTTTGACATTGCGTTTGCCTCACAGTGACGAGTATAGTGAGACGTGAAAAAGTCCTCCAGTGATGGAAGGCACGCGGAAATGCGACAATCCGCCTCCTCTTTGCGCACAGATGGTTACAGATCAAGAACCACCTCGGCGGATGATTGTTGAAAGATCCCTACCTGTCTGGTTTGAATTTCTGAATTCTCATGCCTGTGGCAACTTCACCGACATACAATGCCCCGTCGGGACCGGTCGCGATGGCATGGGGCCAAATAAATTGGCCCGGCTCGTTGCCATACGAGCCAAAGGATGCAAGGATGTTACCTTCGGCGTCCAGTTTGGTGATTCGTGCACGGTCGGGCCAGAATGTGGATTGGTCGCCGCCGTCAACGATGTACATATTTCCCGCCGTATCGAAGCGAACCGCCCACGGTCTTCCGAGCGATGGACTTTTCCACTCGGTGATGAATTTTCCATCGGGGTCGAAGACCTGCAGGCGCGCGTTCCCGCGGTCTGCGACATAAAGATTCCCATCTGGGTCGAGCGCGATGCTGTGCGGCGTGTCAAATTGTCCTGCTTCGTTTCCCCTGGTTCCCCAACTGGTGATGAATTCGCCGCCTAGTGAAAATTTTGAAATACGACTGTTGCCGTATCCGTCGCTGACATAAAGAGTTCCATCCTGAGCGATGGCGACATCTGTAGGTTGATTGAAATGGTTGTTGTCAGTTCCTGCCACGCCGCGCTCGCCGAGGGTCATCAACAGGTTGCCTTTCAGGTCGAATTTGAATACTTGATGCAATCCAACATCGGTCAGCCAGAGATTGTCTTCATCGTCTATGGTTAGACCGTGTGGAATGATGAACATATCCGCCCCCCAACTACCGATCAATTCTCCTGTTTCATCATCGAGGATGAAAATCGTGGGGGAGGAGATGGAATCCAAGCCATACTCCTCACCATCCCAAATACGATCCGCTCGGTGGAAAACAACGATGTCGCCATTCGAGTTTACATCCACACCGGAGACTTGCCCGATTCTTGTCCCCTCAGGCAAGCGGGGCCAGCCCGCGACGAGTTGAAATGCTTCACCACTCGGCGGCGGCGAAGACTGGTTTTTCTTCACCAACCAGACAAGCCCGGTGAGCAGGAGAAGGCAGACAATCGAGAGCAGAGCGCGAGATAAGTATTTCATCACCAGTTTTTCACTTGTAACGTGAAATTATCCCTTGATCAACACGATTTCAGTTTGTGGATCGCCAATATATTCCGCGCCGTTTTCGGTCATGACCACATCTTCTTCCAGACCAAGATAACCATAACCGGGAACTGCCAAGCCGGGTTCGATCGTATAGACCTGCCCTACTTCCAGTATTTGATTTGGCGAGTCGCCGTATTTCTCCCACAGTGGACCAAGCAACGCGCCTCCGTCATGCGCCACACGCCCGAGCTGATGACCCAGCGCGTAGTTGTATTCGGGATATCCCGAATCGGTAACGACCTCACGGGCGATCACGTCGATCGAGTTGCCGTTAACACCCGCCTTCATCGCCGCGCGCGATTGTTCGATGGCGGTGCGGACCGTGTCGAAGCTGCGTTGGACCTCGGGCGGGGCTTGTGTTTTGCCTTCGCGTAACACATACGCAATGCGCTGAATATCGGAACAATACTCGTCATATTTCACGCCAAAGTCAAAGTGAATGATATGACCGCGTTCTATCTTGATATCGGTGGGACCGTTGTGCCCGACCACTTTATTTGGTCCCGAATTAACGGCCGGACAATTCTCCGCGGGCCATGCCAGACCCACGTTGTATTCTTTCACCAATCGGTGCATGTATTCGCCCACTTCGATCTCGGTCATGCCGACTTTGATAAAGGCAAAAGTCTTCTCATAGATCTCGTTCGTGATTTCAACGGCTCTGCGGATGCGAGCGAGTTCAGCCGGGGTTTTGCGTCCGCGCAAGGCGTTGATCACCGGTTCAGCGCTGATGAAGCGGTTTGCATAAGGTGTGTCCGCAAGATACTGCTGGAGGAATTCATACATGGCGTGAGTCAAACCGTCCGCGTGAACGTTGTTGCGGGAAGTGTTCACAGCGATATGGTCGGGGTTGAGGCGGGTCATCGTGTCGCGTAGGGGTCCGCTGACAGCGGTGTCATACCCGATGATCTCGTCAAAAACATCCAGCCGCCGAAGCGCTTCCGTTTCGAGATTTCCCACGATGGCGACCCTTTTACCGTCGCGTGTCAGAATCAACGCCGAGGGCCAGGTGAGATCGTTCGCGCCGATGAGAAAATCGAGCGCGGGGTCGCGTACGCCAGATGTTTCGCGCACGAAGGTCAACCAAAGGTCAATGTTTTGTTGTTTGAGTATCTCAATGGCTTGCGAAACTTTTTCCTGAATGAGGGTCATGCCTGCTCCTTTTGTACAATAACAGTTGATGCCGTCCGGTGAGATTGGGGATCTTTCACGATCAAAATCAATATTGATGCAGTGATCATACCGAGAATTGCCGCCAGCACAAACGTGGATTCAAAACCGAATGCGTCGATCAGCCATCCGCCGAGGATCGGCGCGGTGATCGTTGCGGGTGTGACCAGCGTATTCGACAAGCCGATGTAGATGGGGCGTTCCATATCCGTTCCGAATCCCACGGTGAATGCAATTCCTATCGTCCATAACGCGACATTTCCAAAACCTGAAAGGATGAAGGCAAGATACAGCCAGGCGATGGACGGCGCAAACCATGCGGTTGCAGAGCTTAATACTGCAGTGGTCGCGCCGAGAATCAACATGACGCGATGGCCGATCTTATCACCGAGCCAGCCCATGCCTGCATTGGCAAAGGTTTGCGTGAGCGTAAGCGCGGCAGTGAGATAGCCCGCGGTAACCGCGTCCATTTCGAAGCGTCGCAGACCGAGCAGGATGTAAAACCCGAACCCCATCGTTGCGAACTGCATCAGGAAACGCGTGACGAGGAACCAATTGAAGTTTTTATCCTTTTTCAGAATGGACTTCGCATCATCCCAAAAGTGTGTTTGCTCCTCCGAAACGACCTTCTCCTCATCCCTCGGCTCTCGCGTCTGCGCGATTGCGGCGAAGGACGCGACCAACAGGATGCTGGCGATGAAGAAGCTGATTCCAAAATTATTCGGGAATGCGACTGTATCCAGCAAATAACCCGCGCCGATGGCGGCAATACTGACAGCGAGGTTTACCAAACCGCCCTGCATCCCGAAAAATGTGCCGCGCGATTCGGGTGGGATGATCTTCGAGACGAAACTCGTCCATGGGTTGGCGGTGAATCCGCCGCCAATTCCCTGCCAGGCAAGCGCAAGGAACGTGACGAGCAGTGCTGTTTGTATCCCGATCCATGGGATCAAGAACGCAGTGATTCCCAGTACAAGAAACGGCGCCCGTTCATGGATCGTGTTTCTCAAAACCATCGGCTTGTACTCGCGCGCCCGCGCGATTTGACCGGCGTTGAACAATTGCGGCAATTGCCAACCCACAGAATGAAACGCCGGCGCCAGCCCGATGAGAATGGCGGATTGGGTCAAATGCGAGACGAACAGAGGGATGATGGTCGCGAAGGACGCGAATCCAAGTGCCAGCCCGAACAAGGCGCCATCCAGTAGATTCACAAAAACATTGAACCGTAGGTGCAGACGGATATATTTTTCCACAGCAGTGAGGGGGAGCATGGATAGGATTTTACCATTTGGAAATTCGGCACCTTGACAAATCGTGTCCGATTCGGCTACAATAAAAATGAACGAGCGTTCATTTTTAACGTGGAGACATTCATGCCCAAAGAGAAACTGAGAAAAGGCGAAGTCACCCGCCTTGCCATCGAAGATGCAGCAATGGAATTATTCCTCACGCAGGGCTACGCCGCCACATCCATGCGCCAGATCGCGGAAGAGGTTGGGTTGGCGCTGGGCGGCATCTACAACCACTTCTCCAGCAAGGAGGAGATCTTTGCCGGGATCGTGGTAGACAAGCATCCCTACAAGAAACTGCTTCCCGCCATCCTTGCCGCAGAGGGGGAGACGCTGGAGGATTTTTTCAGGAAGGCATTTCACATCGTCATTACTGAAATGGGCGGGCAATCAGAATTCATCAACCTCATGTTCATCGAGCTGGTGGAATTCAAAGGCAAACACGGCTCCCTGTTGTTGCGCGAATTGGCGCCAAAGGTGTTGCCTGTTTTCGAGCGCGTCATCAAATCCCGCAAGGATCTGCGTGTGACCAACCCCGCCTTGTTGATGCGAAGTTTCATCGGTATGTGCCTGTCCTACCTGATCACGGATATGGTGATCTCGAACTCCATCGTCAGCAAGCTCATGCCCAAAAAGACCGAAGAAGCATACGCGGATATCTTCCTGCACGGTATTTTGAAGGAGGCTGCATGAACTCTCGTTTGCTTTCCATCATCCGAAAGGAATTCATTCAGATCTTCCGCGATCCGCGCACGCTGGTCATGATCATCATCATTCCGATCATGCAATTGTTCCTGCTTGGGTATTCAGCCACGAACGATGTGCGCAATGTACCGCTCGCCGTGCTGGACCGGAGTCAAAGCGTGGAATCGCGCGCTTTGATCGAATCCTATCGCGCGGCGGATTATTTCCGCGTCGCCTATGTGGTCTATTCAGAATCGGAGATCGAGGAACTGATTCTTGCTGGCGACGCCCGCGCGGCTGTCATCATCCCGCCCGATTATGCCCAGCGCCTCGCCGAGGGAGACGCGCAAATCGCTTTTATCCTCGACGGTTCTGACCCAACCAGTGCGTCCACTGCGCTTGCCGCGTCGCAGTTGATCGGACAGGCGCACGCATCGGGAATCCTTTTGCAAAAGTTCGAACGCAGCGGCATGAACTTGCGCGTACAACCGCCCGTCGAAGTCCGCACGACCGTTTGGTTTAACCCGGATCTGGTCAGTGCCCACTTCATGATTCCCGGTGTGATCGGCATGATACTGTATGCCATAGCGGCGATCCTCACCGCCACATCCGTTGTGCGTGAGCGTGAACGCGGGACCATCGAACAACTGATCGTTACACCCATCCGCCCATGGGAATTGATCGTCGGTAAACTCACACCCTATGTCGTTTTGGGTTTTTTCAATACCCTCGAAGTCCTCGCGGTGGGGCACTGGTGGTTCGGAGTCCCGATTCGAGGTGACCTCGGACTCATCATTTTGCTTTCAGGTGTGTTCATGGTGACAGGGTTGGGAATCGGCCTGCTGGCATCCACGATTGCGAATACGCAGCAGGAAGCGATGCTCACGGTCTGGATGACACTTTTACCGAGCATCTTTCTCTCAGGCTTTTTCTTTCCGCTTGAAGCCATGCCCAGGGTTTTGCAATGGCTTTCGTATTTGATGCCGTTGCGATATTACCTCGTCATCATCCGTTCGTTATTGCTCAAAGGTGTGGGTCTCGATATGATCAAGCTCGATGTCATTGCCATGACCCTTTTCGCAGTCGGTATTATGACCCTTGCCGCACTGCGCTTCCGTAAACGTTTAGATTAGGAGCTCAACATGAATCGTATGTTTCCCCCTCTTCCTGTTCGCATTCTCGCAGTATTGATCGTTCTTTCCACCCTCGGGTATTACGCGTTCCGCTCGTTGTCGCCCGAGGAAAATGGACAACTCAAAGCTTCCGGCACCATCGAAGCAGTGACAGTGAATATCTCCCCTGAGATGGCGGGCAAAGTCGTGGAGGTGTTCGCCGAAGAGGGACGATCGGTGCAGGCGGGCGACCCGCTTCTTTCTCTCGACGACAGCCTGCTTCAATCGGAGAAGCAGACCGCCCAGTCCGCGCTTGATGCGGCGAATGCCGCAGTCCGCACAGCAGAAGTCGCGTTGGCGTCTGCCCAATTGCAGCACGAGTTGACTCTCTCCAACGCGCTCCAACAGGAATCTTCCTCCCGCACAGCGATCTGGGATGAGTTCGCCCCCACGGAATTTGACCAGCCGGTGTGGTACTTCTCAAAAGAAGAACGCATCCGCGCCGCGCAAGCCGAACTGGATGCGAAAAAATCAGCCCTTGATGATGCATTATCGAATCTTGAGGATATCAACCAGCGCGCAGGCAGTGACGACTTTCTGCAAGTCGAATCTCGTTTGATCCAGATGCGCCTTGCGTTCCAGAATGCGCAGGATGTGTACGATAGTACGAGCGGCGCGTCAGACGGGCAGGACCTGCGCGACTCGGCGCAGGTGATGCTCGATGAAGCGAAGATCGATCTCGAAGATGCACAGAAAGAGTATGACGATGCGCTGACCACCGATGGGGCGGCGGACGTTCTCGAAGCCCGCGCGGATGTGATGATCGCACAGGAGGCGTATGACCGTGCAGTGGATTCCCTCCGTGCCTTGCAGACCGGCGCGGATTCCCTGCAGGTGCAAGCCGCGGCGAAAGTTGTTGAACAAGCGCAAGCCGCGCTCGAACAGGCAAAGGCAAATGTGGTATCGGCGCAATCCAGATTGGATACGATCGAAACCCAATTGGAAAAAATAACGGTCCATGCCCCGATGGATGGCGTGATCCTCACTCGAAATATCGAGCCGGGCGAATTCGTCCAGCCGGGCGCGCTCGCGATTTCCATGGCAAACCTGGATGAATTGACGATCACCGTTTATGTTCCCGAAAATCAGTATGGCAATATCTCGCTTGGACAGGAAGCATCGGTAACTGTGGATTCTTTCGCAGGCGAAACTTTCGACGCGGTTGTAGTTCATATTGCAGATTCGGCAGAATTCACCCCGCGCAATGTGCAAACAGCGGAAGGACGAAGTTCGACGGTGTACGCCATTAAATTGAAAGTGACCGATAGTGAAGGCAAGCTAAAGATCGGCATGCCAGCGGATGTAGTTTTTAAGTAAACAGTTATCAGTAACCAGTAATCAGTGGGTGGTCGAGTAGCCTGAGGCGTTAGCCGAAGGCATCTCGAGACCACAGTCACAAGAAAAATTTCAATAACCTGTTATGAACAATGACCTCGTTCAAGCCAATAATATAAGCAAATCCTTCGGCGACACTCACGCAGTAAACGGTGTATCGCTAAACATCCGCGCGGGTGAAATTTATGGACTCGTCGGCGCGGACGGTGCAGGCAAGACCACCACCATGCGCCTGCTCGTCGGCGCGCTCAAAGCGGATTCGGGTCAGGTGGAGATATGCGGTTTTGACATTGATCATCACACCGAACTCGCCCGTTCCCAGTTCGGTTATCTCTCACAGCGATTTTCCATGTACGAAGATCTGACCGTACTGGAGAACATCCGCTTCTTTGCCGAAGCGCGCGGACTAAAATCAGATGAATGGCTTCCCCGTTCGCTGGAGATTCTCGAATTCGTAGGGCTCGAGAAGTTCAAGGACCGCCGCGCGGGTCAACTCTCTGGCGGTATGAAACAGAAACTGGGACTTGCCTCCGCGCTGGTAACACGCCCGCGGGTTTTGCTTCTCGATGAACCGACCACGGGTGTTGACCCCGTTACGCGGCAGGATTTTTGGCAATTGGTTATTAAACTTGTATCCCCCTCTTCCATTGGGAGAGGGGGGAAGGGTGAGGGCGGAGTCTCCGTCTTAATTTCCACGCCCTACATGGATGAAGCTTCGCGCTGTCATCGCGTGGGATTTATGAAAGACGGAAAAATAATCGCGGAAGACACCCCGTCGAATCTGCGTTCACGGCTGAACAACCGCATTCTTGAATTGCGCGGCAAGCCGTTGCACGTCCTCCGTCATGCTGCGTATGTGGATTCAGACGTTGAAGATGTACAGGCGTTCGGAGATCGATTGCACATCCGCGTCGGGGTGGATAAAGCCCAGACTGTCCTGCGCAGGCTTCCGTCCGCGATACGAAGCGTGGGCGGTGAGATCGAGGAGTTACGCTCCATCCCGCCGGTCCTCGAAGATGTGTTCATCGCATTATCCGAGCACGAATTTCAGCACGAAGGAGTTAAATCATGATCAACCTGGACCTTGGCACGTTGATCGACAAGCCTGTGAAAGATGTATTCGCGTTCATCACCAACCCAAACAACATGTCGAAGTGGAACTCAGCGGTAGTAAGTTTGGAACAGATCACGCCAGGCGCGGTTGGTGTGGGCACAAAATTCAAAAGCGTGGGCGAGATGATGGGGCGCCGCATCGAAGGTGAGATGCAGGTGGTGGCGTTCGAGCCCGATTCAAAATATGGCTTTCAGATGCACGCCGGACCCGTGCAGGTCAATGTGACCCTAACGTTCAAGACCGTGGGCACCGGCACCAAACTCAGCCTCAACGCGCAGGGCAACCCCGGCGGCTTGTTCAAACTGGCAGAGCCGGTGATGCAGGGACGCGTCAAAGCGATGATGGAGGAGAATCTCGCGCGGCTCAAATCGCAGTTGGAAAAGGGATAGTTCTTAAACACGAAGGACACAAAGTACACAAAGGATTTTAAATATTTTCTTTCGTGACCTTAGTGTCCTTCGTGGTAAAGGAAATTTTATGAGCCTGCCTGTCATTTATGTTGAAAATCTCACGCGCCGCTTCGGGGATTTCATCGCGGTCGACCATGTCAACTTCGAAGTGAACGAGGGTGAAGTGGTGGGCTATCTCGGCCCGAACGGATCGGGCAAAACCACCACGATCCGCATGTTGCTGGGTTTGCTTGAGCCGAGTGAAGGCGAAGCGACCGTGTTGGGATTCGACTCGTTCAGGCAAAGTGAAGAAGTGCGAAAGCGCGCGGGATACATGTCGCAAAAGTTTGCGATCTACGACGATCTGACGGTGCTGGAAAATTTGACGTTTTATGGCGGAGTATATGGGATCACAGACAAAGCCCGCATCACGCGGACATTGGAACTGGTCGGGCTGACGGGACACGACTCCACATTGACGCGTGCGCTCTCCGCGGGCTGGCGTCAGCGGCTTGCGTTGGGAATCGCGCTGGTACACGAGCCGAAATTATTGTTCCTCGATGAACCCACCTCCGGCGTTGACCCCACTGCGCGCCGCGCCTTTTGGGACCTGATCTACGAACTCGCCGAAAACGGCGTGACGATTTTGGTTACAACGCATTACATGGACGAAGCCGAATATTGTGAGCGCGTAGGCATCATGCGTGATGGAAAATTGCTCGCGATGGACACGCCCTCGAACTTGAAAAAGAATATCATCCCCGGCGATGTGTGGGAGGTGTATGCCGAGCCATTGGAAAAAGGGTTGGATGTCTTACCTGAAATTGATGGTGTCTTACGTGTGGGGCTGGCAGGAGATCATTTGAGGACGATTACGGAAAGTGGAAAGAAGAAAGAAGACTTGTTGAAGTTGTTGAAGGCGAAGAACGTGAATGTGCGCGATGTCGTCGTTGGCGAGCCGACGCTGGAGGATGTCTTTATTTCGCTGGCACGTTGAACGTAGTGATGGTTAACCGTTAGCGAGTTGGAATAGTATGAATATTCCAACTCGCTATCTTATTTTTGAGGATACCTACTGCGGTTGTACTTTCGTCTGCTCAGGGACGACCAGCGCCATGATCAGGTAGACGATCGCGATCCCGCCGAAACCGGTGAAAAATGCCAGCACGGTCAACAAGCGGACGATGGTCGGGTCGATGCCGAGGTATTCGCCCAAGCCAGCGCACACGCCCGCGATCATGCGATTCGATGTGCTTCGGGTCAGTTGTTTATAGTGGGTGTTCATGTCTGCACTCCTTTCAATGATATCTAGAAAGGCATACGCAGCAATTTAACTGAAGTTGCATTTTTGGTGGTCGAGTAGGCGGCGGGTCTCGATACGGACTTCGTCCTACTCGACCACCGCCGTATCGAGACCACGCTATTTATACTTCCTGCTCTCCAGATAATTCGCCAGCGCTGCCCACAGCAAAGCCAGCCCGATAACCGCATAAACCAGTGCCTGCAATCCCAGCCACCGGAGTTGGGAGATACCGAAGGCGGTGAACAAAATTCCGACCGCACCGTAAAAAATTGTGTTGCGAAGGTAATCCGAACGGACGCGTTTTGCTTGTACCAACTGTAATCCCATCGCCCTCACTTGTTCTTCATGGCGATTCTTGCAGGCGAGAGTATCGTCCACCAGCGCGCTACATTCGGAACATAGCCCGCGCTGACAGTGCTTGCACAGTCCAGTGGCGAGTTTATCGGGGTGGTAATAACAGTTCATTTTTCTTTTTGTGGGAGGTTTTAACGTTCGAACGTTTAAACTTGCAAACGTTTAAACTCTTTCTAATGGATGCCGCAACACCGTCTTCAACTTTGCGGGATTCGCCTTGCGAGGATCGCCGAGATAGATCTCGTGATGCATGCCGTTCGGTCCGACGTTGTCACGGTAGCCGTTTTCGGTAGCGAAAGAGCGCATCACTTCAATGGTAGCAGGCTCGGTGGCGTAGGGTCCAATATGCATCATTTGGACGCACAAGCCCTCTTCAAAATAGGAGAGTCTCACCTTCGATAGGACGGGCATGTCGCCTTTCTTCTTGCGGACTTGCTCCAAGCCTTCTGCAAAAATATCTTTCGTGATCACATCAGGTTGCAAGATCATCAGCGTGTAAGACCAATTGTCCTTCTTTGCCACGTTAACCATTACATCTTGTATGCCCCACAACCCCTCCAACGCCATCACAGGATAATCTACTGCGTTTGTTTTGCGTTTCTTGAGCATGAACTTGAGTGTGTATGAAATACTATACAAGGCTTGTGTCGCTTCTGCGAAGGCGGGCGAGTTGCCCGGTTCCTTCCCCTTTTCGATGGCGCCGTCGATCATGGCGAATTGCAATTTTGGGACTTTGAGAATCTCAGGCTTCTTTGCCGAAGGTTGATAAAGATATTTCAGGTCTTTTTTGAGATCGAGCGTTTTCATGATGTTCTCCTTGAACATCTTGAGTTTAAGGCGGGCTTTGGGTGAGCGCAAGTGAGCATTGTCATTCAACCTCGCCTTTGTGTATCACATCCCTGCCGAATTTTTTCTGTAATACATCCACCGCCTCTTGCAGTCTTCGCGATTTCTCGGAATCCCCATCCCACAAGCCCAACTGGCGAATCGGCGCGCCGAGTCCGCTCACACCGACTCCGATCAGACGCACATACTGATTGGATTTTCTCACGGACTTCATCAATTTCAACGCGGCTTCGGCGATCTCGTCCTCCTGATCGGTTCGATGATTCAACGTGGTCTGCCGCGTCAACGTGGTGAAATCGGGCCAGCGCATCTTCAACTTGATCGTCGAACCAGCCAGTTCGTTCTTTCGCAATTGCCGCGCCACCTCCGCCGATTGTTCGCGAACCGTTTTCTCCAATACTTTGTCGTCCCGCACATCGCGCGAAAATGTGATCTCCTGGCTGATGGATTTCGTCTCGCGCTCTGTTTCAATGGGACGGTTATCGATCCCTTTTGCATGACGCGCAAGGTCGCGTCCGTTCTCGCCGAATAAACGGCTCAACTCATTCTCGGGCCATCTTGCGATATCGCCGATCGTGTGGATTCCCAACTCGCCGAGTCGCTTGGATGTTTTTGGACCAACTCCCCACAGCATATCCGCTGGCAGTGGATTCAGAAACGCCGCTTCTTCGCCGAAGGGGACGACGGTCACTGCATTGGGCGGCTCAGCCAACCCCTGGGCTTTGATGCGTTTCAGGGCGAGGGCTTTCCCCACTTCGGTGGCGATCTTCGCCACGAGTTTGTTCGAAGCGATCCCGATCGAACATGGGAGATGCAACTCGTCACGGATGCGCGCTTGAAGCCCGCGCGCGACGTTTTCGGGTTCATCCTGAATATCTGAAATATCGAGGAACGCCTCGTCAATCGAAATCTGCTCGACCAGTGCGGTCAAGTTGTGGAGTCTTTGCATTACCTGCCGCGACACTTCACCGTATACGCGGTGATGCCCGGAAACGATGATCAACCCCGGGCAAAGCCGAAGTGCCTGACTCATCGGCATCGCGCTCCGCACCCCGTTTCGCCTTGCCGCGTATGAACAGGACGAAACCACTCCTCTTTCCTCGGGTCTGCCTCCTACTGCAAAGGCTTTACCGCGAAGCTCGGGGTTGCGCGTCTCTTCCACGGCGCAGTAGAACGCATCAAGGTCGAGGTGCAGGATCGTTCTCAGCATGATTACATTATAAGATGGAGAAAGGAGTCTTCAAATGGATATTGAACATTTGTTTAAGAGAAGATATACTAGAGGCGTATAGTCATTAAGGAACTTTCCAATCCTTGCTTCGTCGTAAAAAAGGTTATTGGTACAAGAGGAGAAGACCCATGAAATCCCGATTCAACGCAGTATCTTTCATGATGCTGGCTGCACTCATGTTGTCGCTGGTGCCCGCCGCGGCAACAACAACGAGCGCATCCGCGGCGGCGTGTTATCAAGCGCAGTTTGTTGCGGATGTGACCGTCCCTGACCGGACAACCTTCCAGCCGAACACACCCTTCAAGAAAACCTGGCGCTTGAGGAACATTGGTGACTGCGCTTGGAACAATGTGACCATGGTCTTTGACTCTGGCGCACAGATGGGTACCATCGCCGCGGTCTCTGTCACCAACGGTATCGCACCCGGGCAAACTGTGGATGTGAGTGTGGACATGACCGCGCCGAATGCGCCCGGTCACTATATTGGGTATTGGAAGTTCAAGAGCGATCAAGGGACTCTCTTCGGTATTGGCGTGAATGCGAACAAGAGTTGGTGGGTGGAGATCAATGTGGCTGGCACACCTACTTCGAATGTTGCCTATGATTTTGTTGCCAAAGCCGGTGAAGCCTCGTGGTCGAGCGGCGCTGGCGGGCTTATATTCCCGGGCACCGATGGCGACTCAAAAGGTTATGCGTTGTCCGGTCAGTGGGTCTACGAAGATAACACCACGCCGCAGTCTTCCATTCTCGTTTCGCCGCAAAACATCACAAATGGGTACATCCAAGCCACCTATCCCGCGTTCCTTGTGCAGAAAGGTGATACCTTCCAGACCGAGTTAGGTTGCGAACGTCAGGCAACGAGTTGTTATGTGCAGTTCCGTCTTGTGTATAAGATCAACGATTCAGATCCCGGCACCACACTGTTCCAGTTCAACGAACGGTGGGAGGGTTTGAGAAAACCCGCCAATATTCGTCCGGTCAATCTGGATTTCCTCGCTGGGCAAAATGTCAAATTTATCCTGTATATGTCAGCCTATGGATCGCCCGTTGGAGACCGCGCCCTATGGGGCAACCCGGCGATCGTCCGGAAAGGAGGCGGACCTCCTCCCACGGTGACAGGCACTCCGCTTACATCCACGCCGACGCGTACGCCGGGTCCGGTCACGGTCACGGTGCCGCCCTCCACATGTGACCGCGTACAATTCATCGCCGATGTCACTGTGCCCGATGGTACGACCTTCGCGCCGGGCTCCACTTTTACAAAGACGTGGAGGTTGAAGAACGTTGGTTCATGTGCATGGAGCACTTCATATCAGCTCGTCTTCTTCAGCGGCGAACAAATGGGCGCGCCGGCATCTGCCGCATTCCCGAGAAATGTTGAAATCGGGCAGACTATCGATATTTCGGTGAACATGGTTGCGCCATCCGCGGCGGGCACGTATCGCGGTTATTGGATGTTCAAGAATGCCAGCGGCGCGCTATTTGGAATTGGCTCGCAAGCGAACAAACCCTGGTGGGTGGATATTCGGGTTTCCGGTCCAACGGTCACACCGGGTGGACCGAGCAAAACACCGACACCAACATCTACAAGTGGTCCAACCGTAACGCCACTTCCCGGCGCGGTATTGGATTTCGCATCTTCGGCGTGTACAGCCGTTTGGTCGAGCGGAGCGGGTCAATTGCCGTGCCCCGGCTCCGACGGTGATGCGCGCGGCTTCGTGCTGAAATTGAACGGCGGCAAACTTGAAAATGGGACAACAGACCCGAGGCCGACGATCCTCACATTCCCGCATAATGTTTCAAGCGGATACATTCAAGGATCCTTCCCTCCGTTCCGAGTGCAAACTGGCGATCGCTTCCGGTCGTTGATCTCCTGTGAGTATGGCTCGAGGCTTTGCTACGTGGCGTTCCGCCTGGATTATCAAATTGGCAATGACCCGGTGACCACATTCTGGGGTCCCTTCCTCGAACGATATGAAGAACAGTCCTTCAATGTAGACATTGATCTCTCATCGCTTGCCGGTAAGGATGTGAAATTCATTCTCACAGCGCTCGCAGTGGGTCCTGCACAAGGCGATCGCGCGCTTTGGGTTGGTCCGCATATTTATCGTTCCACTGGAGGAGGCAGTCTGCCTGACCTCTCGATCAATTCATTGAGCATCAGTTTCCCCAACCCATCATGCTTCAACCCTGGTGAGTCACTGGGCGTGCGCGTGGGTGTCACCAATGGCGGGCAGGCTTCTGCCGGTAGCTTTGTCGTGCAATTTGGAACCGCGCAACAGACCATAAACGGACTCGCGGTGGGTGAGACCAAGACAGTGTTCTTCAGCGGCTATACCAACCCGGTCTCAGTGGTTGTTGACCCGGGTGGGGCAGTTGCCGAGAGCAATGAAGCCAACAACTCTCGATCTGAAAACTTGCCTGTGCCAACAGCGCCCTTGCCGTGCAGCGGTACCCCAACGTTTACACCTACCCTTACACCCACAACAACGCTGACCGCAACGCCGGACCCCCTCAGTGGATGGAATTTGTTCCAAAACGGCAAATATAAATTTGGCGTCAAGATTCCACCCAATTCATCAGCGGGAATGTCTGATAATTCCGGGCGCGCGGACTTTCAGTTTGCTTCCGGCACCAACCTGCGCGAAAAATATCTTTCGGTGACGATCACCGATGGAGCCGCGACATGCAAATATGCAAGCGGCAACCCCACATCCTCGAGTAATGTCACGATCAATAGCGTTCAATTCCTCAAGGAAGAGGGGTCCGAAGGCGCGGCAGGCAGTTTCTTCGATTGGGTTAGTTATTCCACCGTTAAGAATAACGCCTGCATCAATCTCGCGTTTGTCCTCAAATCGGTGAATCCCGGCAATCTTCCCACGCCTCCGCCGATCTTCGACAAGGTTGCCGAGTCTACGGTCTTCAACCAGATCATCAATACGTTTGCGTTCACTCAATAGGACGCTTCGCCTCTTTCCTGACGAGAAGCCTGGTCCGCCCGACCGGGCTTTTCTCTAGCCCGGTCAGGGTGAGGGAGAGTTAATGTCTTTGGATAGATCAACCATCCTCCTTGCTGACGACGACCCCACCATCGCAGACAGCCTCGCACCGTTCCTCGAACGCGCCGGCTACCACGTGCTCGTTGTTTCAGACGGCTTGACCGCCCTTGACAAGGCACAAGCACATCATCCCGCGTTGATCATCCTTGATGTGCTCATGCCGCGGATGGATGGTCGTGAGACTTTGCGTCGCTTGCGAAAATTGAACGTCTGGACCCCCACCATCCTGCTTACACAAGTCGGTGAAGCCTCCGAACGCGCGCTTGCCCTCGAAGAAGGCGCGGACGATTACCTTAACAAACCGTTCGATCCGCACGAATTACTGGCGCGCATCCGCGCGGTGTTGAGGCGCGCGCGTCCCGGTGAGCGTTCGCTTTCGATGGCATGGCTTCTCACTGCAAACGAGCTGACACTGGATCGCCGCGCGCGTCGAGCCACACTGTCCGGCGAGACACTCGAATTGACCCCCAAAGCATTCTCGGTGTTGGAG